>Ga0209363_1000539_pt1 | contig 15173 bp, 12 predicted proteins | sample WorMetexBAHAMAS3_FD_187385 | JGI IMG/M metagenome (GOLD analysis project Ga0209363, IMG submission 187385) | Marine gutless worms symbiont microbial communities from Max Planck institute for Marine Microbiology, Germany - Inanidrilus exumae... | ecosystem: Host-associated > Annelida > Digestive... | reverse complement strand
GTTATACCGTTCCGATGCGTTCCATTATCAGTTAAGTTAAAATGCCAAGCTGAATTGATGCTCCTAAAGATGTTGTACCTTGACTATTGGTATGTTGAGTTGCTTGATTTTAATACTGCAATAAGGGCTGCAGATTAACATGATTTTTTTTGCATAATTTGTGTAGCTGTTGCAGATTAAGATGTGTTTTCAGTACTTAAACTTTTGGCAGTTGAAGTCCGGGAAATGTTGCCGCATTGGCTGGAAGAGTCAGGGAAAAGTCAGGGAATTTTGTTTTGAAAGATCTGTAGGAACCCTGTCTTACGACTTCAGGCCGTCATTACTTTGCAATGATTACAGATCGCCGGAAATTCACTACTAAATGATCCCTTTACAGGATGTCTAATTTCCATTTTTACCATTAGAATCAATTCAAAATTATTCCCTTGGGCTGTATACTCTGTACAACCAATTTTTGGCAGCGACCGATGTCCAATATTGGATAAACCAATATGCTGCTGTGCTGCCTGGAGGACCGACATGGAAGAAAAGCAGAGTGCATTGGAAACTGAAAATAAGTAACACGTCACATAACACTGTCATCACTCAGACGCAGGCACGTGACACTAGCCATCGTCGAATGCAGAAAAGTAAACAGCTTGTGCACAGATAGCGGACCGCTTCGAGCCGAATACTGATTGTGTTCATTCCACACGATACAGCCACCTAGTTTATCTACTTTGTAAATGTTGCACCAGTGTTGGTATGGAAACCACATAGTTAATGTTGTTGAGGAGATCTTTAGCATTTTCTACCTAATCTGAATGCGCTTGTAACCTTCGGCAAGGACGTGGGCAGTAAAACTTAACTTCAAAATTGTTTAGTTCTTAGTTTTGTTTTGTGATGTGATTGTAGGGCCCAGAAGGCGAGGCAATCGGTGCATTAACACAGCCATTGCCGTACTCATATCTGATCTTTAGAGCGCCGTCTGATGCTGCAGGTTTCTAATTTCACTTGTGATTTCGTTCATAATTAGCCATGAGATACTTGATCAGCATAACATTGTTTATAAGGGTAGTGTTGAGTAGGTTTCAGAAAGGTTGCGACATGAGCAACATTTACGTGCTTTAAACTGGACTCGACACAGCTTTCAGTTTCATTCCTGCTTGTTGCTGATGTTGCTACAGCATCAACCTTCACTGATCATGCTCTGCCTCTGATGACAAGTGTGGCTGCCAAGTCCTCCCTCACCCCCGATTCCAAACTACCGACACACTGCAGGTGTCAAAGGAGTCCCTCAACTCAACATGTAATTAACACTAATCACCATGCTGCCACATTACGTTTTTAGCGATCACATTTCATTCCATTTGGAGGCTGGACATTGTACAAAGAAAGCAACCAAACCTGGGTTTTGTTTAATATTTTGTGTTATAGTATGGCGTATCCTTAGGTTTACTGGTGCATGTCTACTTTTACTGTGTTGGAGTTAGCTTCGCAGTACCAGCATCATTGATTATGTGGGAAGAACATCTCCAAAATGACCTATTTTTATGTCGAGTTGGACACTCAACCTTAACTCAGTCAATTAGTGTTATCATTCATTGTTGATTCCGTGACCGTGAAATTTAGCACGTATTTTGTGAGGTAGATGCCAATCACGCAGTAAATTAACAAGTACGTCAGTGAAGGGGACTGACGTACATCCACACATGTCGATCCTATGCAACGGCGCATCTCTAGCGTGACGTTTACGTCGGCGCATCTCTACGTTTATGTTTACATCACTGTGGGCGTGGCCCGCACGCTGGCCGATTCGTCCGATTTTGGGCTTCTGGGGGAGCAAAGTGATTCCCTGCCTTGGATGCCGATGAACCGCCGAGCAAAATGTCGGAGAAATCCGTAACAGTACAAACACACAAACAGTAAACGATATATCCACACCTTGCATATCAGCATGTGTGGATAACAACATGTGTGCATTACAGTAGTGAGTGGTGTTTTTCTGTTGAGTTGCTGTGGATGGTGTTGTTAATAGTCGGGTTGTAAACGATGCTGTGTTAGGTAAATGTTGGATGGATGCATTGGAGCTGGCTCTCCACTGCTCCGGTTCAATGCGACCTCTACCCCGCAGTGACCTGCATGACAGCAGCAGTATGGACACTTCTGTCGATTCTTCATCGGCCCTCAACCGAACCGATGTCCCGTTGAGGTCACATACACGCATGGATGAAACTGAGTGCGAAAGGCACTTCAAGTTGTGTGGTATGTTTGCGTATGTCACATAATTTAGAATTTCTCCTGATGTCTTTAATGGTGTTGTCTAAGTTCATCAGAAGTTGCTGTAGAAACAAAGTCCCAGGTGCGGAAAATATGAAATTATTCATTGTATGAAACCACCTGATCACTTTTTTGACATCCAGAATTGTCATATGACCAAGAACAAGATGCTTTGTTGATTGATCCAAATGCAGATATGTTCTCTTGTAATGCTGGCCTCATCATGTGGAAATCATAGTGTAACGTCTGTCTGTCTGTGCCGTACCATCTCAATCTGTTTTTACTATGCGACACTATGCTAGCACAGCATATGCTGTCGTCATGTTTCCATCCGTCTGTCGCACGCCGGTATTGTACCAAAACGGCTAAATGTAGGATCACACAAACAACGCCGTACAATAGCCCAGGGACTCTAGTTTTCTGGTGCCAAAGATCTTGGTGAAATTTCAACGGGGTCACCCCCAGTGGGGGCTCCAAATATAGGTGGGGTAGGTTCAGTGTAGTGATTTTCGACCAATATCTCGTTATATCACAGAAACGGTGCAAGATAGGGACATAGTTACTATGGAACGGTAATAGGAACTTGTATGTGCTCTATCGAAAGGCACTAATTCCAGTGACCTGGAGGGACCCCTAACTACCCAAAAGCACCCCATTTTCGATATTTTGTATCACATTTTGTATCTTCGTAATGGGTGGAGTTAGAGACTTCAAATTTGATAGATAGGTTGATCATAGCAAACCGTTCTTGACAGGGCCGTGGTCAGGTCATGTGAGCCATTTAAATTTTGGTGGGCTGCAACCATGTATCTGGAATGGCTGAGGGTAGAGTGGTGAAATTTTGAACACAGATAGGCCATGTCAAGTCCCAGCATATGACCCTTAAAAGGGCGTGGTCAGGGTCACGTGACCCATTTTAAATTTTTGGTCCCCCCAATGGTATCTCTTGAACAACTGAAGTGAGAGTCATCAAATTTTATACAGAGGTAGACTATGTAATATCTTAGTTCACGGATAACAAATCACCCCTAAAAGGGGCGTGGTCAGGGTTAAATGACCCATTTTCAATTTTAGCACCTGTGGTCATTTATGTCTACAGAACGGCTGTAGCGAGAGTCTCCAAATTTTGTGTGCAGGTATAGTGCATCACTTGCTAGCATTGGGACAACGGACTATCCTTAGTGGGCGTGGTCAGGGTCACTTGATCCGTTTTTACCGTGCGACGCTATGGTAGCACGCTATATGCTGTCGTCGTGCATCCATCTGTCACAAGCCAGTATTGTACCAAAGCAGCTAAACATAGGATCAGGCAAACAATGCCATACGATAGCCCAAGGACTGTAGTTTTTTAGTCCAAAGATCTTGGCGAAATTCCAACGGGGTCACCTGCAACGGGGGTGCCAAATAGAGGTGGGGTAGCTTACAATTGGCAATTTTCGACCAACATCTGTCTATATCTTAAAAAAGGTGCAGTGGTAGTCTAATAGGAAATCATATGTGGCCTATCGAATGCCAATGCCCTTAAATGACCTTGCTGTTTGAAACCTTTCTAGCTCCCATACATCGTGAAACATAGCATGGATTTACTAACATCGCCAGATTTCTCTGATTTGTTCGCAGATATTGTCGTCTCTGTTGACAGGTTTGGATGAGGATGCCATGCGAGATCGTGAAGAGCACGAAGATCGCGAGGAGGACAAGACCGATCAGAGTGAGTCTGAAGAAGAAGAAGATGACAAAGTATATGTTGATGATGGTGCTGTTCCTGTCGAGACGCCTTATTATAAAAATTACACTGAAGAACTTGGTCAGGTATGTCTGCTGTAATGTCCACATTACCACTGTAAATTTAAGGCAGTTTATTACACAGTAAACAGATTTAGTCATATTTGTTAGATCGGGTTGATTCTAGGTTTACACTTAATGAAACTGGTTGCCTAATTTGATTCAGGTTGTTTGGCTTTCTGATTAAGTCACTTATTATCACCATGCATGATGCGCTGTGTACCAGTAAATAGTCTTATCGTTAGCGTCGTATTCCGTCACGTGCATGATGTATCACTACAGCGTATTTTAGTGATTGACAGAGTTTTAGTGCTGTATAAAGTAGATCGGGTGATGGCACAACGAGTTGATTGCTGGACTTTATGGTTTGATTCCTCAGAGATGGCTGTATAATGCCTCTGGGCAATTTTTTCACACCTCTGTCATTATGCAGACTGGAAGAGATGTGGTCTTCCGTACATAACTCTGGGCATAAGCTCACTGCAGACACTGGAGCAGCGCTGGCGCCAGCGGGGAAGTGGCAGGGGCCTGGCCCGTTACAAGAAAAATTGGCCCCCTGGGCGGGGCTGTGGCCAGGGTTTTTCCTAATGCATCGCTTGCTATGTGCCCCCTTAAAACTCTTTGCCCCCCACTTACTAGACTCTGGCGCCAGTACTGGAAGAGGTGTGGCTATCCAAATAGAGATAAGTACTGTGCCCCTATGCCTGAGTGCTGTCGATGCTGACTGAAGTGACTATTATTTGTAAAGTTGATGCACTTGATCAGTGAATGGCTGGGCGTGTGTGCATTGTTAGCAAGGTGATGCGTGCCAGACAGAAGAAGTGGCTGATGAAAACAAAAGTCTCATCTGGTCGCTGGTGAAGCAGGTGAGCATGACTATGCAGCAAGAGTATTCTTTATATGTCGTCCAATGATTTAGGACAGATACTTTCATTTCACTGTGATATTGTGTCCATAATTCGATTACCAGTTCTGTGAACGCGATCTTATGTTTTGCACGTTTCTTTTGTTTCATCTGTCAACTCACTTTATCCGTCTGTCAACCGTGACGTGGCTTCAGCCCAAAGGAAGCGGTGCTATGCCGATTTCCTGAAAGTGCCCCCTAACAAAAGTAAGGGGCGAAAAACCTCAAATTTTGCCCAATTTTGCATCTAACTGCAACATATTAAGCGCCGTCATTCGTGATGTGGAAGGAAAGTAGAAAATCAAAAATCACAATTTTCATCAGTAATTATTAGCCTATGATGTCACCAAATTTGGTAAGGGTCGGTTAAACAGTTACGGAGATCGACGTGCTAGATTACAGTTACATGGTTTACATGGGGATGGGGGTGGGAAAACATGTTTATACATTGAACTACCACGGTCAAAACTGCACACGACTGGTGATCTGGAGGTTGATAATTTTTTATCTTTAATTGCCAATATTCTAGTCTGTGTGTATATAGTGCTAGTGACTGGTGTAATACTGTAATTTCATGTATTGTGCATTTGCATAGATAGTATAGTTAACAAGTGGTTGACGAATTTTGATGAGAGGCTGCATCTCTGGGGGCGGATTTTTCTTGGGTGGAAAGTTAATGTGACACCGGCCAGTCGGGAGCAATGCAAATGGCTGCAGCAGTCGTGCTGATGCTGTTATTGATTTTTTGCTGCATACATTGCAGCAGTGACTCGCAATGCTTTTCATTTCACCAGACAACCCCAAAAATTCCCCCTTCCCCCAGGGGATCTGGACCCGATAATACATGTTTCCTTGGCCCACGTGAGTCACCCACCCAAACGGTATCTCAATCTATTCAGCAATTTTTGCAGTGCTCACAAACGTGAGTAACAGCAATTGACAGGTTGCGGGTTCAAATCCCAACCAGTCCGCTTTCACTTAACGTAGGTCAACTCAGCTTTGCATCCCAAGGGGGTCGCTAAATTGAGTACCTGCTGTTTGGAACTCTCTGCTACCCGACATCAGACTCTGTGACACCACCACCGCCACCTTCAAGCGACATTTAAACAAATATGTGTTTAGGCAGACTTAGCCCAGCATCACTGAGCGCCTCTGTATCTTTGGACTTCATAGGCGTTATGTAAATTGTATTATTATTATTATTATTATGCTTTTGTGATTATTATTATAATTATTATTAAAGGCGGGATTCTCACCTCTGCCGGGTTGCAGGTAACACAGTGTGATCCCATATGGCATGTGAGTTTCCCGTAGTGGTGAAAGCTAAGTTGATGCTAACTGCTATACACTGTTTACTTTATTTACCCAGTTTCACTCAGTTTTCTTCCTCCACTTTTTCAGTTCTTCAGAAAGAGAACCTTTGGGGATAAATGGCCAGGGTTTTTTACGGGCCAGATGCCACCCAATCATCCCTCATCAACAGCAATCAACGACATGGTAAGCCATGTCGTTGATTGCTGTGACCTTGCGGCACTGTTGTAGGTTCGTCCGGGCATGGATCTGTCGCGTGTTGTTCTTCCAACATTCATTCTCGAGCCTCGTTCATTCCTTGACAAGCTGTCGGACTATTACTACCATGCCGATCTGTTGTCAGAGTAAGCATGTTTTTATGTCCACGTCACCCGACACTGTTGATGAAGGCGTTATGTTTTTAGGCTGTCCCATTGTCCCGTTCATTCATCTGTTTGTCCAGCCAGGTATTCTTACCACGATATCTCATGAACGGCTTGAGCAGTTGTGATAAAACTAACAGGTAATATTCATTAGTTCCTACTGATTGCCTGATTAGATACTGGAGGTCAAAGGTCAAGGTCACAGCAGGCTCAAGTCTGTGATGGCGAAGTCATCCATGTTAATGCTGGGGCGTCAGAGTCCATCTTGTAGTTGTATTCCTGTTGTGTGTTAAATCTGTACCACAGTGACATTAGTATTTTTTCACTTTCAGTAACTAGATGGGTTGCAGTGTATCTGTAGACGCACTGCAATATAGGCTTGAAGAGAGCGTTTCTGACCAGAATACTCAACAGTTGACGCAACTGTTTACTTATTTACTGACACACAAGCTGTTTAGTTCCTGCAGTCGATGATACCTAATGGCACGTACCTGCGACTGAGTGATGCTGCCGTGTTACATACTTTCAGTTTCCAATTCAGTCTGCTTTTCTTCCATGTCAGAAGCCAGGCAGCTGCAGCGGCATATGTGGTTTACCCAATATCGGACATTGGACATGGCCGAAAATGTTTCAAGTACGTTCCTTGTACATGGCATACAGCCAAGGAGAAAGACTTTGAATTGATTCTAACGGTAACTAGATGGCTGTATTGTGTTGTTTGAGTTGGATGATGAATAGAAAATCTTTTTAAAAATTTTTAGTGATTAAACAAATGTTCTTGACTGCCACCTTGGTTAGATGGATGGAAAGGTTTCAGCCAAGAACATTTCTTTAATCACTAAAAAAATTTAAAGATTTTCCATTCATTGTCCAATTCAAACACAGACTAACCAGTACATAAGTTCTTGGCTGCATTTGATATGTGTTTCTTATCCGACTGGCCAGTTTTGCAAGAAAATTTATTATTTTCCACTTAAATTCTTGGCTCAGTTTCAGAGACTATGTCGTCTTTTACGGGGATACAACTTATTCGTGAAAGTTTGTAAGCGTGTTTTCTTAGCAGAAGCTCGACTCATTTTCCAGATCTCAAGGGGTGAAAAATTATTTAGCATAGAGGCATGCAACACTTTTTGTCACACCCGACCTACATATGTAGTAATCCACTAAAATCAAGCTGGTCAGACAAAAAGCAACAGTAATAGAAGTTCTATTTGTCAGGGATTATTTTTCTGCAGGGCTATGCTGGAAGAAGATCCATTCACACGTATGAAGATGGTCGTTCGTTGGTATCTTTCTGGCTTCTACAAGAAACCAAAGGTCAGCGTCATTTGTTGTGCAGTTATGCAATTGCTGACGTTTTCTGCTGTTGCATTGTCTGTATCGTTTCAGCAGGAGTATACTAACAAATTTCATAATTTACAGACATTCCTATAGTACTTTCCCGCTAACTTTGATTAGTGGCGATTTAGCGCATCAATCAGCTTGCAAAAAGGGGTAAACTCGTATAATCAGTTATAACCCTAAAGGCATGATAATTGTGTGGAAGTTGTCATTATGTTCCAGTCAACCAATCACCCATCACAGCAGCATACATATTGTGTATTTTTCTGCTGTTTTTGTAGGGTCTGAAGAAGCCGTATAACCCAATACTCGGAGAAGTGTTTCGTTGTTATTGGAAGCATGAGAATACTGACAGCAGAACATTCTACATTGCTGAGCAGGTTTCTTTCTACCAGCTGCTGTCATATGTGCTTGAGTGTTTTTTGGTTCACATATCAACCGCTGGTAAGTAAGTAAATAAATGAGTAAGGAAGTAATAATATTCCTAAGACAGACAGTCACGATGTGCTGTGTTTAACTAACCCCGAAAAAATGAAAAGCTTGATCTTTCTGGCAATCACAGCCAACACGCGACGTGCTATAAACCGGTAACAAACTGTGTTGATCTAGGCGGTCTGTGTGTCTGTGCACACATTGTTTACAGTCGGCAACAGAAAAGATATTAAATGATTGTGACATAATGTGTATTGATTGACTGAATTCTTTATAATTATGCCAGTTATTGCATGCAGTTTATTTCTTGAAAATTTAATTAATACCATAAATGTTTGTAAATGGTTTGTTTTTATCCACACATGCTGATAGGCAAGATGTGGATATATCGTTTACTGTTTGTGTGTTTGTTTGTTTGTTTGTTTGTTTGTTTGTTTGTTTGTTTGTACGGTTATGTATTTCTCCACTAAGGATAAAGCTAGTGGCGTCAAATTTTGCACAGTGACTTGTCGGCATTCTGGGCAGGGAATCTCACATTTTTGGGGAACTTTGCACCCCCACAAGCTCCTCCAGAAGCCCATAATTGGACGAATCGAATAGTGTGTTCATTAGCGACAACACGATTGGCACACCCTAAGGAAGTCAGACCACCCGCACTGGGCTGCATGCTGGCCAGCATGCAGGTCAGTGCGCATGGCCCATGCACTGGCCGACTCGTCCAGCGTACTGGCAACGCGTAGGATCGGTATATGTGGATATACGGCCGTCCCCGAAGATGGACATACTTGTTTTATTTCATTTCACGTAGTTCTATGATCTCTTTGCATAACAATATTGGATGCTGTAATGAGGAGTGCTGTGTGACTTTGCTGTAGATTTCGCATCATCCACCCGTGTCTGCATTCTACATTTCCAACCGCAAAGACGGATTTGTGCTCAGTGGTTCTATACTTGCAAAGTCAAAATTCTATGGAAACTCTTTATCAGCCATTTTGGATGGTGTGGGGCGACTCATGTTTTTGAAGCGTGGAGAAGACTATCTCCTGACTATGCCGTATGCACATTGTAAAGGTAACATTAGTATTTGCTGGCTCTTTAATGCAACACACAATTTTGAGTGTGCGGTAGTGAAGTAAACATTCTAGTAATTAACTAGGATAACTAGAAAAATAAACGTTGTAGTCTTTGGAGTAGACTTAAATGACAGCGTTTTTAGTTTACTTTCAATTTCAAACCTACTTATCTACGTCCTTTTTAACAGCATTTCCAAAGTGACACTGGATTAACCAGTTTCCTTTTGTTTTTTTTCCAGTTGTACCAGAAATAACCTTTGGGATAAGTGGCAGAGGATTTTTATGGGTCTGATGTATTTTTTCGTCACCCAACCAATAGTTTAAAGCCCTGAAGGAAATTTGAAGCACGGAAGGAATGTGCATGGAATTGGAAGCAGCGAACTCAAAAGGAAATTCCAGGCAGCTCTTCCAGATAGTCAAGTCAACGACTCAAAAGTTCCAGCCATGTCTGCAGTGTATCCAGTTAGCGACTGGTGAAAATTTGACTGAAGCTGCACAAATCACAGACAGGTGGAAAGGGTATTGTGAAGACAGGTCTTGATTAGGTCCCAGCAGAAATATTCAATGCAGGAGGAGAGACAGTACTGGACAGAATGCACAGAATATGTGTGGCGATCTGTGAAACTGGTGAGTGGCTAGAGGAACGGACGTTCTCCACGTTTATTTCACTTCCCAAGAATGGATATCTTAAACAGTGTGCAAAAATTACAGAACAATTGCTCTTGTCTCACATGCAAGCAAGATCCTTCTTCGGATCATACTGGAAAGAATCCGAGTGAAGACCAAACAGAAACTGCAAACGAACAGGCGGGATTCTGACAAGGAAGGGGGACAAGAGACCAAATGACGAATCTTAAAATACTGATGCGCAAGGCATTCGAGCACCAGCAACCACTCTATATATGCTTTGTGGACTTCAAGAAGGCATTCGACTCGATCTCGCATGATAAGCTCTGGGTGACTATGATGGACATGGAATATCCTCTGCAGTTGATTGACTTAGTGGAGATGGTGATGAGGGAGACCCTCAATGGATTTCAAGGTAGACTACAAATTGGAGGGCAAATACGAACCTTCGCTATGCTGATGACATCATCTGGTTGGCCACTTTTGAGGCAGAACTACAGGAGCTGGTGGATCGCCTAGACTGAGTCAGCCGTAAATACAGCCTACTCATCAATATTGACAAGACAAGGCAATGGCGAGCGACGGCATAGTGCGCTGTATACTCATTCAGAATGAGCAACTGGAGGAGGTGGATATGTTCCCGTACCTTGGGTCTCTGATTACTGAAGAGTGTACGACAGAATTCCATACTAGGTTAAACAGGAGGCAGGCGATTGGGGCATCACTGCAGAAAATTTGGAAAAGTCACAACGTACCGATTTCTACGAAGATCTGACTAATAAAGTGCTAGTGTGGCCTGTAGCACCGTACAGCTGTGAAAGCTGGACACTCAGAAAGAATGAAGAAACGCGTCTTGACACATTTGAGATGAAAGTACTGAGAAAGATTCTGCAGATTTCGTTCACAGTGAAGAAAACAAATGAGTGGATTCTTAACAAAGCTGGAGTAAAGACGGAACTGTTAGACACTGTCAAAGCAAGGAAGCTAGCATACTATGGTCACACCATGAGGAAACAAGGGAGTTGCCTGGAGAAAGAGATAATGCAAGGAACAATGCCAGGAGCATGCAGGCGAGGAAGACCATGCACGGCCTGGGTGGACAACATCAAAACGTGGATAAGACTCACCATGGAAGAGTTAATCAGAATGACAGAGGTTAGAGATAAATGGCGAAAGTACGTTCGTGTTGTGGCCAACCCTCGGATCGAGGATGGCTAAAGAACAGAACAGAAGCACTGATCTCAGCCAGTGGTCTGGACTCATTCTTTTGTTATCCACCACTCGACTCATGATGGAGGGGCATCATGACCTTGTTTTCCCCTTGATTTTTCAGTACTAATAAATTTTTAGGTCGAATCTTTGACAGAGTCGACCTAATAAAGCCAGTGTCAAATGTCCGTCTGTCCGTACGTGCGTACGTCCGTCCGTCCACAGAAAGTTTATTTTTAATTTGGCACGTAGGTAGAGGTTGACGAGTGATGCACGGCGGTATGCAGTATGACCCGATCCAAGGTCAAGGTCAGGATCCCTTCAAAGTTGGAAAATCCGGCCGTTTTCAAAGGCTATCTCCTCCGCCATTTACAATGAGAGCTAGCAACTGACCACGGATTCTTAAACTAGTGCACAATATCTAAATTTGATCGGGCCGAAATTTGTATATTCGGTTTAGTTTTTGTGTCACGTGACTTTAAAGTTGACACTAACGTCAGTTGCGAACAGCCGACCGTCAGTCCCCGTATGGGGCAAATTTTTTTACACTGCAACTAAACATTTTTATCTGTTATTGAATTGGTGTTGGATGCATTCAGGCTTCAGAGCTCCGCTGCGCTGCTGCTTGCTGTAGGTATTTTGATCGGCACGCTGACGATGGAGTTGGGCGGTGTAGTAACAATTAAATGCGAGAAGACTGGATACTGGGCTGAACTGGAATTCAAGCTCAAGGTCGGTGCAACTTTCAAGTGAATTATTGTCAGGTCGCTGTATAGTAATTACATTTCGAGTGTTTGTTTTTTATTCCAATGGCACTTGTTTCTGAAAACAGTTAAATATTGTAATTTGATTGTTTACTGCTATAGCCGTTCTTGGGTAGTGGCGAAGCAAGCAATTGCATCTCGGGAAAGATTCGACTCGGTGATGAGACACTGGCTACAGTGAGTGGTCACTGGGACCAAGAAGTCTTCATCAAGGATAAACGTTCTGAGGTATCACTGGTACTCTGATATTACTTCATGGTGATATGTCAGTCGGACTCTTTAGGCTTCTGTCAAGTTCATTGCAACTGATTACTTTACTGCATGGCACGCTGTATACAAGCAAGGATTATGTTGTCTTAAATCTGTATGTCTGTCTCTCTGTCTGTCATCATCTACCACACTTGTAAGCCTTATTAAATGTCTGCAGTTATTGTGAAACTTTTTTCACCACTCGGTAGCCACACCACTACTGTATAATTTTTTCACACTAAACATTATAGGTGCAATCACCCTCAGTGTGGGCGTTAAATGCAGGTGCATTGTGGCTTGGGGTTGTCTCTTCATGAGGCTAACTATTTATTTCTGTTTATGATACTAAAAAGCTGATGACCACCAGTTTAACCTTCCACATAGAATCGCATGCAGAAAGGTAAGAAAAAAGAACTAAAAAAACTGATTAGCACAGAAAATCTGGTCAAAGTCATATTCCGCTGAGGCAGTTGTGAGAGAGGAAGAGATTCTGGTGGGAAGGATTTGTGATACATGTGGGTTTCAAACAAGGAGCATGAAAGAGTGAGGAGGCTATGAATGGTGAGAGGGTGATAGGAGATTTCGGGAATGTTTCATTATCATAACATGAACACGTAATGTACGAGTAATTGCTGATACATTTGCAAGTAGCTGATAGATGTGATAGATGTGTGTAGAGTTGATTGGTTTGGACTACAGGTGCGTGAAACTCTGTGGAATCCAACACCTGAAGTCAAAGCTCGTCGTCTGTGCCGCTACACTGTTCCCATTGATGCACAAGAAAGCTATGAGTCGGAGAAGTAAGTTCTTTGAGTCCACACTATGTTAAGAAATGGTACCCCTATTTCCCTTGCACGGTTGCTAGAAAATTGACCATTTTGAGTGAAAAGTATTCTGCAGGTCTGAAATCATTTTCTGTTGGTTTATATTCTTTGCTAGATGCAAGATATTGGGGACATCAGAAAAAGTGTTATTGCAATAGGATTTGCCTTAGTAGATGAACAATTCAGTAAATGGTTGTGAATGAATACAACTTATGGAGCATGATGCTTCTGGAAGATGTTTCTCAGCAAAGGAAAGCTGACGTTTTAATGGCATAAAAACATTGATCCAGAAACTCGTTTCTTTAACTTATCAATCTTTGCAGTCTAACTGTTACTTTTTTCTCTTTTACTGTTACCAAGATATTACCACTTCCACCTGTGTATGAATTATAAGCTTATCTGATCGGGAATGCCCTCAAGCTATCGTTCATCTTGAATAAAGCACTAGAAATAGAAGCTGATGTATGACTTATGGTCATTTTAATTAGTGTCTTGTGTGACTTGTGCTGTATTTCTTGATATATTGACCATGGAGACTGGAGAGGTTTCCAGTATCCGATATAACTTTTAAAGGTCACTCAACGTAATCAGAAATGAATTGGTTTAATACATCGTATGTTACTTCCTGTTATCATTGTGTAGTAGTCATGTATTTATTTTATGTAGCTTCCGATGTATAGTTTCTGATACATTAGTTGAAATTTTGAATTTTGCTACTTCTGGTCAGGGTGGCTGTGGAATAACTCTGATTTTTTTTGTTTTAGACTGTGGCTGACGGTGAGTGACTCGATTATACATTGTGATCAGACAACAGCAACGAATGAGAAATATTTGTTGGAGGAAGAGCAACGACGACTGAGTCGTGAGCGCAAAGCCAAGATGGAAGAATGGCGGCCTCATCTGTTTGAGCGTAATCTCATTACCAGCGACTGGGTGTACAAATATGCCGAGTAGGTTTCTTTCGGTAGTTTTTCATGTATCAAGGTCCCCAATTTGCTTTGGGTGTGTCGTTCGAAGTATGCTGTTTCCTTCAGTACTTTGAGACTGTTCGTTGAGTGACAAGAAGGGTGTTCAGCCAGTAAAGAATCCTTGCCACTTGTCTCGAAGGTTCTGTTCTGGAACAGGTAGTGGTGAAGCAGATAATCCCAAGTTTACCTGAAAATGGCTGTTGAAATGAAGGTGATGTAGTACGTGGTGGATTGTAAATGTTTTTGTATTTTACATATTAGATCAACAACCGTTGCATTTTAATATACAATAACAAGAGCTTCACTGTGACGGCAGTTGGAGGCTAGAGAGGTAAAATAATTGTCAGATGTTTGATTGTTGCCGAACATCGAAGAATATTGTGCTTCTTTTTATGTCGGTTTTTTGAACTTTTGAAGTGAACACTTACTTAGCATGAGCTTGTTTGCTTACTTATTGTGTTGTTGTTTCGTGATATGCTGGAGTCACTGCTACTGCTACAATTCACTGATTTTGTGTAATTAACCTGCTTTTGCAAATTGCGGAAAGTTCAACCAGCCGTTTTCAAAACCGTCGGAGATTGCTGTAGTGTAATTGTCTGAAGCTGTATTCCCTTTGGTCACCCCATCAGCAGTGTCGAGATGCTGAAGTGGCATCACTGCTACTTAGTACTATGTAATGAGCATAGTATTTCGGTAAAAATAATCACAGGTGACCTGTCTGCTTACTTTGATTGCTGTAGTCTGCGTCCGTGGGACTGCATGAATGATGTCGTCCAGTACGAGAGAGACTTTGTCATCCAGACCAAGACTCGTCACCAGACGCCGATCGTCCACACGACCAGTGTCATTGCTGGCAGCGCTAAGGATGAGAAGACGGCAGCAGGCCGTACCCATTCCCGCCACTCGTCGATGGATCACGCGTCATCAGTGACACGTGCAAAGCGTGTGTCGTTGAAACATGCACGTGACCCATCACAGGAGAATGCCAGCACGTCGGCTTTGTGTGATAGCGAGTCTTCGTTATCAGCTGGTACTACGTTATTTTGCAGCTATGTTCTGTTCATG
>Ga0209363_1000538_pt1 | contig 15176 bp, 10 predicted proteins | sample WorMetexBAHAMAS3_FD_187385 | JGI IMG/M metagenome (GOLD analysis project Ga0209363, IMG submission 187385) | Marine gutless worms symbiont microbial communities from Max Planck institute for Marine Microbiology, Germany - Inanidrilus exumae... | ecosystem: Host-associated > Annelida > Digestive... | reverse complement strand
ACAAAGAGATCAGCGATTCTGATAAAGTATGTCTCAACGTCACCGCCCATGTAGCAGAGACTACGACCTCAACGTTCAGCATTTGTCGGTCCACAGGTGTTGGACAGGTACAATGGCTTTCGGCCTACCTTGCGTATATTAAGTTATGCGTTTAGCTCAACTGACGTGGCAAGGACAACCGCGATAATACGGTACGGTCACCACGACAGTGCCTACTGAGAGAATTGAGTCCTATTTCACGGAGATACCGGGGGATCATACCGGCGTGATGGGGACAAGTAATTTAGCGTTAAAATTAGCAAACTTATTCGGCTGTTTTAGGCCGCATCGCCTGCACGCAGTGCATAGATGCGGCCTATTGCTACAGATGTAGCGCGTAGCGTGCTGTGTCTGTCTGTGTTTTGGGCACACGGGTCAGCTGTGCAAAAACGACTAAACCGATCGAGATGCCGTTTGGATAGCTGACTTACGTGGGTCCAAAAAACCATATATATATTATATTAGATGGGGGGCCAGATGGTCCCACGGGAATGGACAGGTTACACGTTTTACGTAGCTATTATAGGACAACGGTATTCTAGTGCAAGACTCGTTTGACAAGGCATGATTCATTCCATTTCCACTTAAAGTTAGTGTGTAAAAATCCTAAACCTGTCAACATCAAAATACCGTGTCCGTGTGTTAGTTCTGGGTTTCTGGCAATGTACGATAAATACAACAGTAAACCATTAAAACCGCACAGCCTCGGCTGCATCAAGACCTGCTCTAAGTATCTGTGGTTACTTACTCGATGGTCGCTGGTTCAACACGCGACACTTCACCGGCAATGACTTCGGAAAGCTGTAGGCGCGCCCTCTGTCGTCAGTCGCCAGAACTCTGTCTTCTCTGATTGCCGAGTCCACGCGAAAGACCTGATCACGACAACGTTTTGTCAGCGATATCACTCATCAGTAGGCTCATCAATGACAGAGCTGAGAGTGGGACGCTGTTTCATGGATGGAAACAGACCACAAAAAGTGAGCATGCTCGTGTGAAATCGCAGGTGATTAACTGAGTCAGTTACAACAGAGTTCAGCTGATGTTAGTCTATAACACATGAGAAGCCCTCACTCGAGATCGCACAGACCACTTTAGCGACATTTTCCTCCTATGACCGTTATCTTTAACCTAAGACCTTGACCTACTAACTCAATCCTGCATTCCACATATCTAGGTCAAAAGTTAATGTGCAAAAACTATAGTCTGTACACACAGATAACGGGCTAATTGCTTTACCCCGGGCACTACCTGGGAGAGCGCATACCTCTGCTACACTACATTGGAATCGGCACAGTGTCGTTACCGGCGAGCGCTAGCAGGAGGTGCGCGCATGAAACTGAGGTAGGTTAATGCTGTATTGCCGTTGTACCAGTACAGCTGCAGAAGTGCACAACAGTGGCCCCGTTATACGCGAAGTTCAGCAGTCGCAGTGTGGCGACACTTAACGACCGACTGGTATCCTCAATATCTTCCGGATCGCTTCCAAAATCTAATCATCTCTTTTCTGGTCCATAAATCTACCTATTTCCCAAATTTAGTGAAAATCCACCCGTAACTTTTTAGTTATTCTACGAACAAACAGACAGACAAGCACGGCCGAACATTACCCCCACCGAGCCGTGGAGGAGTAACTAAAACCTAACTAATTTTCAAACTAGAATATTACCGCAGGGGTACATTGACGAATGTATTTTCTCATTTCTACGTGCGCTATGTCACACTTCGCCTGAAACGTCAACGCGTCGTCAGAGTCGCTGTTAATATGCTTCATATAGTGTTGAATGGCGATATAAACGTCAACTTATTACACACTTAGACCTTTCAGAAATTGATATACAAGCCGTCGTGCCAGTGCCTGTCGGTGCCTTTCACACCGCGGTATAATGTCAAAAATATCAGCGATGTGAGATCCCGAAATGTTGTTCCGCAGTAAGTCTGCAATTCCAGACAGCCACCGGAGCTGTGGTCACCCCAGCCGACTAGGGTGCCTGGGGAGCTTACAACGCCCCCCCAGCGCATTACGGGGCGGAGCCCCGGTCGAAATTAAATTCCGTAAGATTTGAATGTCAAAGAATCCATCTGGCGGCACGTATTTCACTGAATTTTCTGTAACAATTCCATAGCGGTTGCACAGCTGTGTACATGATTATTAGTGAAAGAGACAAATAACGCACACACAACATGCACGTGCATGTAACTAATACAGTCCTTTAAATGTGTCATGAGTTTGGGGGCCATAGCCCTTTGGCCCCGTTTGGATCCGCCACTGCTTAGAAAACGACGGAAATTGAAACTGAACGATTATAGAGGCCTTTCTTCAGAGTTCTGCTGGCAGATGTGTGCGCAGAATACACGAAGATATGAAACAAAAGGCTCGGCTGTCGCAGAGAAATGAGCGACGCTCTATGTGTCACGCCCAACGTCTTATAATATGCATAGGTCGATAGTGACGTAATTATTCGGCTCGAAGATAACATGCTTCAGCCAAATATTTGATTCACTTTACGGCACGTTTTCGCGGTGTACACGCGTTCGGCTATAACGCCGCCAAAAGTGAACAGATTTGGATGAAATCTAGAACACTCTGGATACATTGTCGGGGGCTGCCTCTGACAGATTTTCGGCCCGATCCGCGCAGTAGCGATAGCTGGAGAGCCAGGCGAAATTTTGTTTTTTTTTGTTAGGTAAGCAACGCACGATTTCACCGATTTGCCGTTTGCCAAATTTCACAAAATTCGAACACAACACGCAATCAGTGTCATGATGAAAAATTTTGGAACAAAATTTTGAAATTTTTACCGTAAGGGGTCGTTTTTTCGAAATAACCGCTAAAATTATTCAAACATTTTAACGTGTTGCGACTTCAGGCCGCAATAACTCCGCAATGATTACAGATCGCCGGAAATTCATGATGTAGGATGGCTCATTCCATTCGCAATAAACGTGTGGGTGGCAAGTAAAACTGTGTAAACCCGACGCACGGCCTAAACTCAAGAAACAGCCGTGACTCACTTCCGATATAGGCGTACGCTATGCATCCTTTATGTACTTTCACCGGAAGCCTTGAGGGCTGCGGGGTGATGCAGACCGTGTGCGAAACCCACTGGCAAAATTTAGGCGACGGCGGACCGGGTCTTAACGGCACAGAAATGACAAAATGGTTAAAATTTAGAATATGTGAAAAATTGGAAGATATGCTCGCTATCAGATAAACAAAACTCCAGCTTCTGGGGATCAATACGCATATCCTTGTTGTCCGGGAGCTTCGATCTTAATCTCTCACCATAGCAGAAGCTCCGCCCCGGATCCTACTAGGAGCATGGCTTGAGACCCCTAATTAGCCCGTCCGCTTCTCAAAACTCTGGGCTCGTCAAAACATTGGGTAACAGTATAAAAGTATAAAGTGGCTAGCTAAATGGGCCTTCGCGTTATAATATATTATGTAACGGGACCGCAGCGTCATGACTTGCCGGTAGCCATTCGTGTGCGGTTTGTCATCGAGTGTCAGCATACAGCACCGCAGTGCCGGAGGCGCCGATATTTATGGCATTCCGTCCGTCAATTCGGCTCTAGGTTTTTATGAGTTAATGTTTCTAACTCGTGACTGGGCTGCATTTCTGATTAGTGGTCGTGTATCGACGGGTGTTTGGAGCAGCTCTGTTGAATTCATGGTGCTTCCTTTCTATGTCTGTTGTAAACTATACATGCATATATGATGCACATTTTGTACAGCGCCAAAAATCCTGAAACATAATCTGAGACGCGAGTACTGGGTGATTAGACGGCAAAACATATTGGAACAGACAAGAATGTAGTTGACGTTTAAACATTGATATACTTTTTCGCGCACATCCCTACCGGCATCCGACTTAGTCGACCTCCCATTATGTCATATCAACTGAATGAAAATAAGCCAGAATCGTGTTGCCACTGCAAATAAAACAAGAAAGTGATGAGATGTATTTAGCATATCATATCCGTGTATTCTTTCATCGAAACACTACGCGTCAAAATGGCCACTCTTCCAGAAATTTGGCTGCCTATGGCCCGAAATGCTCGCAGAAAATCCACCAACGTTCCCCATACTAACTACAGAAGTCACTCGGATAATTCAGGAATCTCATTATCTGATATCAAATACGGAAAGGAATCAACCTGATCCGGGGCGTTGGATGGAAAGGGGTATAGAAAAGTTGCGATTATGCATAACGATGCAACTCTGTTCTGTTCTTTAGCTGTCCTGGATCCGAGGGTTGGCCACACCATGGATGTTCGTTCGTTCGTTTGTTCGTTATTGCAAGCAGAGGTCCAGCCTACTCCGGACCTTAGCCCTAAGACCATAATAGCGGTCCAATGCGCTTGCCTAGGGAGAGTATAGGGGAAATTGGTAGGTGTGTGTAATGTGTGTGCGTGACGTTCGGGGAAGGCGGGATTAAGTAGGTGTGAACAGCTTGTCGGGTATCAAATTTTATAGCGCGCCCCCTCTAGACGTGGCCTACTGCCTGGCTTATTCATGACTGCTGCTGTGTATTGCTCCAGCCAGTGGCCAGCCAAGTCTAGTGCTTCAGCCACGCCAGCGCGGCCAACACCTTGACGCTGCTAATGAAGGTGTCGGCAACGGTCGCAGTTTATAGAGGACACCTTCGAACCCTCTATTTCCTGCCAGGGATTATCTCCCTAACTGTTCATTATGTGCGTAGGAATTATTTGAAATAATTCTTTTTGGTAGGCGGACGCGCCCGGGCTGAGGTTTGAACCCCGGCCACTGAGCGCGTCATAATCTACTGCGCACGGCGCCCGAGTGCTTTGAACACTGGACTACAGGGGCAGGTCCACACCATGGACATGCTTTCTCCATTTATCTCGTTGGTCCAGAATGTGAGACAACATGACGATTACTAAATTTTAACACGCAGTTTCGAAAAATGGTCAACTTCTAACACGGTGCGTGACGTAGCAACACTGCAACCTCACTTATCCCTGTGTCGCACTGTTTCACGCTAAGATCTATACCCTCGATCCCCTCGAAGCGTGACGTAATTTTTGAAGCCCTTATTACCGCTTTAAGTTATGTGACCTATGAAATACATGTAGTCAGGCCTTCGGTTCCGCAGGCTATAAACTTGTCTTCTGTTAATATATGGCCTAGCTATGATGAATGCCGTACTTTTCTGTAAATCTCAGTAACTGTAGCCTATAATTACTGAGTAGGACTGGCGTGAGAGCTATATTTTGTGTTTAAACGGATAGAACGTTTGCCAACTATACATCATACACGTCACAGCGTCATATACTATTGGCTTGTTAGTTTGCAACGAGCAAAGAACCTGTTATTAGGTGCACTTATGCGATTGTACCGTTTTAACCAGCGTCTATACAACAACTGACTGAGACATATATTATGCTCAGCCTACCACAAAAGAACTTTAAAATGCGACACAGGTGCTCCATGTAAACCACTACAAGAGTCTCCGCTGTAACTGACAGACCCGCGCGACGCAGAGGCTCAGCGCATGCTAAATATTTTGTATCGCATCATATGGTTATCAAAGCATTTCTTGTACTCGGCCTAGCTGCTGAATGCAGATCTCGACGGTGGGTGTGATCAACAGTTGTCCGACAACCATCAGAAGTTTATGACACTCACCGGCGAACTAAGTTGACAGCGCCTGAGACGATCAGACGTTCCAGAGATGTCTAAAATCGCCGTTTAAACCTACCCCACCGCTACTTGGCGCCCCCGTTGGAATTTCGCCGAGATTTTTTTGCGTCAGAAAACTAGAGTCCCCGGGCTATTGTGTGGCGTTCTTTGTGTGATCCTGGGTTTAGCCGTCTTAGTAAAACACCGATTTGCGATGCACAGACAGACGGACACACCGTGATGGTAAGTACTGCGCTAGCATAGCGTCGCGCGGGTAACAATGCGACACAGGTGCAAAGAAAAAGAGCTTTAAAAACAAGACGGCATTCATAGAGCCTAAAAAATCCTGCACTTGAAAGAAATTATTATTTTACCTAAGTGCAACATTTAGCATTTACAAGCGTCCGCAGTTACGTTACGTTATCGACGTAGACTAAAGCCGTGCAGAGATATTTGGGAAAATATGCAAGGCCTGATTTAGGAACTAGAAGCAAGGCAATAAATAGATTGAAGTGATGTCACAGTAATATATGTGTATAAGAAAACAGTAAAAAAGTAAAAAAAAAGTTGCCAAGGGGTAGACATGTAAGCCGCCGAAATAGCTGCCAGCCGCTGGCTAAGAAAAATATCGGTTTAGTCACCATAGACAGACAGACAGACAAACACACACATGCACACATCGGAAGATTGCTATAGCTGGACCACTGATAACAATGCCAGTTATGTGTGGTGACGAAAAAGCCCAAAATGCGGCGCAAAGTTCTGAGTTTGACGGTGTGAAGGTGTGAATGTACCGTCATTCCAGGGATCTAGACGCCTTCTAATACAACACGTCCGCGGTCGATTAATGGTCTTGTTCTGCAAAGCGGCTCGATCCACTCCCTTGGTGTCCGAGGTCGTTTCAAGGTCAACCGAAATCTTTGCCAACACGTCTCACGTAACAAGTCCGACAAAGCGATCGCGATGTCTCTCAGTCACGGCTATATTATAGCCGCCGCAACTTTTGGCGAAGGTAATGTTTTCAACCCCGTTTGTCTGTCTATTTTTGTTAACAGGATAAATAAAAACTCTCAGGGCGAGGATTTTCATGAAATTTGGAAACACGTAGATTATGGAAAGAGAAGACTTAATTAAATTTGGAAAGGTTAGGGTTAGGGTTGGCGCACCTAGTTGCTGTTCGCCAGTATCGATCGACACCGTGCCGAGTTAAATGTGGAATGGCGGGGGTTTGCGCTCTACCGAGAGCCGTCTAGTATTAGGAAAAAGAAGAAATCGTCTTCTTCTTACTGAAAACTTAGTATTTCTGTTTTCCGTTTTTTTCGTCGCAAGTAATCGGAATTCTCATTGCCCGTAGTGTGACAGTCAGAGTATGCTGATGTCAACGAGCGCTACACGTACTGTACGCCTATTTAACGATCACATCACTGCCATACAGAGGAAAATGCTGTTCCGTCGTCCGCATTGCTAATTTCGTAAAACATCTTTGAGACTTTGACTTATTTGCCTATAATTCGATCATTTGACAGCGGATAACGTAATGTAATTACGATCGTTCCTAAACGCAATAAATTATGTCGTGTATAGGCTACGTTAAGTGAGTTCTTCAGATTGATCCATTGATCGAGGCTTCGCTGTCGTATGAGGTTCTCCAGCTCCTTTTAGTTACCGAAACGTTTTTGTTATTAAATCTTTAAACAAGTAAAGTAGGAGGCCGCGTATTGGCAGTATGTAACACTATGTTGCATTTTACCCATGACATACCGTTATACGCCAATCAATAGATCGATCGATCGCTCGCTCGCTCGATTGATCGATCAATCGATCAATTAATCAATCAATAATTTGCTATGGCGTCCCCACCCGACGTCATGTGAAGATACTAAGGTAGGCCTTCCCACGTCTTGTAAAAATCAGCTAAAATTCGTTCAATTGCGAGGTTTATACATGTGGGGTCGAGCTCAGAACGCAGCATGCACACAGACACAAAAACGCAGCGGAGTTGGAACCGAGTCAAACTTTTGATTTGTGACCAGACTACACCCGGAAATGTTTGACCCGACCCGATCCGACCCAGTGCAGTCATTAAACATTCTGATGACCACATATCCTGCCAGGAGTTCAAAACTACGTCGAACCGCCTGATATACGGCAACATGAATTACACAGTACGAAACACAGGCAATAAAAATGTTATAGACTACTGCAAAAAACACTTGCGTTGTACAGACCGCCACCATATAAGTACCTGCGTGCTATTCCCTGCAGACAATACTGCGACAATTACACGTTACTCAGAAACCAGGCGAACTATGAGTCTGAAGCACTGATCTCTAACCCGACCCGACCCGGCCAAAATAATAATGTTGAGCCGGTGACCGTAACGCCCCGGTCCGGTTCCAACGCGGTGTACAGTCGGAAATTAACAATGGAATTTGTTTTACAATAAATCTGCTGGCGGCATACCTGACCAGTGGAGAGTTGGTCGATACTGTTGAGTCCATTGTAGCTGTTGACGGTGCGTACAATGACCGGCAGGGGTCGCTCTAAAAGTGCTCGCAGCTTATATCGTCTGCTTGACCACTGTAACTCAACCTTCGCCATTACTCCACTGTCATTTCACTGACATCTGAAATTATCAGCATTAGTTGCAACATATAATGCATGGTTATACTGATATTTCGTTACAGTTATTTGTAAAACTTTTTTTGATGATTAAGCATTGCGCAGCACCAGCTTGTGGTGTGACATTCAGTTGTATGAAGAACTTGCAGGAGACTGTTACATAGAAGAGCCAGGTGTTGAAAACAGGAGCTCTTAATGGTTTGGGTACATTTTACCGGGGACATTTTACTGGGTGGCTTTTTACCGAGGACTTATCACTGGAAGACTATTCACCGGGGAGACTTTACCAGAAAGACCATTCACCGGGCGACTTATTCATCGGGGGACTAGGGCCTACTAACCGCGAGCGTCGAGTCGACTGGCCATGAATGACATTAAGAATGCAAATCTTTACACAATTATTATTAACACGTAAAAAAATAAAACTAGCAAATGTCTGTAAAATGCAAATGTAGCATGAGAGTGACACAGTAAGAATCTCAGCATGGCCGCATGCTGTGACGGCTCGCTTGGCACCATCGTTGAGATTGCGATATCTTTTTTTTCGCTGACGGCCGGGTCAACATCTGTAGGACAAGAGTCTCCGCTGCCGCTGACAGACTGCGCGATGCAGTGGCTGCTAAATATTCCGTATAGCATCATATCGTAATCGAACCATTTCTTTTACTTGGCCTAGCTGCTGGATACAGATCTCGTCGGTGGGTGTGATCAACAGTTGTCCGACGACCATCAGTATAGTTTATGACAGCCACCAGCGAACTAAGTTGACAGCACCTGAGACCAGCCGTTCCAAAGATATGGTTGGTGCCCACCAAAATTTAAATGGTTCACTTGACCTGACCACGCCCCTTTCAGAGATGGTTTGCCATCCGTGAGCTATCACTTGCTACCGTCAACCTATTTACCAAATTTGAAGTTTTTATCACTCACTACGAAGATATGAAAGGCGATACAAAATGTCGAAGATGGGGTGGTATATCGTCACTCAAGGTCGACACCAGAAATAGCATCATTCGATAGATCGCATACGAGTTCTTATTACAGTTCCATAGTATTATTATATCCCTGTCTTGCACCGTTTCTGAAATATAGCGAGATATTGGTCGAAAATCGCCGTTTTAATGTAGGCTACCCCACTTCTATACTTGTACTGAGAGGATAGTGTACGTGACGAAGAGTAGAAGGCTGAGAACACCACAAGAGAAAGTATGAAAGGAAGAGAGGTTGTTATCACATTTAGCACGAGATGAGCGTTTTAACGTTTTAACGCTGAAGAGAAATATTTACCTGTTCTGTCAGCGTGATGACACATATGTTGGCGTACGTCCCTGTGGCAGGCTGTTCATGCAGCACGTCGTATTTACGTCGTATTTCTTGAGCGAACAAGCGGCGTGCGCGAGCGTGTGTGAGAGAGCGTGAACAGTGCAATGGTCGTACACAATATTTATTTCACATGACCGACACACAATGACTAGTCCTCGGTCGGCATTCACTAGTCACTGATCACAATGAATTTCGAGTGCGGTGTCGCGTTCCACCGCCGTCGCTCGACGTCAAAAACATCCGTTGACCATTGCATTCAACCATTCGCCCGTTCGTCACCAGAACGAAGAAAGCAACATTATGATCGATTATGTTCTCGTGCGATGACAAAACGCTACATTTGTTCGACGCCTCAGAGCCCGATCAATCCATCTTGTTGGACTCTGCTCTACAGCGTAGTAAAATTTAACGAGAACGGTCAAATTTCGGACAGTGTTCCAAAAACTAGGAAATTATAATATTTCTTAAGTAAATATACACCGTGTCTCAAAAAAAAGCAAAATTGTGAATCTTTATGACGTTGTGTTCAAAATTTCTTCAAGAATCTGAAAGTGAAAGAATTTTGTAAATCGGTCTACATTTGCCGAAGTTATGACGAAAAGTCAAGTGCATTGTTTTTGATGTACAGTATATACAAAAAAATCGCCAAAAACTATCGCCGTCTTTCGGAAAGCGATGGGAAACGGTATGAATACGCCCTCGCTCGTTTGCCTTAGTGTTTAGACTTCAAACACATGTCGGGGCACTGCCCACCATTTTTGACTACGTATGGAGCGTGCAACGCTATTCTCTGGAAAACAGAAACGTGTTTTATATAGAGCTCTGGCGCCGCCGAAATTTCTTGACACTCCGCCGCCGCCGGTCAACTCAAAAATCAGCGGCGCGCCGAACGCCGCCGCTGCCGACAATTTATGACAGACTCGGCCACGCGCCGAGTTTCGCTCGCTCAACCTACATACACAGCTTCGTAGAAATTAGAGTCGCGAAATAAAAACGATTTCAAATTCGAAAGTACGCTCCACGACACGAAACACTGTCACGTATTGTCGTTTCTTCCCACTCTGACAGGCAGGGTACGATGTGCTTTCGTTAAATATTCTTCATAACAACGAGTCGGTTCTGCTTAAAGTTTCGGCGAAGTTTTTCTACTGACGAAGATGTTTAGCCATTGCCTGTTTTTTGGTATGAACGATGGCGCACACCGCGGCCAGTAAATGAGATAAATATATGCACAACAATGAGGTGGGTGAGATGAGGTAGGAAAATTTATAACCTTTTGATGTCAAATTTCTCAGGATTTCACATACCAAAAACATTAAAGTCACGTTTTGACAGAGGTATCCGAAAAATTAAAAAGTAGACAGATTTTTGGGACAAGTTGTATTTCTCTGCAGCCATAATAGGAATATTATTATAAAGTGTAAAATTACGTCAGTTACGGTTTGTCATACATAGAATAGTTATTCAGATGCTGTGCATGGCACAGCACTGTGACACTGACAGCAGTATGAACTCAAGTACGTAGCGTGTTCACTGCGGCCGTTTACGGCGCGTAACGGCCGTCGACGGCACCGTCACGTAACGGCCATTGACGGTCGTAGCGTGCCGTGCACGGCACCTAACGGCCATCGACGGCCGTTACGCGCCGTAAACGGCCGCAGTGAGAACGCTACTTTATGAAGTTTTTGCGCACACATAAGCCGACGTTGAAACGGACCTAGCACCGTGTCGGCTGTCATTTTTGATGGTCTACATCGCCGGCGAACAATGTCGCGTCCCGCAAAACAGAAGCCAACATCGTCAGTCGTCAAAAATGTCGACTGACAGTGTCGACCGACACAAGGCTGTCAGTGTCAATGTGTTGGCCGTGAATGCTGGCCCCTGTATCGCGCGCTAAGTTCTCTCGCTCTGTAGTACTCTTGTCTGCTGTGTGGTAACTGGTAAGGCAACGGACATTGGCCTAATGTGCTCGCTGCTCAATATACTGTTAACTGAATACTTAACTCATAAAAAGACCGGAGTTTTAAGAGTTATCAGGAGTCTGCTCTAGCCTCTTATGTGCCAACTTTGGCTGTAATCGGTGCGGAGATGTGGGAATGGTGCCCCATAAATGTTCATAATTTGGTCAATTTCGGTGTTTTTGCCCCGAAGGGCGACTCGTTGTAGCCTACCAATCAAACTGAAATTCGACAAGAAAGCGTTCACCATATGCAAGCGTACCTGTATACCCTGTTAAACCTGTTCTGAATTACATTTTATTGTAATCATTACTACCAAAACGGCCAAACACAGAATGACGAAAACAGCGCCATAATAATAGCCATGCGGTTTTCTGCTGACCAGGGGCGTCGCCATGACCAACAAAGTGCGGTGGACAATATGGGATGAGATGTGGGAAGGGATATCCCCTCCTTGGGAAAACTATGAAATTTTCCTTTTGAAAAGGGTGTTTTGGTGAATTTTGAGCTAACTGTTGTGGTGGAGATCGTCTCGATGTAACAGCGTACAGTTCTGGGATGTTCATATTGTTACAAACCAAGGTTACTACGAAAAATGGTTAACATGTACAGCTATCTGAAATTTCCCGTGTAAGTGTACCACAGGCCTAGATGCCACACACAAAATTTCTCCGTCTCACTATCACGCGTAATAAAACAATTAGCTATATTGCAATAATGGTCTACTCTTTGGAACGGATAGACAGTCTGGGGCTAAGCAGTACGCTTCATGCCTTACTTACCCCTACCCCCACGACCCCCTAAACTCAGCGGATCTGCATCGAGTCTCAGGAACACCCTCTGGCAAAAGTGGGGTGGACCATGGAATGTCCACCCCAGTTTCTGAGTCCACCCTTTGGCGACGTCTCTGCTGCTGACAAAAAACCTTGAGATCATTTCAATGACCCAAAGATGGGTGCCATTTAAAGGTAGGGTAGGTTAAAGTCGTGGATTTTCGAAAACAGCTCTATTTTATTTCTCAAAAACAGTTCGTTTACACATCGGTCCAAAACGTGGCTGCAAAGAGTTGTATAACAAAAGCCAAAGCCGAACGTGGTTACCACGGTTGGGGGTAAAACTACAGTTTGTACATTTATTAATGGCCCGCCTATCTGTCCTCGGCGGACACACTGTGAACTCCATTGGTTGCCAATTCAATAGCCAGCCACGTTCAAGCTTGTTTTTCTCTTACTTTCTAGGCTATACATACTGAAACTCCACCTTACATCTCTCGTCTTATTATTCCTTACCGCCCTTCCCGTGTTTAAGGTCATCTCCCTGCTCTAACCTCTTACAAGATTATCGCACTGCATGTTCTTATTTGCAGTTCTCACTCTATTAGTGCAGCTGTCACAACTATTAGGAACTCCCTTTCTGATTCTCTTTCTGTACATTCAACTCTTCTCGGCGCCACCTTAAAACACATCTTTTCAAGCAGCTTTTAACAACCCTAGCGGCAAACTCTAGCGCCTCTGATTTATTTATATGCAATTAATGGAGCTTTATAAATGTTTTACTTCATTACTTACTTAGTTACTTACCTTCATATTAATTGATGATAATGTTATATCGGTATTTCGGTTGTTTATGGGGCCTCGCAGCCTAAGCTCTAAGGGCGGCACTGATTGTGAAGATACGAAATGATCACATTTATTTGAGGTAGGTTAATTATATACTTGTAAAACGCTGTTAATTACACAAGTGAACTACGAACAGCTGCATGCCGATATGATGATAGTTTATATTTTGTGTTTTGCGATCTTTTGCAACACGGCTACTCTGCTTCATTGTTAAGCTTGCACAGCACTAAAACCTAAGCGTAATTATAGGTTTTGACATAGGTCTGCTTTTACGTGTATCGGTATGGCGGAAGTAAAGTTTTTGTTCTTTGTAAACTTAATAAGTCTGTTTCTTATATTGTACGTTAAATCGGTAAACACTGAAGACGCTAGTGAAAAGTGGAAGAAAAAAGATATTCGAGATTATACGGATGCTGATGTGGAAAGACTGTATGAACAGTGGGAGGTGGGTTAAGTGACAGTCGTAACTATTTCTGGGCGTTCCCAGTTGAAGTATTCAACTGTATCTGCTTCCAGTTACGGTTGAATAGCTAGATCGGTGTTTTTGAAGACCTACCAGAACCTAACAGGGCGTGGCTGTTAGGTAACCGCAGTCTGACTCCGGTAACTTCCGGTAGGCCGCTGGTATAGTGCTCTTCTGTGTGGGCATCTTATAGAAAAGAAAAGGAGATATAGAGGCTTTGGAAAAGGTGCAAAAAACAGCAATCAAAATTTTACTGGTATTGAAAATTTGCCATATTGTGAAAGATTGAAAATTTGTCAGATATCAACTCTGCATTATAGACATATAAGAGCGGATATGATAGGAACGTACAGATAGTAACTGGAAAATATCATCCAAGTGTTGGATCTCCCCTGGATAAAGGAAGTATATGTAACTAGAGGACATGATATGAGACTTCAGAAATATGATGTAAAATACGACCTACGGAAATTTTTCTTTGCAGTAGGATGTTTAATATGTGGAACAGCTCACCTAACTGGGTTATATCTACTAACACTACAAATACGTTTATAAATTGGAATATGTACATTTTGTCACAATCAAGATACCATATATAATTTTAAGGCACAATTGCATGGAACTGGAAGTTGCGGCGAAGTGATGTATGAGGAATCTTAGCAAGTTATTATATGGTAAAGTGATTAGACAAGGCGGACCTAGAGGCTGTGATCTGAGCCGAATGCACTAGTATATTTTCTGTATGTCTACGTCTTGATGCTTTCTCTGCAATAAAACAATCATAAGCATGTCGAAGTAAATCAGTAAACTAAATAAATAAAGACTATTTGTTTTCACATTGTATACTAATATCTTATGCTGCATTCTTGGGGAAAAGTTAACATAAAATGATGTGAGTTATTCAGTAATTATTTAATGTAGCTACGTTGGCTATTTATTTTTAATAATTTAATAGCATATTTAATGGCAAAACAATATATCACAATTATAGTTAACAATCGAATATAATAGTATGTGTTAGCAGGAAATTTTCTGACAAATTTTGTGCTTTTTAATCATTGCCTGCAGTCCAGAGCTTTCTTTGTCCAAGATTTGGCGAGACAAGTGCCTATCACTGACTATCATTAGTGTTGTTACGGTTTCAAAAATTTTGCTGTCGGTCGGTTTCGGGAGGTTTTGCAAGAAAAACCGCGGTTTTCGGTTCGGTTTCGGTTTTTGTCTGTCCCGTTTTCCCCTGTCTTCAATGTGGTACGTTTATGCGGCCCACTGCACATCAAACCTGCAGCAGTACGTTACATATTTTTGTGTATAACTCCAGTCGACAGCAGCAAGTATCCAACAGCGTGGGACTGGTGGCGTGAAACCTGTACCCAACGTCACACTTGTTGCGAAACGCTACTTGTCTGGCAGTCTGCGCCACCGACATCCGTTGCTAGTGAGCATCTGTACAGCTCGGCGTCAAGCATGTTCACAGACATACGTAACAGGCTGGGTCCAAAAAAAGCTGATAT
>Ga0209363_1000537_pt1 | contig 15200 bp, 11 predicted proteins | sample WorMetexBAHAMAS3_FD_187385 | JGI IMG/M metagenome (GOLD analysis project Ga0209363, IMG submission 187385) | Marine gutless worms symbiont microbial communities from Max Planck institute for Marine Microbiology, Germany - Inanidrilus exumae... | ecosystem: Host-associated > Annelida > Digestive... | reverse complement strand
TTGTAATGCACCGGCGGCCTACGTTTGTAGTCGGCGCACTATAAATAATCCTATGATGATGATGAAACTATGACACTGTAGTCATTGGATTTATTTGTTTGTATTTGTATTTTATTGCAATTGTACTGTTTTCCACCATTAATCCTAACCATGTTACTAACCATAAAACAATTGGTGGAGTTTTTATTACTGCACTGCCAGTAGTGTAATGCAATGCTGCGGCAAACTCTACCTAACCTTTTACCAAGCCATTCCAAATTTGGGTTGATAGAAAGTGCTGAAACTGACATTGACAGACTGATGACAAAAAACACTGCAGGATGAAGACAATGATGGATAAAGTTTGTTTGATGCTCGTAATGTGCACTGTTGGAATGAAAAATATATAAGCTTTATAGCATTGATTTTACACCTCAATTTTATAATTTCTTAGTTACCATCTGCTCACTCATTCACTACCTTTCTAAGGCACTGAATAGCCTGCGTATAATGTGCTGAACTGCTGATGTGCCATTAAGAATCTACTCAGTCACTCACTCACTCACTGGAACGAAAGCTCTGTCACATTTCGTTTACATTGCATGTCAGCCTACATAAATTACGGTTTCTTATAATTTGCTGTTGAAAATTTTAAACCAGCACTTGGGAATAATTGTCTATAATATACTGTTGTACCATTATAATATTACTCATGTATGCTCAGTGTTCTTATATGATGCTGAAGTAATCTAATTGCCAGTATATGAAAAGGTGATTTCGTACATTACCAGCAGTGCCAGACAGTATAATGAGTTGTACAATTAGCAATTTCAAGTTGTTTTTAAAAAAACATATGATGTACTAATGTTGGATGTATGTGAGTAGGCATCCGTTGCTTACAAGCTAATGTCACTCAAATCATAGCGGGCAAAATCCGTCCTTCATTATCCAGTCCATCACTGACCAGTCATGCAATGTCCAGTTCTGCAATTTCAGCACTGCCCCTTATTCCACCACATGATCTTGTGAAGACCTGTCTGCAGCATTAATAATTAAATATGCTTGTAATAATTGGAATGATTCGTCTTGGTCTTCCTTGTGCTGTAGTCGCTTCCAGTTTGCCTTCTAATATCTGAAATGCATCTTCACCACTTGACCCTCTGAGGACATGACCTGTGAAAGCCATTTTCTGTTTTTGAATACTTCCGCACAGACACATTTCACCTTCTTTTATTCTTCTTACACTTTTTCATTTGAGATTTTATCCGTCCATTTTATTTTCAGCAATCTTCTATAACACCATTGTTCAAATGCATTTATTCTGAAGATTGAATTTTTATTCATTGTCCAACTTTCGCTTGAGTAATTCAGAACTGGAGACGTAACAGTTTTAACATCCTTTTCTTTACGTGTAGAATGACATTTCTTTGCAAAAGTTCTTTGTGTTTCCAAAGTGCATCTTTTGCCATGGCTACTCTATTTTTAATGTCCAGCTCACATCTTCCAAGTTCCATCTTCTGTTATCGAAGACCAAAGATACTTGTATTGTGAGACTTGTTCAAGATTTGTACCATTAGCTGTGATTGAACACTGTACTTTGCCTGACTTGATACTTACATCCGTTTTAATGGCCATCTTCTAGATGAACCTAGGGCATTGCTGCCTTTATGCTGGCTTTCCAACACCGGAACCAAGAATAATGTGTGGTGCTGTCTTTTTAGATAAGTGGATTAGACCTGCCACGTCATATGTGCAGCCATGAGTGAGACCTGTGATGCTGCTGACCAAGTTAACGCAGAAAGCAGTGCTGGACACTGGGTTGAGGATCTGTTTCCTCCAACGTTCAGACTGTCCCTGCAGCAACTTGTTCACGGCAGCATTACAACAGCAGTACTTGACAGACATGGATGTGATCTGCCGGCCGAGTCTGAACCTGGTTGCAGCAGCGAGGAACTGTTTGCAAAACGTGCTAGGGGAATATCTCTGCCGGATGTGGAGACTATTAAAAACGTCTACCAGCGGGTGTGGTTAATGATGCAGGAGGCCAGTGCCGCTGCCAGAAGTAAGCTGTTATATTACATTCAGTCTTATAGCCTACACAACGGTGTGCCGCTCATTACTCACGCCGGCTACATAGCCGCAGACGTGGGGTAGGGCGTTCAGTCGCGTATGTCTGTCTGTCTTTTTGTCCGCGCTCTAAAATGAAAACGGCTTGAGCTATCAGCACTAAAGTTGGTAGACATATAGTCCGTGGCAGGATCTCGGCATGCACTGACCCAGAGGTCAAAAGGTCAAAGGCTAAATCCTAAGCCTAACCCTGGGGAATTTACATTCGCCCGGCGTGGGTCTGCACGTCGATACGACTGCAATTTCTCTACTTTATTTTGGCTTTTATTTCGAACTAGAAGTAGACAATTTTAATTTGATTTATATAACCTAGGAACTTGGAGCTCTGCAAGCATGTCTCGAAAATTAAGAAGTTTATTCAGTTGGAAAGTGGATTACAATATTGCGAAACGTAACTTCGATTTCAATAAAATTTGGCATGTAGGTAGAGGTCGATGAGTGATGCACGAGGGTATGCAGTATGACCCGATCCAAGGTCAAGGTAAAGGTCACGAGCCCTTCAAAGTTGGAAATCCGGCCATTTTCAAAAGCCATCTCCTCGCCAGCTGACCACGGATTCTTAAACTATGGCACAATATCTAAATTTGATCGGGCCGGATTATTGATATTTGGCCTAGTTTTGTGCCACGTGACTTCGAAGTAGGCAGAAACATCAGTTCTGAAGAGTTGACCGTCAGTCCGGTACCGGGCTAATTTATTATTATTCGGCTCGAAGCTAGCGTTCAGCGGAATATTTGATTCACTGCGGCGCGTTTTGGCGGTGTTCACGCGTTCGGCTGTTACTCCGCCCGTCCGCCGAAAGTGAACCGATTTGGATGAAATCTGGGCACTCTGAGTACATTGTTGGGGGTTGGCCATGGCAGATTTTGGGCGCGATCCACGCAGTAGCAACAGCTGGAGACCCAGGCGAAATTTTTTGTCAGGTAAGCAACGCACGACTTCACCGATTTCCAGTCGGCCAAATTTTACGAAATTAGAACATAACACGTCGATCGGTTTGGCGATAAAAACATTCGTAACAGAATTTTGAAAATTTTACCGTAAAAGGTCGTTTTTCCAAAAAACGTAAACATTTCTAATAATTTTTAATGTCTTGCGACTTCAGGCCGCTATAACTCCTTAATGACTACAAACTGCCGGAAATTCACTACCAAAATAAGTCTCTATGGGATTTCTTGTTTCCATTTCTGCCATTGGAATCAATTCAAAGTTATTCCCCCGAACTGTACATTCCGTACAAGAAACCTCCCAAACTTTTCTGCGACGTTCAACACGGGTTGACAACACGGCAGATAACGCTGACATCACTCAATCGCAGGCAGCCAATCACCATCGACTATTCAGTCACGTGACACTAGGTGTCGTCGAATGCATGAAGTAAACAGTTTGTGCACAGACGGCCGAGCGCTTCGAGCCGAATACTGTATTGCGGGCATTCCACACAATACAGCCATCTAGTTAGTATTAATGTCAGAGAACATTACTAGAGTGCTATACTCTGCTGCTTTAAGCTTTCCGGGGTTACTCAGTCTTAGGCCAGCTCACCCAAAGGCAAGCATTTGGGATTTTTGAAGTGATGTTTTTAGAGGCCGCATGTCTTTGCTATAATTGCTGACAGCAGCTCAAAGCAGTGAAAGTAAAGAGTCACACAATTTTAGACAACTTTGACAGCAGCTAAAACGACAGCAACAAACAAAAGTGATGATTTCACGTGCCAGTCAGACATTGCAGCCAAGCAAGCATATGAATATTAATATCTTCAGATACTGCCGGGTGTAATTAACTTGTGCTCTAAGGATCTGTTTTCAGCATAGTGCTGATGGAGGTTAACTTACAGGTGGCGGTTAAAAGTAGATTGATGGCTCGGGTGGTAAGTATGTTATGTAACGTTCGCATATACGAGCTATGACAGCTGACTATGAATACAGTGTGTTTTGTTAGCTGAAAAAGAAGGAAGTCCAGAGTTAGATGAAGACACTCAACTCCAGTCTTCACAGCAGCAAGAAGACCGTGTATGCAGCGAATGCAACGAACCCGAGGAGAGTGACCTACACACAGGGCAAGACTCGTGCATCTGGGATTCCAACGAACTTCAGGTACTACGTCGGGCGTTCAAAGCGACCGGTGAAGAAAACGCTCGTCTTCGCAGTCAAGTGTGTGTGCTTCAAGACGACGTCGGGAGAATGACCGCTGAACGATGTGATCAACACAAGTCACTGGAGACAACTCGACGACGTCTACATGACGCCCAAACAGCCAACAAACGACTGCACATGCTCGCAAGTCACCTCAAGACGGAACTTGACCGAACAAAGGAGCAGCTGAACCGTCTGCGATCGGACGAAGCCGAGCGAAATGACCTGAGTAGACGGCTGGAGAGCACACGGAATGAACTCTCCGCCGCAGGCTGTCGATATGAAACGAGCATCGAATGTGTCGAAGCCAAGTGGATGAAAGTACTGGATGAACAGAGACTGGCAGATGCCGAGGCGAAAACTCAGCTGAACAGTGATGTTGCCAGACTGGAGAACACGGTTAAAGAACTGGTACAACAGCTGTGTCGGGAGAAAGAAGATCACAGTCGAACGAGGAAAGGACTCGAACATTTGCGGGTTCATTTCTCGACCTTGTCGACTCCGCGAGAAAAGTCGAATTGCGTACATAAGGATGAGCTGGATAACTGGACTTATTAGGCATAGGCCTACCCCACTGGTAGACGTTCAGTATCACAGACCTATTAATAGAACATAATAGGTCTGTGTTCAGTATGACGAGACGCACTGAAGCGCATGAACGTCGTTAAACGTTACCGTACGCAGTATCATTATGTAATGTGATGATCTCCATTCCATATTGCACTCTATAAACGTTCACGCATATGGCATGCACTATCTACCAGGTACCTGCGTCTTAACGTTTTCAAGGTGAACCGTATAGTTAGCCTCTCCACTCAGTTTTCTTCTTTCACTTGTTCTAGCACAGTTAGTTGGAGTTTAATGTCCCTTTTCAGCAAAAATATGGCTATATCGGAGACGAAAGGGGTGGAGAGCTATCCCTATCAAGTAAAGGAAGGCCAGCGTCATCGATATATTAACCTCAACGCTGGCCGCCTTTTCGTTCAGCAGCCACCCAAAAAGGGAAAGGGATCATTTAAACTATTATGCTACCGCCTACAACAGGGGGAGACAACTATCACACCGCAAGACAAAACTAAATCAAATACTACAAAAACAAGCATGCATCCTTGACTAAACAAAACTTATAACATTAAACCAACACAAAAAAGCTAAAGCCATGTTTAGTTTCCAGGCCGGATATCGCCTGCTACGATATCCGGCCTGGAAACGGAGTGGAATTATTCTGGTAGAATGGGAAGGGATGGAAAAGCAAAAAATAAAGGAATGTAACCGCAGACCTGGCGAAAAGTAATGGCAGCCCACCGTTGGGTGGATGACTTATAGTCATCTGCGGGCTGTTTGCCTGTATACCGGGATCAGCTCCGGGCCCAACGCTCGGTAACGAGTATGGGAAGCCTTTACCTTTACCTGTGCATAATGAGAACCATTACAGGTAGGTGAGAACTAGTATTTACCCACGTCGACGATAGTCGCATGGGCAGGGTTGTCAGCGGCGTTTGTGCGCTTGTTTGTTTGTCTGTTTGTTTGTATATCTTTCCAGGCGATATCTCAAAAACCGACGCAGCTAGGATCACCAAACATGACGCAGAAATGTTAAACACCGAGTCCTGAGAATACATTTATTTTGGGGTCAAAAGGTCAAAGGTCAAGGTCACGACGCACAAAAAACATTGCTGGCGTGGGTCATGGCGCTCTTGTGAGTGCTGGTTTCTTATCGTTGCAATTAGTATCTAAGGATCTGAGCATTATCATGTACCAGCAATTGTAAAAAACGCATGCTGTGTACAGTGTATAGATGTTCTGGCAAGCCAAAGCTGGCGCATTTTGAGGCATAGTGTTGTGTGACCCGGTTAGTAAGTTGAGAGTGAAGCAGTAGAGAATACCTGGTGGAGACGAACTGACACGACCAACACTCGTGTCTCGGCGGCGGCTGCTGCTGCTGCTGCTGGTGTGAAGCATCTGCGGTCACGTGACGAGCAGGCTGCTTGCGAACGACGGCAGTGACTGCGCGGCAGTGTTGACATCCATCACAGTGTTGGTGCACGTGAGACACCTGCGACAGGTGCGTCACACGTCATTCTGACGTCACATGCACGCTCGTCTACGCGCTACGTTAGTGACTCACACCGTATAGCATCAAGCACTCGTTAACTGAGTCCTGCATGGTGATCGGTATGACGGCAATACGTGAGAATCCATCCCGCAGGATGGAAGTTAAGTTGTGGGGTTCCCGTATGGAAACAAATGTCGCAGGACCTCCGCTTGGATGAGAAAACGTACGGGATTACTGCGGAACTGTAGCGCTAGTTGACTTCTCTGGTGCACCTCGAGCAATTAAAAGTGAATTCACCTGCAACTTCTTTCAAAACGCAAAAACTTGGACTGTATTTTATTGTCAGTTGACCGTTCGTTACTGCTGAGCGGATATCCTATTCTGTCAACTGCCTGCTGTCCGGTTGTGATGGAATGTTGATGGAAGCAATTTTTTTGCGGGAACTGATGGGATGCGTGTATTTCTGTCCATCATGCAGATCTCTATCGCTAAGACGTACGTGCGTAAGTGCTAGCACATACATATGATGCACTGGATTACCAGTATACTTACCTGCTTACTTACTTAGCTGCGAGCAGTTCACTGTGTCGTCTTCAACACGTCATAACACTCACCTGAATTATACTGTTCGCGATCACTACGAGTCAAGTTTCAGATAAAGTAAAAGGGTACTTATATTCAACAAGAAGCTCAGCTACCGCAGAGGGTCCGCGCGACGCGCTATGTTAGTAAATTCGTGCTATATGTTTCGTGAGCTATGGGAGTTATAAACGTTTCAAACAGCAAAAGTGGCCCTTCAAGGTCATCCAAGGGCATTGACAATGGTGTCATTCGATAGGCCGCATACGATTTGCTATTAGTAGTTAGGGGGTCACCTATAGTCACTGGAAATAGCGCCATTCGATAGAGCACATACGAGTTTCTGTTAGTGTTCCATAGTAACTATGTCACTGTCTTGCACCGTTTCTGAGATATAGGGAGATGTTGGTCGAAAATCGCCAATTTGAACTTATCCCACCTCTATCTATCGCCCCTGTAGGGGTTGACCCCGTTGGAATTTCGGGGAGATTTTTGGCGTAAGAAAACGCGAGTCTCCGGGCTATCGTATGGCGTGATTTGCGTTATCCTACGTTTAGCCGTTTTGGAAACAGACACACGACGACAGCATATACCGCGCTAGCATAGCGTCGCGCGGTAAAAATCAAATCCCGACTTTTCTCAAGGTCAGTGGGGAAACCAGTTGGTAACACTCAAAAGAAAGATTATGATCATGTCTTGCACACAACTTTATTGTACTTGCTTGGTATTCTTTCCCAAATCCGCTGTAGGTTGTTACAGTGTATTTCGCTTACATACTTAGTGTGCGACCAGGGCTCTTTGCAGGGTGCTGCAGCTGTTCAGGGATGCAGCTGAGAACATCACGTGGTGTATACGGCGGATGTTTAGTTCCGAGCGTCGAGACGTCGTTTCTAACCTAACGTCGTCGCGTCGAGCACGGCTGGCCTGCAGGCCTCGCTCGTCGACGACCAAGCTGGCGCTCAACTCCCTCGACGCATGCTTATCAGTGCCGACCGACACGGCTGCAGGGGTCTCTGGCTGTTTGCCCCAGTCAACTCTGTCGTGATCTGCAGACGGCCGGCACGGCTCGAGTCGTCCTCGGGGGTCCGTCGGCCGGCCGAGCACTGACCGCCGGTCGTCGCACTGGTTGGTTCCCCTGATTGTCGGTCGGTCGACGTGCCGGGCGCATCGTACCGTCGAGACCGAGTCGTGACATCACAGCCGCGGCGAGTGACCTCCAGTCGCCGCGGTCGTCGCTACGCCGCTCTCTCTCCCTCTACTCGCCGATCGCTCGCTCGGTATGGACGACGCAACGCTTGGTCGGGCAGGCGTGCGGCCGTCGTCAAGCCAGGCCCCGTGGGTCAGTGCTATTACCGACCGAACTTGATATGGTCCGTTTGCGGCGTCGGGCCGTGATGGACGGCCGGACTTCCTACAGCGCTGCAGGGCCGCTGTGGACCAAGGGACTAAGTCGATCGACGTCCAGGCTTGGCTGATCTCGCAATAATCTGTGAGTCTCGCGAGAATACGCGTGAAGCATCACGTGCTCCGTGCGTCGCTCCCGCGGCGAGCGACAACTTAAAGCGAGACTGAACAGCGACTGCCAGCGCCGGTCGAGGTCAGGGGTCAGGAGTGAAAGGTCATAATTGGTCGGAGAAATCGTCTATGACAAACTGCTTCGCGGCCGACCGCGCCAGCTCGGTGGGACCGTGTTGCGACGACGTAAAAGATGGCCGTGTGTCACGCTATAATAAAACGCGAGCGCACTCGACTTTCATTCATCGCACAAGACACTTACTCAAAAGGCGATCGTCGACGGTAGCCTGTAAACAGTTACGAGTTGTGATCGATAAATGAAAAGCTGATCTGTACGCAGACCTGTCTGTGTTTACTGAGGTAGGATGTCTTGGAGAAAGCTTTGTCGCAGAAGCAGCACGCGAACGTGTGCACGTCGTCTACCCCGACTGAATACGGCAATGCGTCGCCGGCCAGCGCACCTGCCGTTGACGTCAGCACAGGTTCTGATGACGTCACCGGCGACTGTGGTGATGTAGGCGAAGCGGCGCCACGTGATGCTGCCTTGTTGCCTGTTAGGAAAAAACAGTCAAATAACACGATGTTAAACACCAACAGATGTACATGGTGGCCCAACAAACCGCACTGGGCAGCTGCCCCAGTCGCCTACCCCTCGATCCACCACTGACTGCAACCCGTCTAGTCTAGTTTTCACTGGATGCATCAACTGATTCACATTAGGTTACGTTTAGTAGGGTTATGGTCATTTGGGTTAGGGTTTGGGTTAGGGTTACGGTTTGGGTTAAGGTTAGTTGCTGCGCTGTGCCTATGTCCACACGAGGACAAAGATCATACTTATATGTTTGAGACCGTGTGAGACGGGTTGTTTGCCAGTTATTTGTATTTTAGTAGGAAAGTTACTAGTTAAATTTCTGACAGGAACACTAGCACAGTGGTAGAACGTCGGTCTTTGGCTGGCGAACTTTCCCTGTCTTGCGCTCGACCTGCAGCTGGCGCCTGGCGGGTGTCCACTTATGTGGGTCCGCTGCAGTTCAGCCAACTAGGTCAACAACTCAGCCTTTCATCCTTTCGAGGTCGCTAAATGAGTAGTAGGTTGTAATCGGATGTGCTACCTTGCTCTGGTGGCGCCATCTGGTAAATGCTTACGTGGTGAAGGCCTGGTGTAGTTTATTGGGGTGCCGGCGGTGCATAGCTGCAGTCGCGGGTCCGATTGTCTGTTAGCGCGTGCAATGGATGGCCGCATTTGCGCTGCAGCACCATTGGCTCCTGCCGATCAACTGCCACTTCCGAGATTGTAAAGCACGGCTGGACATGTTGTTTACCGTGTGACTAAGTAGCGCTATAGAAGAATCAGACCTTTACTTTTTAGAGTTGACGTTACGCACTGCATGGTCTCTCGGCAATAAGTGAGCTTCTTGTTTACAAAAACTGACTGACTCATATGTAGGCTGCGTCTTTGATGTTACAGAAGATTTGAATGTTGACACCACAGTTGAATAATAGCCTGATGACATACTGTCTGTGTTATAGATAATGAACCGAACTACAGGACAGTGCTGCATATAACGAATAATCTTAGAGGCTGATGCTTGTTCTCTGCGACATAACAGCTGAACTATTGTTGTTCCTAGTACAGGACGAAGAAATATCTCCGCTTCCCGCACTCACGAGACGAAAAGTTAACGATCAAGTTTCCTTTGAAATTAAATTCAATTAGAAAGCACTCAGGAAGTTCAAACCTATGCGAGTGCGTCAACTAGTGAACAGCTGTAGGCCTAGTGCACGGAACGGAGTTACTGAAGCATCCGTGAAATTAGAACAGTCCTCATTCGAGGTCGCACCGACCACTGGCATTACGTATTTGCAGTTTCCAATTCAGGTCTGTTTTTCAGCCACGTTGCCGAAATTAGTTTTCCCATCACTTTCACTTTCAGCCGATGAAGAAACGTTTTCCTCCTGTAGCTTCTCTTGAACTTTGACACCTATGACCTTGATCAACGAACATGACTGTAGAGATAGTTAGATAGTTAGATAGTTAGGGCGAACCATCGCGCAAAATATCTACGTTGAACCTCATTTCGTTCGAAAGTTGTATCGTCCTAACACGCACAGACACACGCGACGACCGACTGCTCTACCCGGCCACAAAGTGGTCGATAAAATTTAGTATATTCCAATTACTCTAAAAATCCTATGCAGTTTGTTGTTGGTTGTAAAAGACGTGCACCATCCCAAAATTTCGTGGAAATCCATGGAAGTGATCCCGCCAACAGACAGATAGCCACACCCACAAACATCGACGACCGTGCTACGTGCTTCTCTGAGGTAGGCCTAGCCAGCAAGTCAGGCGAGCCACGAACGAGCCGTGCATGGGCCGCGGTCAGTGTCTCGGGAATCGACCAACATCACTCAGACTGGACATCGGACACTCGACGCTGGGCACGGCGCTGAACTGAGGTGATGCAAATGTCAGCGAGACGTGAGCCGAGGGGTCGAACTAGAGCCAAGCACAGTCGCCTAGCACCCAGAGACCGGCTCGTTGGGTGTCTGGCAGGCGCCGGCTAACAGGCCGCAAATGTATTAGGCGCGTCGCACGCATAATGACGTTGCCGGCACACGGTCCTCAAGGGAGTCGCGCGGCGACAGCAACTTGCACTTTACTAACCATAAGACAAATGTGCCGGCGACGACGGCGCAAACCGAGAGTCCTCGGAGGATAGGATCGGATCGATCGCTGCACTGTGACGTACATTTGTTTTGTCGCCTTCTGCTGTCGTCGCGTGGCGTCACCGCGTCACTTCCTGCAGCCGCAGCTCGACCGACCGACACTTGTCAGCCACATTTTCGGCGTCGGCGTCACTCAAACACCTGCCCGGTGACGAGTTCCCAGCACGCAGCAGCGGTCTTTAGCAGGTGCCCCCCAGCCGTCTCCACATGACAGACTGACGCTGCGAGTTTCTACTGTCTCGGCAAGTCAGCAGATAAGTAAGTAAAGAAGACAGCGTGACGACGCTGCACGAATAATTAGTGATAACGGGCGATTAACATACTTTCAAATCAACAGTTCAGCTGGGTTTTGATAGCAGAGGTCTGAGTTTTCCGGGTCGGTTTCGAGAACAGAGACAGGGACCCTCTTCAAACCTTGGCCACATTCAAATCTCACCTCAAAACTTATCTATTCACTCACTCATAGATCTGAGTATACCCTGCCACCTAGCGAACGTCCGCGCCTCAGATTCAAGCCTGTGCTTGACTACTGTGCGCGTTATAAACGTTATTTTATTGACTGATTGACTGAAAGCATAAGCGGCAGGTAATCTTTGAACGCTATGGTGCTGCCAACTGGCGAACTGGACGAAACATATGCGTCGTCGATTCTCGCGTATTCGCTCCATTGTGTATAAAATATGACGTCATCCAGAAAACCGGAAGTACATAACGTATTGCATCATCGTGAGTGGAGAACTGAACCACAGCCGTTTAGGTAACGTGTAGAGATAAGCTGGTGAAATTTCAATTGTGGGTTTTGAGATATGCGCGCGAAAAAACAGACAGACAGACAAACAAAAGCGATACAAATACGCTGATCAGAGTGCTTCGCACCTCTAACGGGGTCGAGGTAAATACAGATTTTTATCCCATATTTAGTAGCTAAACCTAAGATTTCACACGGTATCAAAAAAGTCATGCAACACAATGGTCGTCGAGGGTGTTATCTTCAATGAGGTTATCTCTTCGTCTACCTCATTCTAGTACCAGTTCCTCCACTTCCGACTCACCTATTCCTTCACCTATCACTTCTTCCTCTTCTGTTTCACAACTTTGCTCATCAATATAACTCCCTCTCTTTCACCCCGGCTTAAAACCTACCTGTTTCACAAATCATATCCCCCGTAGTTCCATTTCTTCCTCCCGGACTGCCTCCACGGATTTTTGCCTTCACCGTTTCTTCTGAGCTAATCGGTTTTTATTTTTAGTTTTTTCTTAATTTTTGTTTCTGTGCCGTGCGCTAGACTAAGCTGGCCATTTTGTCAGCTTTTGACGCACGTAAATATATCGTATCGTATCGTATCGTATAAGGTTGACGCCGCTGACCGCTGCCTGTGGCACTGACGGTCATCGTCGACAGCGTCGCCGGAGTGAGGTCGAGCATTTGTCTCAGCAGTTCCGTCGGTTTATTTTTCACACAAAGTGGATGCACGGCGCGCGCCCGACGCTCAGCTAGCATCACGATGAGTAACGACAAGGCATTAGGCGCTAGCGTCGAGCCGCGTGCACTAATGAATGTAATGGTACCCGAGACGCCCGTCCGATCACCAGGTATACGCCTCAGCATCACTGGCCACCAGGCCACCACTGACCAGCTGACCGTGGTCATCTCACTACGTCTCTCAGTGGCTGTGTTTGCCCGTCTCGGCAAGCAGGCACTACATCAATTATTGCGCAGCCATTGAGTGTAGGACGCACGCGGCGGACGACTCCCGCGGGGCGCGCCTACAGCCGCATTGCTCCGTCGTTCCACAGAGACCCGGGCGGCCGGCCGTGAATCTCATAACCAAGATGAAGAATACATGTACTATACCACTAATAATACATACACCGGACAAGATGCATTAAACGAGTGCCAGCAGCGACGGAGACGGAACACACCCAGTCCTCTCGCAGCATGACGCCTTTTCGTTTGTTGACCTACGTACACCGCAGCACTGCGCGCCACAGTCAGAATCAGAAGCCCTCCCCGGCCAAAATCCCCTTGTCTTAAGCACCCCCGGTCAGTATCCCACAGATATGGTTTTCTGTATATTGGGATCTCCGGTATTAGCAACGTTAAGACAAATTGCCTTGGGCAATACTTAGAATTGCCGTGCGCACTTGGCAACTTAGCGATTTGCAGCTTCCATGATTCACACGCCTCTGTATGGGAAAAAGGCAATTGGAGATGGCAGACTTCGCCCCCGCCCCGCAATAATGCCGCTCGCCGCGCTACCCATTCAAAACGGCCGTCATCGCAGCACTGATCAGACTGCAGCTAAACTGAGTATTAACGCCTGTCTGTTTTACACTGAACGCTGAAGACGCTATGTTGTTTCGCTATAGGCTATGGACGTTTTTGAACACGATAAAATCGAGTAGTTTCTACGTTTAATTCGCACGATTATGTCACATATTAAAATAGCCAGATAAAACTCAGCCGATCTGTTTGTAGACAATAATTCTAAATGTGCGTGTATATTATATGTAATGTATTATTAAGTTTCGTTTAATAATTTTGAAGAATAGCTGAAGTATTAGCAAAACTACCAAAGGAATTACCTTTTATATCATTACTTCGCCCGCGGGAGCGGTTGCGAAGTATTGTAATGAGCATGTCTGTGTGCGTGTGTGTGTGTGTGTGTGTGTGTGTGTGTGTGTCCGCGAGGATATCTCCGGAAGCACACGCGCGATCTTCACATAATTTTTGTGTGTGTTGCCTATGGCAGTGGCTCGGTCATCCTCCGGCAGGGTGACGAAATCCCAAGGGAAGGGGCAGTTTTGGGGGTTTTCTTCCCCACTGACAATGTTCTGTACAGCATAGCCTTTGAGACCCATACAAAAAGAGTGAACCGATCGAGATGCCGTTAGGGATAACGAGTGGGCTTGACCCGAGAGACAGTGTGTTACGTGGGGATGAGGATCCCCAAAGGGGGTGGGTAATTTTGGGATAAACATGTGCCTGACAAGCCTGGCACCCTATGAATTGCGAATTGGACTGGTCCATGCAGCGGCGTGCACAAGAAAGGGGCAGACGGTTGATGCAAGTGTTGGACGAGTCTATTATCGGTCGCAAACGGGGTGGGGGGATTGCACACCACGGGCGAAGTCTGATATCTACGATTGCTTTGTTTTCTTTTGTGAGACGATTAACGTGAATAACTATATTTACCTATTTATACCTCACTTTCAAACTTTTTTAACCTACCGGTTAGCTGTCATAAACGGTATTTATAACAACTGCAAAACTCGGTTTCGTAGTTCGAGTTACTTTATACGAGGATTGTTAGGCATTAGACATGTGAGCTGAACATAATATATGTAACGTTTTTTTATTTTTGTCACGTTGTACGTTTTTAACATTTTTGAATATTTCATCGTTTTTACACATTTATGGTCTGTCCTCTGATGTGTCTGTCCGACTGTGAAAAAGATGTTCAATTTATGCGTGGACTGATCGTAGCGTGTCTCGACGGGAAATTTGCCGAGCGACGCCCGGCAGTTGAGTGTGAATACGTCACGCGCTTGTGATCCATCAACCGCGTGCGATTGTGACAGTCCAGACAGACTAAATTGTCGAGATCGACCGTCAACTAACTGAGGAGTAGAGGAGGGACCGCACAGCACGGCGTGCGAGTCACTACACCGCAGTGTATCCTGAGACCGGACGACACTCAGCACCTCAACATCATCATTGTCATTATCATCACCACCACCACCAGCAGCAGCAGCGTAGTAGTAGGCCTAACTATAGTAGAATGCTCTATTGCTCGCGTCCGCCATCATCGCATTCTGACCTGAGCACGGTGTAAAATAACTTTGATCTTCAACTGCTACACTTAGTCCATAAATATTTCTGTTGAATAGTCACTTTATGTATCTGCTAACTACATCATAATTAATAGAGACGGCTCATAATATATTACCAAACCAGATCCAGAGATAGTTACAGTCAACTCCTCCCATAGAACTAAGAGCTTCAAAGTAGCCTAAGACAGTAAGACTGCAGTAGAATGCACTCACTGCAGGATTAATAAAAAATTATGAATATAAATACC
>Ga0209363_1000536_pt1 | contig 15210 bp, 9 predicted proteins | sample WorMetexBAHAMAS3_FD_187385 | JGI IMG/M metagenome (GOLD analysis project Ga0209363, IMG submission 187385) | Marine gutless worms symbiont microbial communities from Max Planck institute for Marine Microbiology, Germany - Inanidrilus exumae... | ecosystem: Host-associated > Annelida > Digestive... | reverse complement strand
AGGTATGGAGGTTGGGTAGTTGTGAGAACTTTGTAGGTAAGTGAGAGGAGCTTGTATTCGATGCGTTCAGTGATCCTGAGCCAGTGAAGAGAGCGTAGGATAGGAGTGATATGACATGACTTGGGAACTTTCATGACAGTACGAGCAAGAGAGTTCTGTATGCACCACTGTGCCTTACTGTGAGGGTGGTGTAATTAAGCTTTTGCTATTGCTGCTGTTTCTGATAGCTTGTCCACACATGCGCACCAGAAGATAACCAATTCAGTCACTGGTTGTTTTATCATATTCTACTGAATTCCACAAATATGTGGAAACTCTAAAGTAAAGGGCAAATTCCATGGCTTGTCTCAAAATTCCAAGGCTGGTGGAAAACTGGCTGTAATGATGACGATGATGATGATGATGTATGCAGGCTGCGGGTCAGGGCTGGTCATCATCTGTTGGAAGTGATGCAGTGACAACTTCGACATCAGCAGCCGCAGTGGCAAGTGTTCCACAGCCGAGTTCAGTTCAGTTGTACAGTGATATGCGTGTTGCCGGCGTGTCACCCGCCTCATCACTGTCAGCAGTTGACCTTCAGGCCAGCGCCATCTACCGGTCATCTGTTGTCTATCAGCAGGTAACAACATTGATTATCATGCTGCGAGATGAAGTCACGTGTCTCTTCAGTGTTTTGATGCTGTCGGTTAGGCAACAGGAACAGCTTTCAGCAGTAAAAACCCGCTCCACAAACTCCAGAGGGTTATTCACTTGGTAGACCCAGCTTAACCTGGTGTAACCCTGCATACTAGACCTGTTTACGAAAAAAATGGAACTGTTACTATATATAGTTGAATGTTACGGTGCATATTTTAGTTGTCAACCTGAGAAAAGAGTCCAAATAAACTCCAGTCCCCACGAAATTGTTGACAGAGTTTTGCAGACATAAATGCACTAATATATGAATGTGAACATTTGATGTGCAGCAGCGTAGTCATTTTGAAAATAAACTGACGGTCCTGTTCTTCTGGTGTATGAAAGATTGCAGAAATTCTGGAATGCAAAAACATGCAGTTCGCTGTGTGGTCACATATATAGTGTGAAGTAGGCTACAACTAGGTCACCACGAGGTATATGTTGTCTGCTGTTGGTGGTGCTATGTCTATTGAGGTGTAGTGCCGTAGTTGATGATACAGTGAGTGGTGTTGATACATATTTGCGTACGTTCTTGTCAGCGGAGTTGTTGTCTTTGTGTCACGTGATGAGACGACGCGTCACCCATTGACTGAGGTTTGCATCGTCGTCCTCTGTAGATTTTACAGCTGCTGCTGCTGCTGCCAACGCCGCCGCCGCCGCTGCTCAAGATGATGATGATGATGATGATGATGAAGATGACGATGTTTACTGTTGCCTTGGCAGGCATGCTTTGTGTGACATTATGTTTTGTTGCCAGTGCTTTCTTCATTGCAACCTCATCTTGTTATTGTGAATGTTGCTGGTGGCGATGACGACAGTGAACGGTGCATGGTGTTAGTGCTAGTGAGCCGTGGTCACTTTGCCGCGCTGCTGTCCACTTCTTGCTTGCTGTCTTTTCCGCTCATTGTTGTGTATTTTTTATTTTTTATGCGTGCTGACATCACGTCTTTTCTGACGGATGCTGCTGCTGTTGACAGAACTTGAGTGGTGACATTGACGATCGGTAAAACTGCGTGCGTGTGTGTCTTTCCATGTTTAAGATGCGATGTAAACTTTGAGTTTAATTTTACTGATTACTGTTGGACTGATGATTAACTGGATTCAACTGTCACTCCAAATATAGGCGAAATTCTGCAGTTTTACCATCAGTGTATTAAAGCGATGAGATAGCTGAGTTGCTGTGTGCTGTCTGCAATTGAGTGCAGTGTCATGATGGTGATTGGCAGCCCATCTGTCCATCAGCTTGTGATGCCATTTCATTGCTGCTGCTGCTACGTACTGTTCAGTACATAGACACAGTCAACCAGTCATTTGGGTGGTCTGTCTATCTGTCTGTTGTGATGCCTGCTGCCAGCTGTAGACATGATTGATTGACATAGTCGTAGTTCTAGCTGTCTGTAATCGGTATTTGTTATGCGGTGGTTTGCTTCCTGCCATTTTAACTGTGCTTCTGTTATTATGTGGCCACTGGCTAAGAAGCATATGCCTGTGTGCAAGTGTGTATGGGAGTTGCATTTGAACCTACTCACAGTTTACCCTCTGTTGAGACACTTTATCATTCACGTGCAGATTGTGGGGTGTACATAGGTGTGTATGGAGTGTGTTGGTGTATGGTGTGTGTCTAAGACATTGGGTTGCCATGCTATACATTAAACATTAATGCCGTGACAGCTTGGTTAATGTAGATATTAGTTGTATCTTGATGGCTCTGAGCTGAGCTGGCTATGTGCCACGCAATGTCACTCCATATGCACCGCTGCCTGCTGCACGACGCTGCATCCGCCGAGCTGTGTCTGATGTTCTACTAGATGTTTTCAAACATCCGTGAACTTATGATAATGGCTCATAGAAAAACTGGATAAGCCATTTGTCATCATCATCATCACAGAACGTTGCTATTAAGTCATGATATGTGATGTTAGAACACAGTGAATTTCCAGAAGTCTGTATCAGAACTAGTCAGTAGATAACTTGGTCTAAAATAGTAATTTTGTGTAGTTTTCATTTTACACTGACGGTTGGATGGAAGAAGTACGTCTGGCCTGTAAAAAACCCGTATCAATAATTCCAAAGATTCTTCTCTGGAATAGAGGAGAAGAACCCGGCTGTGCCAGGTTCACCTACAAAGATTCACATGAAGAAATGACTGTTAAACAGAAGTGATAATAGTAGTAGAAAAATAATATGGTCTTGTGATGTCTGCTGAGTTTTAGTCTGCATGGATTCCCTTATGCAATGCTTTCTATTCAGATGTGGGAAAGCATGCTCACTGAACTTGGCGTGCAAGTGTAGCAGTCTGTTGACTATGTTGATTAAAGACTGGGGCTTGGTCAGCTGATGGTCAGTTGTGCAGTCAATGTGAAAATGTCCTGATGAAAAGTACCCCACGTGGGGCCAGGGTACCCCCTTTCCGCCTTTGCTCCTCCCTTGTCCATTCACTTCCTCATCTTTTGCTCTGGGTGGCTGCTGAACAAAACGGCAGCCAGGGTTGAGGTTAATATATTGCTGGCCTTCCTCTACTGGGTAGGGATAGGTCTCCAACCCTGATCTTTTGTCTCTGATATAGCCATATTTGTGCGGAAACGGGATGTTAAACTCCAACTAACTAACTAACTCCTGATGAACGCACGTTTACCTTGCTGTGCGATGTGGCACGTCATATGTGCACTGTGCTAAACAAGAACAGTTGCGAAAACCAGTTTTCTGGATATATGTCAAATGCGGTCATTGACGTGGCTTGTATTTTGATAATGATGTGTATGTGTCATGTTTGAATGTGATGCTGCTGTGCTGTGTAGACTGCTGCGGCAGCTCGTGCAGCTGATGACAGTTCACCTGCGCTGCAAGTCAGTCGTAAACGTCGACTTGACCATGCTGATGACGTCCTTCTGGTATTCTCTCTTTTCACTTAATGCTTGTATGTGTTAGTAGTCTCAGTAGCAATAGCATCATGTTTGCCGACCCAGCCTAACTTGGTGCAACTCTAGAAAACTGGTCCCTAAAACAAAATTATTAATAGTAGTAGTAGTAGTAATCGTTGTAATTGCAGCAACAACTAGATGGCCTTCAGTAGAGTGCACACCTCTGCTATGCCAACTGAATTTGATGGAATGTCACTAATGCATGGCAAGTAGGTTACTTACTTACAGTTAGGAAGCAACAGTGGCGAAAAAGAAAAGAGAATCTGGAAGGTGCATTTTGCATGGCAGTGAAATGTGTCGCCAAATGGCAAATGTCACAGATAGTTGAGAGATGACAGGAGACTGTTGTGGTTGTTATGGTCACATCCATGTCTGTGTCCTCTACATTGGCACAGAGACCCAGCCAGTGATGGTAGGCTGGTTGGCTGCTGAGCTGGCCCAGGCCTTGCTTACCTGGTACTGGCTGTACCTGTACGAGGTAATGTGAGTAGCATGTGATTGCAGTAGCTGTGGCACGGCGTGTGATGTTAACGTGTTCAGGCAATGAACAGTGGTGCTGCTGGAGCCGGTGTTGGCCTGCTGCCTGCTGCTGCCGCAGCTCCGGCCATCCTCCCGACCATGATGTCGGCCGTCAAGCGACCGGCGCTCGTCGACAACAAGACGGGATTACCGGTCTATCAGCCACTGCCGACTGCTGCAGCTGGTTCCTCACCTTATCATCAGTTGTCAGCCATGCCGCTGCAGCCGCAGGCACGCTACATCACTCTGCCGGGTATGTCCCAGAGTATACCTACACACGTGTGTACAACTGTGTACTGACAAATCCTAGATGCAGATGCACACAGTGTAAATAAATTGTAAATAGAGTTCAAGAGTCAAAGGTCTTAGGTCACACACATCAAAATGTTGAGTGTGTAAGGATTTTAGTAGCAAAGCAGACAGGATGCGTTACCTGGTGCCAAATGGCTTGGAATCTTAGTGATAAGGTTAATGTCATCATGTGTGTCGTCTGCATGTGTAGTTGCTGGATGTCCAACTGTGCTTCCACCATTCTAATGGTTCTTCAGCTTCACCAACTTGTAAAGGTTGTATTAGTTTGGTCATTTTGCTACATTATGCATTGTATACAAGCACTAGTGGTGCACCCTCCAGCCTAGGCCGCTCGATTGTCATGCCTACAGTGCTTGGTCCATTGCACCTGGCGCCCACTAGTTTGAATTCCCCGATGTTGCTCGCCACCCATTTGCAGCAGTGTATATAGTAGATGGAGTATGGAGCGTGAGCTTGCAGACACGAGCGTTGTTCGCTAACCGGCCCATGACCATTCGGAAGGTGTAAGGGGCACTCTGAGTATATTGTTAATTGCCGCTGGTCCTGGCAAGGGACACATTGCCACCACCTGTCAAATTACATTGAACCACCTGTCTAAAGCGGCGATGCACCTAATGTCAAATTACATTGACAACTTGTTATCTTTGGACGGCCACATAGACAGTCGCACAGATAGCCAAGCGCTTCGAGCCGAGTAGTGTATTGTGTTCATTCAACACAATACAGCCATCTAGTTATGGGTGTAGTTTCCATACTATTTGGCACATGACGGTCTACTGAGTTGATTTGCTACATAACAGTCATTGATTTACCCATTTCACCTACGTACTGCTGCTACACTACCTTGGAAAATTTTACCGTAATTGTTGTATTGGGCCAGCACACCATGCATATCAGACGATTGAGCTTCTTCAGCGTGAAATTCCTAAATTCATTCCTGCGGAATTCTGGCCTCCAAATAATCCCGATGTTAGCCCTGTTGACTGTAAAATATCGGACACTATGCAGGACTGTGTCTATCAGACGCCAGTTCGAGACGTGAACGATCTGAGACAGCGCTTGATTGATACATGGCATAACTTGTCGCAGAGCATTGTGGACGATGCTAGTGATGAATGACGGAAGAGAATTCAGGTTTGTGTGAATGAAAAATGAGTACATTTGAACACTAGCTATAGTAATTCCACTTGAACTCAGACTGGTTGTGCAGATAAACAAGATGCTGTTTTTAACAGTCTAGTAAGTAAGTAATATACCAGGCTGGTTGTTGTTTACAGTGCCAAGCATGTCAGTTGTCAGCAGTAAGACTGCTGCTGTGGTGATATGATGAAGTGACTGATCCATCATTCCAGATGTGAGCTGCATGCCATGCTGCAGCTGCTGAGCCAGCCGAGTGACTGTGAATGTTGCCGTTCCATTTCACTTGTACTCTATGATGTCTGTACTCATTTATGCGTTTCATTGTGATCATTTATACCGTCATTTATGCAATTTTATCGTCGTTGTGTACATATTAGCACGTTGTTTGACATTGATTTTAAGAAGCTGTAGAAAGGTTGTTATTTTTTGATGTTAGATGTGCCTGATTAGTGTTGTAAATTGAGAGATACGGATTTTACTGCTATTTTTGTCCAGTTTGTAAATCCGAGCCATATTACTTGTGATGTATCCGAAGAGGTCGATATGTGTCAACTGTGCAGGCGTCATTTGACTGTATCACGTCATGTGCCACGTCTTTTGACAGCAGCGTCAGACAGAAGTGCTGTGTTGTGTTAATGGTGCCATAGTCTTGTCTTGCAGAATGAATATGATATGCTTATCTGCATTAGCCTGGTAGGTCACTGTTCATCAAAATCTATAACATGTGACCAGCATGATTTCAGATGCAGAATGCATTGTATTTTGGATGGTATCAAACTATTCTGCATAGCAACAGAGGCATTTGAGCTTGCTGAGCATCATTACAAAACATTGGCTGATGAAATGGATGAACAACATCAGCCGACTTTGCTGTTCTGTCTGGCCGCTGCAGTGCTCTTGCTGTACCATGTTTGTATGCTGTCTCTACGGCAACTTCAACAGTTGCCATGTATTGAGCTGCTAAGTTAATTGCATTGGTTGCATGATTTTGCAGCAAACAAAGCCAATGCTTGTGTGATGCGACTGCCTTTATTTGTTGGTTGTTAAGCTATGGTTAAGTGATAAATATACAACATGTAATCTGTTGGACGCAGGTTGCGTTCCGTTAAATCACGCGAGTGTCGGGTTTCTTGTTCTGTGAACATTGTCAGTGCATTGGCCGAAATCATGTCGACATAATTAATCACGTTGAATGTTACCTTCAAAATCCTTGTACAGGTATGGCATTGAGAGCCAGTGTAAAGATGTATTGTTAGTAGTCAGGTGGTGCTTTGACGCTGCTAACTCAGCCCATTAAACCTCCTTCAGTTATCCCAAGCTTTGTCTTTTGATGGATCCAACACAGTTTGAAATTGTATGGACAGAACAAATTGACTAGTATCTTGAAACAAAGAGTGGTAATTGGATGTGGTAAGTAGTCCCCACAACTGCTGCCACCATCTGTTAGTGCACCAAACCACTAAGATATCGGTGCCAAACTGCTAATTTTAGCAACTGTCACAACCTATAACAGTAGTCGTAGCAGTTTATGTTGTAAAAATGCTAGTAACGGCAATTATAAGACTGTATAATGCATGTGTAAAAGTGTAAACGCGAGAAAGCTGCACAAGACAACATTCAATAAACTGGCAGTCTGGCATGCTACATCATGTTGAATCTGCTAGGGGTATTGGTGGTCACACTTTTAGTTAATTTCTGAGCCATTTATTTATGTTTATACTTGAAATGAGTATCGTAACATAGCTAAGTTTATTGTAAGTTTATTGTAACTTTTCCTAAGTTTATGATATAAATTTTTAAAATCAACATTGTCATAGCTTTGTCCTAACGTCTTTCCTACGTTTGGTCATTTTCTTACGTTTTTCCTAAGATCATCTTTGGAACTCTGGAAAAACAGGCCCCGGCATTTATTAGAACAGTGACTACAGAACATACTCCCCTCTTGCTGAATACAGGCCGATGTTTATTAGAATGAAAAAAGCCTGGCACCTATTAGATTAGCATAATTAATTATTACAAATTAATGTAATACATACTTTGCCTAAGATTTTTTTTCATTTCTGCCACAGTAGCATTTGCATGGAAGTATTGTAATTATATCCATGTGTACATAATAGCTGAATTACTATTATGTCATATTCCTTAGTTAATTGCTAGTGGCATTTTATAGGAAGCCAACATTTATTGGATACTCATTATCAAGCATCTGATATTTATTTGTGACGTGACTATTACTGGAAGTTTTGCAAGTATGGTGTATCAGTTGCTGAGTTTAAATCTTGGAAAACTGGTTGTCCAAATTTTATATGAAGGTGAGTTTTGTCCACGTTGTTGACTTTTGACTGCTCCAGTGTTGTGTTCAGTGCATAGGTGAACAGGTAGACCTGATGCGGTGGTCGATGACTGGCTTGCAGTAGTTACTTCTGTAGTACAAAACCATTAGGGGTCGTCCATAAAGGACGTTTGCAGCGAGAGGGAGGGAGGATTGGCTCAGATGCGGACAAGGGGGAGAGGGGGTTTGATTGCATGCAGATGTCCACAACTCAGTATCACACTGAGGCTAGCCATGCTGGTGTGCAGCTGCATGGCGTTTCTTGTCACTCCTACAGTGATGGCTGTGGCTGTACTAAATGGACCACTCAGGTTGCTAGACGTCTGCTGTCTGTGGCTCTTGGAATGTGGCATGAAGCCCATGCATCAGTCAGAGGTGAGTCAGCCACAAGCCATCCATCTCTGGCGGCCCACGCACTGCTTGTATGATGTATGCAGATGCGAACATGGGGGTAGGGGGAGGGGTCAGCCAGATGCGGACGTCCTTTATATATGGCCCCTTAATGGTTATTAAGATGTTAGGCTGAATCATATTGTAATTCATGACCAGCATGCTGCATATATTACTTACTCTACAGTTTACTGAATGTGAAACAAGGTGTTTTGTATATAATTGCTATGTAGTCTACTTATTTTCAGATATAGCTGCATATATTACATGTCATGTTAGTAATAATATGTGCAGTTCTAGCTGCTGTAATTGACGACCATACAACAGGACAGAACTGCATATATTATTATTATTATTAGCACTGATTGGGTGCATGATGTGGACTTGACATGATGTTATGTAGAGAATGCTGGTTCAGTGGTTGTGAACAGTGTAGTTGCAGTTCAGTCTTTCTGCACTACACAAATTGTTAACAGTTGGTGTCAGTTGATTTATTTGTTATGTCTATGGAGCTAATTGACGGTGTAATTAATTTGTATTTGCAAACGTTTTTAGTGATGTTATAATCAGTGGTGAAAGAGTGATTTGACAGGTGGCGGAGCTGCGATGTATATGGACACTGGTGTATGTAGGATTTTGCAAAGAATGGGCATTCCACTGGGTCTGGGGGACGTAAGTCCCCCAGTGGGGTCCAGGGGCGGGGCAGAGCCTGGTAGGGTTCTGGGGAGAAGGTGACGATGTTTTGTGAATTAGATTAATAGGATGGACTTGGTGAAAGGTTTAAAGCATTTAAGATTCATACTGTGATGTGCATATATAATCTAAATTATGTTGAATGCGCCGTTAAACCCCAACCAACCATCCGTGCTGATATTCTGTGGCCAGCTTTGGGTTTTTGTGGAAGGTCAAACAGAGATAATAAAATCAACAAAAAATATTGCTAGAATATTATTATTAACAATATTTTGAGCATTAGAACAAAAAGATGTAACAAGTCAGTGGAAAATGTGAAATGTCTTCAGTGAATACCAAAATATGCCTAAGCGTTCATGTCAGACATAGAAGGGGAAAATTTAAAGCCTATTAGTAGTGAGCACTGAAGAAGCTTTAGACTGTTGATATTTGCTTGCGAGTTGTGACATGAAACAGGTGCTGGAACCAAACGACGTTTAATTCTGAGGTGGCGGAGCTGAGCTCCGCCTTACTTTCACCCCAGTTATAGTGTCGAGAAGTGCGTTTACGAGTGCTAAACTAACAGTCGCATAATGTCATGCCACATGCTGATAGTGCAACAGTTTGTCAGACTGCTATGATTACCGGCTTTCGGTATATCAAGGTGTAGAAAATTCATTTAAATGCATCGGAGAGATACTGAGACAAAAATGGGATTCAGTTGCAGAAGTGTAACTGATGACAAAATTACATGCCTTACATTGTACCAAACAGCTGTACTAGTTATTTTGATGGTAAACAAAATTGAGTCATAAAACTGTAAGCATAGTTGCAAGTATGAATGCAGATGGATTGGATAGGTAGTTAACAGCAGTCTTGCACTGTATATGCAACACAGCTCCAGTAAACTGTACATCAATCACGTTTTGAGGTACCAAGTACAATACATCTTTAGTGTGTTTCAAGCATATATAATTCTGTTATGTGCCATGTCTTATCCTGCTGTATTGGTGTACTGGTAATTTGCATAGTATAGATATTTTGTACGTCAGATTTATATTTTTATTTGTGCCGGAAAGCCATATAGTCTGTATATAGTGAAATGTTATGTGTGATTATGGAACATTATGATAAGGAAGCCGTGTTTGCTGTAGCTGAATTGTTGAAGTATTTTTATTGTGGCAACACTGTGCATTAATTGGCATTTAATTTTCTAACGTAAGAGTAATTGTTGACATTGTGAATAATTTATTATGTCGCTTTGGTGATTTGGTGCTGGCCAGTTTTTGTCTATAATTTAAGGAGAGCAGCCTGTCTCATGAATACACATTAGATGTCCTCAAGAAATGTATATCTCGTCTTACAACTGTTCCATTAATACAGAAGCTCGTAGGCGATGTTAACGAGGCACTGTGACTACACCGTCAGTCAAACAAGAGGGTGCCACTATACGTTTTGCCTGTAACTTCACCAAATTGATTGAGTTAATGTTTTACATCCCACCTGACACAAAATAGGTGTTTTCGGAGATGTTCTTCCCAGCCAATCTTTCAGCTTAGTACTGAAAACTTCAGCAAATGTTGATCATCTTATAAATATTCACTGACAGACTGGGCAATGAATTTGTTGTTGAGTGATGACTAAAGTATCATTAAAGATACCAAACTTACTTGAAATATTTGCATTCAAAAGCTGTCATGTTTGAGAACTAAATGAAGCAAAGTGCCGCTCGAAAAAGTTGACCAAAAATAATTGTCCAGTAACCTTGGTTATTTCATTCATTGACAAAAAGCTGTTCAGTGGCTACAGAACTCATTTTGTGCATCTGCAGCAACCAAGAAGACAGATGTTGCCTTTGCACATTATCAGCATTCAGTTAGTTGCTGATGGGGGGGCAGGTCTTGTACTGTGGGCCGGAGGTCCCCCACATGCTTCTTTTGGGTTTTACCTAAGAGAAGCATTCCACAGCCAGACCAGTGCAGAAAACATCAAGAGTCGTTAGGCACTGATATGTTATAGCAACTGATGAACAGCAATTCCACAAGATACTACATTGAACTGATATATAGGTCTCGTTGTGGTTGGTTAGTTTCACCCTATTGTAGGTGCTAGCATAATAACTTAAATGAGCCTTCCATATCCTTTCCCAATTTGGGTCGTCACTGAACAAATGGCAACAAGGTCAGGAGATAACTGTATCGTTGGCCATCCTTAACCTGGCGGAACTAAATCTGCACCCAAGACCTTGTCCCCTATTGTTGTGCTGAAAGGGGACGTTAATCTCCCAACCAACCGTTAGTTGCTGATGGTGTCTATCATCACGTCACAATTTGGTTTGATATTTGTCTGTCACACGGTCCAGGTCAATGTAGCCGACTATGATGACCTGCTGCTGTTACAAGAGTTGCTGCGGACAGACAGACATGCTGATCGCAATACTTTGCACCCGTGCAAGGGGAGGCAAAGTAATTATCCACCAAATCCACCAATCAAACATCTTCGAGATCATTCAACATTTGGCAAAGTTAAAGGCAGTACAGTGGCACTGTTTTTGACTTGTAGTGTACGTGATCAAGGAAGTTGCATTGTCTATGCTTTAACAGACCAATTGCCAATTTCACTTTAGACTGTGAATCATTGTAATATGCATGTGTATGAATATGATGATTGATTGTGCCATTAACTGTTGGTCTCCTTTAACAAAAAGCAAATGTTTTTTCGACAAAAGCTTACGATAAATAGGTGATGATTTGTTGTGGAATGCTTGTTTACATATATACAGAGCAAATGCCATACCATTGATGTGTGAACTGTATACACCTTAAAACGTTGTCGTATTCCATTTATCAAATAAAAGTAACGAAGGCCATTGTTGTTTTCATTGACAGACAAAACACCAACAACCTTGCTGTAAACACAATGACTGGCAGACAGACTCATTGTTCTCACAGTATGATACATAACATTGTTGTTTTGATAATCACAACAGCTTACGGTCACTTGGATATACAGCACTATGAACACAATTTAAGTTGTATCATACAATAATCCATTTACAATGAACATTACATGTGTTTTGTCGTGGTTAAGCTGTGCGTTTAAAATCCTTTAATACTTTAAAATCCAGTTTTTACAATGTTTATTACAATAGACACAATACAGCTACAGGATGTAAAGAGTGCTGTAAGCTTCCCAGTCGATCTAGGTGCAAGTTTGATCACCAAACAGATTTTGGTGCATTGTAGGTCCTGAAGTGGACAACCTTTGAGAACCAAGCCTAGCATGGAGTAACTATGAAAAACTATCTGGTTAAATAAAAACTGAAAGTAGCAGCCGTAGTACTACACGGGAAATTCATCCCTAGCAAAACACTCCAACTAGTAAGCATTAAGTATGTTAAAGAGCTATTGTTCAAATTCAATGGCACATCTGATCAGATGCAGCCATCTGTGGTGAATTTGAGTTTCTTCCTACAAGAACTGTTAGCGGAGTGCGTGTCATCACTCGGGCATGTGTTGCCAGTCGACTGATGACAGACGCTGCTGAGTGACGATGTCGGCTCAGTGTCAGCAGCCGTCAGCACCGCATCATGTTCTGCAGATGAACACTGTTCGTTGTCTGCACACGTCACCATGTTGCTGGTGAGATGCTCACTGCGACACATCTGTAGTTCATTCTCCAAGCTGCTGATGTGCTCATCGGTCTTCTCCAGTGCTCGTGTCAGCTGCTGAACTTCCTTCTCACGAGCCTCCAACTTACTTTCCAGTGCCACAACCGTCAGCCGACCAAACCTAGAACATGCACACACAAGTACTGAAAGACGTGCCAGAATGCATCAGACATGCCAACAACAGACGCCCAGAAGCTCTGTAACTGGTGCTGGAACTAAAATCACATAACTCAGTTCTGGCTTTCACCACTGCATAACACACAATAATAGTATACACTATATTGCCAATGCTTCCGTATTATTATTATTATAATTATACGTAAAGCACAGGAATGCCTATGGATCACAAGTGTTCTGTTTTGTCTGCAGACATAACTTAAGACCACATAAAGTTAGCATATACTACATATCAGTGTTGTAGGCGAGTTCGGTGAAATCAAGTCTGAGTCCAGTCAGCTCGGGTCTGAGTCCAATGAGCTAGACTCCAAGTCCTATTGGTCCAAGTCCAGTTCAGTGTCTGCAACTCTTAGTAAAGTCGAGTCTCCCCTGTTACCGATCAACAGACTGCAGATATATAGTGATACATTGATAAAGATGATGCATTTGTACTGTAGATTACATTACAAATACATCATCAACGCCAAATAAGGTTTATCTACCATAGTAAGTTAGTAAGTAATGACGTATGGTAATGATTAATACGCTAGATGGAAGCATCACACTTCTCCAATTCGAGTCCAAGTCAGAGTTCAGTGATTTCTAATCCGAGTCCAAAAAATATGGACTCCAGTCCAGGACCGGAATCAAGTCCTACACCACTGCTGCATATGCATTTATTGCATTATGTCATAATTTATTTATCCCCTGACATTTAATAAACTGATATTGAAACTTTGACATCTGTATTCATTAACAAGCGAGGACCTTTCTTATTCTGCAGTTTTCCTATTCTGAAGTATGAGTTAAATTATGCCAAAATACATATCAAACTGGAAAAGAAATGACAAAAAGCTGACTGTGATACACCATGTGAGTGACAAGAAAAGGACAGTTTACCGCCGTGGAGAACGGTTTGCCAGATCAACCTTCAGTCGCTGGTTCTCACGTTCCAAACGAGTATTAACGTTTCTCAGTATCTCAACTTCCTACAAGTACACTATTCAACGTGTATCTCTTCGCGCACACCTCACATTCATGCATGCATGGAGTACTGAGACAGTGTACAGAAATCACACAAGTACACTAACTACGGCTGCTGTAGCATCATCATTCTCAGAGCTCATCAATGTGTCACTAATTCACAAACAGCAAATAAACTAGAACGTTTGCAATTAACGTGTCAATACCCAACCTTATTGCAGCCTAACTGTGTGTGCATTTTAATCTTGGCACCTCCAGTGAATGAAACCTTTCGGTAAACAGACCGAATCTCCCTCCTAACCATCCAACCAAGGCAGCAGCCAAGAACATATTTCTTTAATTACTAATAGACTTTTAGTGATTATGCATTCATCATCCAATTCAAACATAAACAGCTCATACGGCTAGGCTCCACTGATTTGGGATCAATAAAAAGTATGCACTTACTTTTATATGTGTTGAGCTGAGCCTCTTGCGACCTACAAACGTCCTGAAATTGTGCTGAAATTTGCTAAAAAACTGGTTGCTGAAATGTAACGTTTTGCTGCTAGGACTCCTGTGGATATTTTCATGCCACGTGCTGTGTATATTGTGTGTGGTGACAGTCATCTGCCAGTAAAGGGTGTCTACATGTGGTGTCAAGGTTGTGCCCATGGTGGTCACTTGCAGCACATCATTGGCTGGTTTGAGCAACATCAGTTGTGTCCTGCCGGCTGTGGACATTGCTGTGAATTTGCATGACGTTGTGTATAGCTTATTTAAGACATTTGACTGTTGCGTATCACTGCCAATAACACTCTTCGTGTTAGTCACTGTCGACAAAGTAGTCATCGTAGCTGAGTGTTTACAGTGACTTACTGTCACTGTACATTTGGGGTTGATTCTCGCTGAGGCCCATTGGAAGTTGTTGCTGGTGATAGAAAGAGCAGCCGGCCTTGTTGATAACGTAGACTTTGTGTGAGGACATCCACACTGCATGCAGTAGTTAAAGGTGCACTCTGCTTACTAGTAAGCGAGGTGTGCCGTGGCCCACATTGGATTAAACGCAAATCATATAATAATTTTCAGGAAATATTTTCCAATGTCTGGGAATTTTGCTGCATTTTCACCAAAAAACGACAATGAAAGTGTTGGAAGAAGCCGTCTTGAATACTGAAATGTGGGTACAGTCCCCTATGTGGAACGATATACGTTGCTTCTGGTTTTAAAATGCATGAAAACACATGAATTTGAAACGCTGTCTGTCTGTCTGTGTGTCGGCCACACGGATGAGCTGTGCTAAAACGGCTGAATTGATGGAGATGCTGTTTGGGGACTGACATGTGGGAGAAAAGAACCATGTATTAGATGGGTTTGAGAACCTCCCCACAAAAAGGGGCAATTTTGGGGATGGTCAGGCCCATTTAAAAGCATTGAGTCTTCTGCGGTGTATATAGCAA
>Ga0209363_1000535_pt1 | contig 15215 bp, 11 predicted proteins | sample WorMetexBAHAMAS3_FD_187385 | JGI IMG/M metagenome (GOLD analysis project Ga0209363, IMG submission 187385) | Marine gutless worms symbiont microbial communities from Max Planck institute for Marine Microbiology, Germany - Inanidrilus exumae... | ecosystem: Host-associated > Annelida > Digestive... | reverse complement strand
GTAATTTGTGACGCTTTTTCGGTTTACTTCCGATATTTTTATTAAAGTTTACTTGTCGTAAAGTTGTTGTCGAAACTACTGCACCGATTCCAACCAAATTTTGCACAATGACAAAGACTAACAAATACTCTTTGTGGGTCGTCCAAATACACGTAAAACAAATCCAAGATGGCGGACGGCCGCCATCTTGAAAAATCAAAAATAGGCCATATCTCCGCAAACGTTCGACCGACTTACTCGAAATTAGGCATGGAGACGCGTATTGGCCTTACTTAGCAGACCGGTAGGTAAAATTTCAAACTTTTAAAAACCCAGGATGGCGGACGTCCGCTAAAGTCAAAAAACGACCATATCTCCGCAGTTGTTCAAGCGATTGACATGGGCGGCCGCGGTGATCCGCGGAATTTGGCAAACGGCGCCGCGGAATTTGGCAAAATTTGCCGCGGAAAACTGTGGGCCCTAATGATAAACAGTCCAGTCTGTGAAAACCATTAAGAACTAATTAAGTGACAGCTGCTATGTCTAACCGTGCATACAAAAATATACATACATTGGTGTGATTATTCCCACGAAGCAAGGATGGGAAGGTTTTCAGCAAACAGTCCTTCTTCTCTACTTTTTTCACTTCATCTTTACCACCAAGGCCGGTGTTATAGAACCAAATTCGTGGATTTGGTCTGTGGTCTGGTTTACCAATTCTGCAGACGACATTATGACGCTAAACGGCATTTGGACATACGTGTAACCAAAGCAAAAAGACAGTATCTCGCATAGTTGTTAAAGACACAGACTTTGGAATAAAAACACTGTTTTTTGTAGTTCAATAAAAACACTTTAAACAATGTACAAACATGTTCAACATCAGTTGACTGTTCTGTAACTTGCAGTTTGAGACTCAGCAAAGGAGTTACAGCAGACGTATCAGACTAAATGGCTCAGACTAATGTTTGGTCTAAGTCTAAACTAAAGACTGAACTATGAACGATTCTACACAAATATAAATGTTGAGAAAAAAATAAAATCATTCCAGAATAAAATATTATTTTATGTATTTATTCATTTATTTATTTGCTCAAAAGTAACAAAATGAGGAGAAAAAGTGCACCACAAACAAATACATCACAGAGAGGACTATCACGACAGCAGGACTCAGTAGAGAAGCACTAGCAGCTGCCCTTGAAAAAATAAAGTACACCAAACCATACAATAAGCACAACATACATGTGGAACTAAGAATTAAAGTCTGTACAATACAAGTTACAACACAATAAGAACTAAACAAAAATAATACCTAGCATTTAAAAACAAACACACAGACAGACAGAAAGTTACAAGTAAAATATTTCATCAGTGGAAAACTAGGTAAGCAGAATAATCTTTCGTGTTTCTGTTAAAAATATATATACATAACACAAGTTTACACAACCACATTTCTAACAACTATGCAATATCACTACAGTTCAACCCGCTTAAGTGGACAGCACCTATGTAATCCATTAGACGGGAGTATCCACTTATTCATATCATATGTAAAAGTCCATCGCTGTGTGTAGGCCTACTAGCGTTTGCCTTACAGCAATATAAACCAGGTGTCGCCCTAACGGGACGGAACCGTACTGGCCCGCCGTGCAGTGTCGGCCACCGTACCGCTCACGCGCCCGGTCGCCGGCGACGCCGACAGAAAACAGCGTGCAAAACTATACTGGCCCATTAAGCCCGCCAGTAATACGACGAAAATGCAGAATATACCGTTTATTAATTAATTAATTTATTTATTAGGCCTTCCAACAGACCTACTACACCTAGGATAAAAGCACTGGGTCTGGGTTCACTACACCTAAGAGACAGTGAGAATGGTCCATTATATCTTCCCGCCCCGTAGAGGCTGTAATTTCCTTGCAGCATCTAGGGCGCTGATCTATTGGGCGACATACGTGGTGGCGTGAGCCAAAGGCCAAAGAAGATACAGCCCGTTGAAGCAGGCGGTTATGTAACTTGATAACTACAGTATTAGCGAAGACTGTGTCCAGCGAGCCGTGTCCAGATGCGTCGCCTTGTCACCAGGGCTGCCACTAATGCAGTACCTCTCCTCTTAAAAAAACAAGTTAAATTGCTGAAACCACCTGAACGGTTACATTCCTCCCTTATAATACTGCTTGACTACAGGCCTGAATATTTGATAAATTTAAAAAAGAATATTATTACTTGATATAAGACTATAATTTCGTGTTAGCTCACTTACGTTGGATCGTAGGCAAAATCGTAACATTCGTATTTTGATGATGTGATCATGTTGTCAAAACTCCATTCTCCACCGATTCTGACAAGCGCATACATTACATTGTCTTGGCAAGTCTGGTTCACGCCCTTCATGGACGACAGCTGTACTTTGAACAAAAAGCTTAGCTATCGCAGAGGGACCGCGCGACGCACTATGTTAGTAAATCCGTGCTATGTTTCACGCGATATGGGAGTTAGAAAGGCTTCAAAGAGCAAAAGTGACCTCCAAGGTCATTCAATGGCATTTCCTATTAGGGTTCCATTGCAACTATGTCTATATCTTGCACCATTTCCGAGATATTATCACTTATTTCCCAAAATTTAAACACGTCTCGTGACTCTGAACACATCCCTTTTTGGGTAATATATCATGCATGCACTAGCATTCCTGTGTATTAAACAGCACATGAAATTTGAAGTGCCTTAGCTTCACCGATTGCAAAGATACGATTGGAGGCAAAATCTAAAATAAATTAGCCCCATACGGGACTGACGTTCTATTCTTCGCAAATGACGTTTCTGCCAACTTCAAAGTCACGTAACACAAAAACTAGGCCAAATATCAAAAATCCGGACCGATCAAATTTAGATATTGTACCCTAGTTTAGTGTTAGTGTCAATGTCAGTGGTCAGTTGCCAGCTCCCATTTTAAATCGTGGAGGAGATAGCTTTTGAAAATGGCCGGATTTCCAACTTTGAAGCGCTCGTGACTTTGACCTTGGAACGGGTCATACTGCACACCGTCGTGCATCATTCATCGACCTCTACATACATTCCAAATTTAATTGAAATCGAAGAAACTTTCTGTGCACGGACGGATTTGACACCGGCTTTATTACGTCGACTCTGTCGAAGAGTCGACCTAAAACGGGTCATGTAACCCTGACCACGCCCCTTTGTGGAGTGATTTGTCATCCGTAAGCTAGGATATGATGTAGTCTACCTGGGTATAAAATTTGATGACTCTAGCTTCAGCCGTTCGAGAGATATCGTTGGTGCCCTCCAAAATTTATACATGGTTCACGTGATCTGACCACGCCCCTTTCAGAGATTGTTTGGCATCTGTGGACTAGCACTTGCTACGGTCGACCTATCTACCAAACTTAAAGTCTCTAACTCTACCAACTATACGGAGATATGAAAGGCGATATAAAATATCAAAAATAGAGTGGTTTGGGGGTAGTTAGGGGTCACTCAAGGTCATTGGAAATAGCGCCATTCGATAGAGCGCGTACGAGTTCCTTCATTAGCGTTCTACAGTAACTATATACCTATCTTGTGGCGTTTCTGAGATATAGCGAGATAATGGTCGAAAATCGTCTTTAACCTACCTCACATCTATCTGGCGCCTCCAGCAGAGAGCAGTGGACGCTGAGGCTGTCGAGTGTTTTAAATATTATAATAGTTGGCATGGCTTTTGAATGTGCAATGTTCGGCGTCAGAAAACTGGATTCCCTGGGCTATCGTATGGCGTTCTTTGCGTGATCCTGCGTTTAGCCATTCTGGTACAATACCGGCGTGTGACGGACAGGCAGACAGACGGATGGACAGACACACGACGACAGCATATACCGCGCTAGCATAGCGTCGCGCGGCAATAGTTGTTTAGGGCGTTCATAAGATATTGTGGTAACAAGATGTGCCTGGACGAACGAACGGACGGACGGACGGACAGCCGGAAAACATAATGCCTTCAACGACAGGTGGCGAAGGCATAACAAAAAGCAAGAGAATCAGCTATCGCCGAGAGACCCGCGCGACGCTATATATCAGTTGAAATATAGGCATACTGTTGTACGAATAACACAAAAAGATCACGTGATAGACTGAGAAGCCACGTTTTACTGTGCTACCTACATAGTTTTGTACACGCATCATTGCGCTAGGCACAAATATCGCACAGCGAGCATGCAATGCCGTGCGTGTCATCAACAGACGTCCGCACAACCAAATCTTGGTAATGTCAACTGGACTGTAACTATGATAAACCAACGTCGGCAACCATTAATGTTGTTGACGACTTGACGTCACCGCGAATTACTCCGCCAGCGCACAATCATGGTTGTAAACCACCGTGGCGGATGAACACAAAGGTGTCAAACAGCAAAAGTGACTTTCAAGGTCACTAAAGGTCACCCGTAATCGCCACATACGATTTGCTATTAGTCTTTCAATCGCAACTATGTGTCTACCTTGTACCGTTTTCGAGATACTATACCACTTATTTCCCAAAATTTAAAGAGGTCACGTGACCCTAAACAAGTCCATTTCGGAGGCAATCTATCACGGTGAGCGGAAGGGCTTAGGTCAGGGTTACAGAGACGGGAATGGGTGATTAACGATTATAGTTTATGCCCGAAACATAGAATATTCAATATTTTAATTATCCGACATCGAACAGAAATTGAAAACCACGCCTCACTGACGCTATGCGGCCGGCTGTTACAAGTGATGTAGTGCTGGAGGCAGCTGCCGTGCCTCGAGGCATGTTTTTGCCTGTCTTGACCTCGGCTCTGCCACGGCAGCCCGCTGCTTCGGTCTTGTCTCGGTATCCAGCCAAGTGCCTCGGTCTCGGCTCAGAATCCTTATTTTTGGCTCGGCCTCGGCTCGGTCTCGAAGTTTCCGCCTCGATCATGCCAGAAGAACTTTGGTTACATTTCAGGGATTTGTATAGTGCATTTACTGCATTAAGCACATACATAAGTCATACGTTCTGTTTTAATTATTGTAAGCTGTAGACATTATTATTGTACAATTTACTGCCTTTATGTCTTAAGTACTTTTTGTTTTCTCGTATTTCTATTTTTTCAGGCCTCAGTCTCCATCTGCCTTGCCTCGGTCTCGCCTTGGTCTCCGCAGTTCTGCGTCAACCCCAGCCTCTGAATTGAAAAATGCCTTGAATACATCACTGGCTGTTACGTTGTCTGAGGCAAACTATCCATAATCCATAGGGATGAGATTCTTTTTGAAGTGGCTGCAGGCGATCTCGGTTACTAAACCATTACTCTGCCCTGTCGTTCATATACGGTTCCTGAGTGGTGACTGGTGGCAGATACCAGATGGAAACACTCATTGGATTTTCTTGAATGAACTCATCGGCTGAAAAGAATAATAATTTTTAACGATAAATACTACAAACAACCGTAATATTTACCTAAAATTAGTTACGTTTCGGCAACAACTGTCGCCTTTTTTCGAACTGAGAACTCTCCGCTAGGAGTCGCTGCAGCTGTAGCAGCGGAGAGTAGTAGGTCGAAAATCACATCATCGACTGGGAGGAGGCAACAATTATCGTCGGGGAATCTGACACGACAACACGGTGGATCACAGAGGCTGTCAAAATCCGGCAGGAAACCCACGACGTCATGAACAGAGATGAGGGGGTCTTTCTGCTCTCCCATCATCCCACGTCTACGACGACCTACTACTCTCCGCTGCTACGACTGCAGCGACTCCTAGCGGAGAGTTCTCATTTCGAAAAAGGCGACAGTTGTTGCCGAAACGTCACTAATTTTTACGTAAATATTACAGTTGTTTGTAATATTAATCGTTAAAAGTTACTCACTGGATTTCGTCTACAAACTTGACTCCTTACGAAAGTCATGTCGCTGACTTAAGGTCGGCTATCGAACACCGGAATAAAGGAGCACGCGATCTAGTTAAGACGAGCAGCTGACACGTCAATATTACCCGATGGAATAGACAAGGCACGGCTTCACAATATTGTATGGACCAGCCACACAGACATCCCATCCGCCATCTTCTGCGCGACCCATTCGCACGCGCTGTGGACAGGTTATTTCCAGTGTCTTTGACTCACTGCACAACAAAACAGCATCAGGACGTTCACGACTGATTGCTGCCAGCACGTGACTCGCAAAGTCGGAAGTAACTAACAGAATGCAACTGGCCAAGTGCTTCAGTGTCACTGTATAAACACGTCACATTGCAATGCAAACATCAACAAGGTGTCGCCCTAACGGGACGTAACCGCACTGGCCCGCCATGCAGTGTCGGCCGCCCGACCGCCCACACGCCCGGAGGCCGGCCCGCCGGCAGCGTTACATATGACAGGACGACGACGACAGACACCAACGACCGTTACTATAGTCTGCCCCTCAGACCCCTCTACACTGTGTAGGCGGGCCAGTAAACACGTTGGGCACGTTACTCCCAACACAACAGTGTTACTGGAATTTTCAACATTGCCTTATTTAGTCAGGTTTTAAATAGTATTTAACAGTGAAGCTGGTTGAGTTGTTGGTTCACCATGAGACTGAGTGGAGCCGCTATTAACAGGACTCGCTGCAACATCAGCTTCAAGTTTCAAGTTTTGGATTTTAAAAAATATTTAAGAAATCTAGTTTCGTTTTACTGTACCCGTATTGCTATTTCCGTGCTTAAGCGGTACTTTTCTCTCTCGTGGCTTCTGCTGACGTGGCTCACTTTTACGTGTTCACCATAAATCAGGCAGGCTTTCCAAGAACAAAACTACCCCCGGAGACTGCTGCCTCTCCAGATACCACACTAAACAGCCGTCACACGGCGTCACTAAACGTTGCACTTCAGCAACATTTCTTGTCGACCTTGGTAACGTTCGGCTACAACATTTTCGGCTCACGGTTACTTATTTACAGTTTTCAATTCAGGTCTGCATGTTAGCCGTCAATAGAGACGTTGTTATTAGAGAGCATTAATAGGAAGTGATCTATCACCTATGAAATAGCGGCAAGTCACCTTATGTAACCTTTAAGGTCATTCACCTTTTGTGCGCCTTTTGAAATGCGTTTTCAGACAGATGTGCAGCAATGGCCAAGATTTCAACTGACATAGCGCGTCGCACGGTCCCTCTGCGGTAGCCGAGCTTCTTGTAATATGTGTTTAAGATTTGACACTGCTGTCACCTTACGAAACGACGGTATGTCCGTTCAAATCTTGCTTCAATTTTGCGTGGCCACTATAAGCACTCTCCCGGTGTACAGACCACAACCTCTTCGTTATACGCGTCGACATTTTGCTCAGCGTGATACAAATGCCTGAAACTGAGTACAGACGCTACAGTGCGCCGACTTCTATATATATAAAGCTGCTTCGTCTGTCTGTGTGTCTGTATTCCGGATTTTGGAAAAACGTGCGGACCGATTTCCATCAAACTTTTCATGGCTAATATGGGTCATACGCACTTACGTAGACGTGAACAGATACAAAACATCCGGAAAATTTCAACCCTTAATATGTAAAAATTGGGAAAACGGTGCAAAATAGCCCATTTTGAAAGTCTGCACGGGTCACGCGCGATGCCCCGCGCAATGGCCTGCGGGAGTTTGCGAGCGCGCCTGCGCGCTGGCCGGTTGCACGACAGCGGCACGGGCCAATCGCGCGCGGGCCTGGGGGCGTAGGGCGTGGCCTGTAACCTTCGATGCGGGACCGTCTCAAACGCTTTTGTGCTCCTGAGTCCAATTTAGTGGTCCCATTACCCGGCCGGCCTTTGGCCGGGTAAACGCTAGTATTTAAATGTTAACACATCCTGTGCCCTAAGGCATTCATTGTGTAAGACTCACTGTAAAAACTGCCCTGTTGCGTGTTTCTTTTACCAATCACAGAGCGTTGTGTATATAATAAATCTGTTGCACAACTGCACAACGTTGTATATATAATATTAATGTTCTTTTAAACTGTGTCCTAATCTGTAACATTCTAACATCCGATGTAGATATTTCTAGCATAAATAAATTTAAGACATCATTAGCAACAGTTGACTTGTCAAATTTTGTACGATGTAATGTCTACTAAATGTTTTAGCTGGTTATTTGTGTCAGCTGACCTGCATTTCAGTATATTGCTCACTGCACGCTTCTGTCAGTGCATGGTTTTCATTAGTGCCATTTATATGGCCCTATACATATCCTACTTCGGCAGTACTTGCAATTGACCAATGCATTACTCTAATGTCTTACTGCTTGAGCGAAATATAGAGCACAGCAGAGCAGAGAAAGAGAGACCATGGGCACAAATTGCTCATTGTTGACCTGGTATTTACAGTAGTGTATTGTCACGGAGGCAAACTGTTTTGTTTTCGAGTCACGCACTAACACACACCATCCCGCTGCGGTGTCACTGCACAGGCCTATAGCTTCAGACGTGACGGGAAACACAGGTACGCACCTGCATGCTGTTATCTCTTGTCAGCGCACATTAACAGCTATGCAGGGACGCAGCTGTTTTGCTCATCGCAGTATCGACAGCGTGAATAGCGAGGTAAACTGGCGACAGGCGGCGAGTGCTATATCGATCGGCGATTGTTTCCATGCGCCACGCTCACATGTATATCTAACAATTCATCGTACGTTGTCATTGCTTCAATGCCGTGAGCGCGGCCGCCGGTGTGCTGTGTGCGCCAGTGCCTGTTGGGCCGGTACTCTGCCGATGTATCAATTACCTACACCCCGCTATGGCCCGATACGTCTACGTCGTAAACGTATTGGTCATAATAATAATAATAATAAAATAGGATTTGTATAGCGCCGTAAAGTCCGAAGATACAGAGGCGCTGGTGGCATCAGGTTAAGACTGTATGAACAGGTGGGTCTTGAGGTGTCGTTTAAAAGTGTCCACAGTAGGGCAGGATCTAATGTCAGATGGTAGTGAGTTCCATGTGCGCGCGGGGCCGCGACCGAAAATGCCCGGCGAGCTCGCTCGCTTCGCGTTCTTGGGACAGTCAGCAGCGGGGCGTTGGATGACCGCAGAGGACGAACTGGAACAGCCGTCTAGATCAGGTCGCTCAAGTATGCTGGCGTTGAGGAAGACATTGTCTTGAACGTCAGTGACGCCATCTTGTATGTCACTCGATGCTTGACTGAGAGCCAGTGGAGCGACCTCAGAAGTGGTCTGGTGTCAGTTCGACCTCCTCGCTGGCAGACGACTCTGGCTAAGTTGTTCCGAGCCCGCTGCAGTACGTCGAAAGTCGAGGCCGGTGCACCGCAGAGCATGGCGTTACAGTAGTCCAATCTGGAAGCGACGATACTGCAAGCCACTGTCTGAGCCAAGTCGTCAGTTAGCCGAGTGCGCACATGACGCAGGACGCGTGTGTAGTAGTTGCACGCCCTCGCTACCTCCTTGGCGTGACAGTCGAACCGCAGGTGTGAATCGATCATTACACCGAGTGACTTCATCTTCGGCGCAACCTGCAGCCTGCTGCCGGCAACATTGACCTCGTGGCTGTTAGCAGCCGATCGGAGCCGAGGTGCAGTGCCAAGGGTAGACAATGCAGAGCAAGATCATTGTAGCTCGACGGTCCGGTCGGTGAGGTGCTAACACACTCGGCACGACAGCTGGCTGCTTCATCGACGGACTATAAAACCGACCGTCTCGCTTCAGTGATCTCGTTCGGCGTTCTACTAACGTGCATTACCTACCCATATCGCACTGTTTCGTACGCATTAACCTATACGTAATTGGATTAAACATTCATTTTTAAACTTAATCTCCAATCCCGAATTCAGAGGCTAAACGTCATACAGTAGGGCAGCTGTTAAAAAGATTTCAACTGACCTAAAACCAGGGCTGTAGAATTGGGTTTTTAAAAACCTAGGTTAAAAACAATTTAGGTTTTTGAGGTTTTCATTTTATCATTTTATTTAAATTCTCATATTTGTGTACCGTGCCTAGAAGCTACTTAGCTTATGCCACGTTAATCAGTACGTTCTGCTACTACTACTGCTAATGTATTAAATTAACTATTTAAATCTCATATTCAACTCAGTCACAGCAGACAACTAATAGCTGTTAAAGGTGATATGCAATGATTTTTTTTTTACCAAATTGATTAAAAGTAGTTTCTAGCTGCTTACTGCAATATAAACCCGTCTGTGTAACGAATTTTGATAAATTATGCCATAAAATGCTAAAAAGTACAAGTTTATTGGTCTTTTTGGTATTGTTATTCTTTGGCTGTTTCCGTCATTTGTGACATCATACCAGGATACGCTTGTCATGTTTGCGTTGTTATGCGTTACTGAGATTAGATAAGAAGTTATATATTTTACCAGTTTATGTTTTAAAAACGTTGACATTTCACTAGTTACTACTGTAGTGTAGTGTAATGTCTCACTCAACACTCCAATAGCCTGTTCCCTTGTTTGTTTTCCTGGTATGACGTCATCACCTGCGGGCGCTTTTTCTAAAATTTCCTTATTTTTTATGTTCCTTAATATTAAAATAGATTTGCTTATATTAAAGACATACGACGGGCAATTTACTTTAACAACCCAAAAATCATTGCATATCATCTTTAAAGGGATGGTTTGCCATCCAACAGCTAGGACTTGCTTCGATCAAGCTATCTACCAAATTTGAAGTCCCTAACTCCACCCACTACGAACTTATGAAGGTACGAAAGGCGATACAAAATGTTGAGAAATGGGGGTGGTTTTGGGTAGTCAGGGGTCACTCAAGGTCACTGGCACCATTCGATAGAGTGCATACGAGTTCACATTAGCGTTCCATAGTAACTATGTCCCTATCTTGCACCATTTCTGAGATATAGCGAGACATTTATCGAAAATCGCCGCTTTTAATCCCACCTCTGGATGGCGCACCCGTTGGGGATGATGCCGTTGGAATTTAGCCGAGATCTTTGGCATCAGAGAACTAGAGTCCTTGGGCAACAGTATGGCGTTGTTTCTGTGATCCTACATCGAGCCGCTTTGGTGCAATAGTGGCTTGTGACAGACAAACGGACAGACAGACGGAACTGTGCGTGTACGTTGTGGCAATGTAGAAACAAAAAATCTATATAGGAAGAACTGGACCGGCGCGTTTTCGACAAATGAGTCGGGCGGTGGCGCATTCGTCTTCAAATATGAGTTAACGCAAAAAGGTGTGCAGCTTAAACAGTTTGCTTTGGGGATTGACTCAAGTTGTCATCAGCTGGCGAGTACCTGCTGTGAGAGAGTCTCTTCATCAATTTCATTTGCGTAGTTTCAGTCATTTCAAAGTTAGGAAAAGGGGCCCAAAATTTATCAAAATGGGTGGTTAGTGACCATTCAATAGATTGTGTTATTCCATTAATCCTGTCTTCAGTTGTTTCTGATACACATATTAAGATATTGGTCGATAATCGCATTTTCAATTCCACATGTATTTGGTGCCCCGTTGATAGTGATCCAGTAGAATTTCATCAGTCTTGTGGGGGTAAAAAGCTACTCCTCGGCTATCATGCAGCATTGATTGCATAATGATGGTTTCAGTCGTTTGCAAACAATATATCATGGACATACAGGATGACTCTAAATGAAATAAACTTACGTCGATGTCAATAATAAAACATCATCTGAGAAATTCTTTAGCAACACCACAGCATCTTGAGTTGACATCATATTAGAAGCTGAATAACAAGTAGCTCAGCTGTCGCTGACAAATCCCAGGGGCGGTTCTAGGAATTTTCATTTGGGTAGGCCAGTCAAAGGCCAAGCAAATTTTGGGTAGGCCAACAGGAGTGGTGTACATGGGGATGACTCGCGCCGTTTGGGTAGGCCAGGCACGAGTTCGGGTAGGCCTACCCCGCTTAATAGCTAGAACCGCCTCTGACAAATCCGCGAGACGCTCTGCATCACGGCAAAAACGGCAAAATTTTAAAACAGTGACGTGACCATAACCACGCCCCTCTTGTGGGTGATATGTCATCCTATTGCTAGAGTTGATATAGCCTACCTGTGTACAAAATTTGATGACTTTAGTTTGAGACGTTCCAGTGATATGATTGGAGCCCAAAAATGTGTCACATGACCTGACCACGCCCCTATCAGGGACGGTTTGTCGTTCGTAGTCTGTGAATTCAACCTGTACATCACATGGCGTTGTTTGCATGATCCTACGTTTAGCCATTTTGATAGAATACCGGCGTGTGACAGACACACACACACACACACACAGACAGACATACGATGACGGCTAATACACACAGAACTAGCGCCGCGTGGGTAAAAATGTGCTGAAAGACTGAGTAGTCAGCAAGAAAATCATACTTGAAGACTAGGTGTTCCAGAAACGATTCAGTTGTGTTACTGTTAATAACGATTGGATCATCAGCGTGCTGTTGCCTTAGCCACTGAAAACCGTGTTTCAAACTTGCGTTTTTCACAGACACATCGTCCTTGACACCGAAACGCATCTTCTCGCTGCATAAAAACACCCAACAAAGCACTCAGTATACCAGTGTTATTTCAGTTTGGGGTTTTCAGTTTCAGCTTTAGTTGTTTACGCGTGTTAAATGCCAAAGCTAAAGTCAACTGACCTGATACTTTATGAATTTCTCTCATTTTCTTATGCAAGAAACTCAGTTTCTATACGACTGTCAGTTGAATATTCATACGTGTATATAGATCATAGACTCCTTAAAATAAGGACTGACGGCAGCCAATCTCGGGTCCGTAAACTTGGGTCCATTGGTATTTTTTGTATTTTTACTCTAATTTTGTAAAAAGGGGACTGTTTAGGACAATATTTTGAACACAAGTTGCCACAATCAGTTTCTCCACATAGATCATGAATAAATGTCACAAATGTAACAACAATAATTTCTACTTTCAGTTAGCATAATGATGCATTTATGTCATTTTCAGTAGTACGTATTGTAAGGCCTATATTTCGTTCACTGCAGCTACCCGGTTCATTGCAACTTCTCCCTGCGCCTTAAACAACCAAGCTCCGTCGGAATTTTTAAATTATACAATCAATAATTGGCTTCAGTTTTTCTTCCTTGTAAAAGCCGCTGCTTTAAACAGCAAATATCAAAATTTTATCCGCAAATTAAACGCACTATAGCTAGACATCACATCTTTTCAGTCAGCGGCTTGTCATAAATGTAAAAACTAGTCTCTATGCTTAGAATATATGGACAAAATTTTGACATTGGCTGTCTGAAAGCAGCGGCTTTACAAAGAAGAGAAATTGAAACCAGTTTTTTAATAAGTTTTGCGGATTTAATAGTAAAATGAAATAGTAAGCGTAGTGTATGGGGTAGCGTAATGTTCATGGGCCAGTGTGGTCATCTTGCCATATTTCCCGGTGGCCGGTCTACACTGTCTACAGTTGTTGAGATATTACGAGTTAACTGCTTTCAGTTTCAAATGGCGGCCGTTCGCCATTTGGATTTCAAAAAGTTGGAAATTTTAACTGCCGGTCCGGATCGGAGGGCCAATATGCATCACCAAGCCAAATTTAGTGCCGATCGATCGAACCATTGCAGAGTCATGACCGTTTTTCAACTTTTCAAGAGGGCGGCGTCCGCCATCTTGGATTTTCAAAAGTTCAAAATTTTACCTACCGGTCCGATAGGGAAGGCCAATATGCGTCTCCATGCCAAATTTTGTGCCGATCAGTCGAACTTTTGCGGAGATATGGCCGATTATCGATTATTCAAGATGGCGGCCGTCCGCCATCTTGGATTTGTTTTACGTGTATTTGGACCACCCACGAAGAGCATTTGTTGGTCTTTGTCACTGTGCAAAATTTGGTTGGAATCGGTGCAGTAGTTTCGATGATATGCCAGTTTTAATGTTTTGCAAGTTTGGCTTGAAAATGCCTATTCACGCCCCTTTGTGGGTAGTTTTTGGGGATTTGACCCCCTACGTGAGACACGATATCAACCAATCTCACAAACGTTTAATCTACGGGTCATAGCGGTTCCAGCGGTATATTACTTATGCTGGTGTCTATAGTAGTTCCAGAGAAACTGCATGGACAAAAAAGGTGCGACGAAGAAGAAGCAGAAGAAGAAGAAGAAGATGATGAATATTTGGGCGTTTTTGACGTCTATTTAAAGTAACCCCGACATGACTATTTGCAACGTTTTTGATGTCTATGTGTTAGCTCGGTGTAGGACAGCACACTGATACTAATATTTGATCCATTCTGCCTTTCCTTGTTTCTTAAGGGGTCGCCGAAATTCAGCCTTTTAGTTAAGACTAGTGCTGGTAGCATCTCTTTTAATTCTTGGCTACGATGCTACCACATCGTCTAATACGTCATAGCAGTCTCTTAAAATGTTTATGTTGTCCTGTGGCACCACGTGTACCAAATATTGTAAGAAACGAACCACGTTTAACAAAAATACAATAAACGCCCAAGAAGAGCGATGGACCCAAGTTCGCGGACCCAAGCATGGCTGCCGTCAGTGCTTATTTTAAGCAGTCTATGATACAGATGCTACCGAACGTGTTAGGTAGTCACGGTCTAAAAGTAGCCTATGTTAACGCTGCAGTAGGGAGTTGGACTTGCGATTGACAGGTCGAGGTTCAAATCCCAGCTGGTCCGCTTTCATGCAACATAGGTCAACTCAGCCTTGCATCCCTCTTGGGTGGCTAAATCGAGTACCTGCTTCAGCTGGGGGTAAATGCGGGATTCACACCTCTTTCGGGTGGCAGGTAACACAGTGTGATCCCATATGGCATGCGAGTTTTCCGTAGTGGCGAAAAGCTAAGTTCATGCTAAATGCTAAACACTGTTTACTTTACTTACTTTACTACTACTACTTCTTCCATTTAACGGCAATTTTTCCAGGTAAACCTGCATCAGTCGGTTCCCTCCTCCTGCTCCTCCATCTGTTCTGGATGAGAATCTTTGGGATTACTGGAACGGGTATTTTATGGTCCGGATGTGCTTCCTGCCACCCGACCATCAGTGTCGCAGTGGCCTAATGGTAACATGCCTGACTGCGGTGTGAGAGGACCCAGGTTCGAATCTCACCGCGGGCAGTTGTGTTTATCACGACAGCCACTGCGATATACAGCCTTGGGCATGGGCTGCACACCCCTACTGCAGTGCCTAGGTCGACTCAGCCTTCCACCTTTCGTGGGACGGTAAAATGAGTATCAGCTCTCGGGCTGAGTAATAATAAAATGGTGATGATGGATGTGAACGGTAGCTGCCATTTC
>Ga0209363_1000534_pt1 | contig 15217 bp, 8 predicted proteins | sample WorMetexBAHAMAS3_FD_187385 | JGI IMG/M metagenome (GOLD analysis project Ga0209363, IMG submission 187385) | Marine gutless worms symbiont microbial communities from Max Planck institute for Marine Microbiology, Germany - Inanidrilus exumae... | ecosystem: Host-associated > Annelida > Digestive... | reverse complement strand
ATACGCTAGTCACGCAGGACGTAAGCTAAGACAGGACTGCAGCTCCGTGTGAACGCCTGTAATTCGCCAATTTCGCCGGGTCCATTGGTGTGGAGTTTGCTCCCGAACTACCTGAGAGACCCGGCAGTCGGCAGAGACATTCAAGGTGGCGGCGTGGCGTAGTGGTAACGAGTCCGCTCCATGCTCCGGCCATTTTTAAAGGCCGCTCACCGCTCCGCTCCCCTCGGACACTCCGATGCAAATGCTACCATAATGACGGAACTACAGATGTAAAATTTCATGATATTTTGTCGTCGTGAAAATCTCAATGAACAATTTCACGAAAATTTAATGAAATTTAACGGTAACCATAACGAATCCAAAATAGCCCCACGTAACCTGATTATGATCATGATGCACTTTATATTAACATCAGTCACTGCGATTTGTGAAACCCAAAATTAAGGTGGTTGGAGCGGAATTTGAGCGGGTAATTCATGCCGCTCCACGCTCCGCTAACGCTCTGGGACTTTTTAAAAGCCCGCTCTGCTCCCGCTCCAGCTATTTTTGACCCGCTCCACTCCGTTTTCCGCTGCGCTCACATGCTCTGCTGCATGGTCGTCTAAGGCGCTGTCGACTTAGTTTGCTGGTGAGTATCATAATAGGAAGTCGTATGATATAATATACATGATATCGACAGTTTAGAATCATAGCATAGGAGTGTAACTCGAATTTTATTAGTATTCGATTACTTGCTGTTTGTTCAATATGACCAAGGCCAGTTGAGCACTGTCTTTTGAACAGTTGGGTCGAGTTTGGGACCCACCAGACCAGTGCCCATAGGTGGCCAGCTTGATGGGTGTTATGCCCTTTCTGGCAACCTGCCACGCATGTGAACTATTCTATTGTACGATTCTTTTGTTTGTTTCTGTTTGAGTGGCGAATAAAGTTCTCTCTCTCTCTCTCTCTCTTGGGTCCGATACGTCTGGTTTCCATCGCAGTCGCACCTTAACTGAATCATACCAACTGTTTGTCAGGGGGAGTTTGTTTGAATGTGCAGCTTTTTGTGACGATATTAACGTGTATTGTGGTGAACAGTTACAAAATGAGTTGCCAAGACGAAGTTATACGCATAGGGAAGAAGCTAGAGAAAATGATTTCATCGAAAAATGTGGTAAGTGTTCGGCAGTGATCGCCGAGAATGATGGACACTTCGGGACATTTCGCCTACTACCTGGGCAGTTCGCCTACAAATTGCTCTTCATTTTACCAACAAGACTACCAGAGTAAAATAAAATCAGATGTGTAATATCGGTAGGCGAACTGTCCAGGCAGTAGGCGAAATGTCTAGTAGGCGACCTGTCCAATAGGCGAAGTGTCCAGTTACCGTCGCATACCGTCGCGGTCCGCCTAAACACCACAAGTCACCACACAGTCCACACATCACCACATATCACCGCAAATCAATATCAAAAAGCAATTGTACCTATGGCAGTACGGTGCCGCACATTATAAAACCAAATCTGTCGTACGCCACCGCCGCAATTCACCGTAGATCACTTCACGGTAGCTACGCTATATACTATACACACGGCCGGCTGTGTATAACCAAATGCAGTCAACTTGCACACGGCCGGCCGTGTGATAGTTGACTGCATTTGGCTATACACACGGCTGGCCATGTACGGCCGGCCGTGTGTATAGTCAAAAAGCAAAAATAATGCTAAACACACGGCCGGCCGTGTGTATAGCCAAATGCAGTCAGCTATACACACGGCCGGCCGGCAGATGGCGACACTTGACGCCACCAAAACTACAAATCAAACTAAATTAAACTAAACTGACCCTAACCGTAGCACTAACCCTAACCGACACAGTAACAGTAATATTTTACGCGCATTTCGTTGACACCCATAAAAAGGTTGTATCACAATAATAAACGAAATTTTTGCGGAGGCGCAGTAGCGGGGTTCGTGGGTGGGCCCGTTTTCCCCCGTATTCTGACTTTTTACCCGTTTGCTGACAAGAATTTGATAGTAAGTTCATACTTTATCATTGAAAGAGGGTTTTTGTGGGGATATATAAGAAAAAGTGGCTAGGTCTTTTGGGGGCATAAGAGAGAAAGAAACAATAGAGTTGCGTGTTTGATTATTTTGGGGCCGTGTGTATAATCAAATGGTAGTGGAACATCACACGGCCGGCCGTGTGTATAGACACTTTGATTACATATACACCGTCCCAATATACAACCAACAGTGGTATGGAAAAGAACAACAAGGGAACAAGAGGTCATTCACTAAAACTTATTAATGTGAGGTGCAGTTGGGACTGTTATAAACATTTTCCCCCAGATAGTTGAAGCTACCAACCTCAACGCCGTTAAAAATGGTTTGGATAAGCTAAGAAAGACCAAGATGGTCTTCATCGTGGACTGATCCGCTAAGCCCTACGCATCTCTGGTTGGACTTTCCTGCCAGTGAGGCCACACAAGGTGAGTTACAAGGTGAGTGTTGATGTCAACTGGACCATAACTGTGATCATCAGATTTTGACTAGCATCAGTTACTTAAATGTTGATGACACTGCATAGCGGCACGTATTCTTCTGCCAGCACACCATCGTGGATGCAGACCACTGTGGCAGATGGATACAAATTTTTGGCGGTAGGGCATTGGAGCCGGAGACTGCTGGACCGGTTGTAAAACGCAACTTTTACCTACCCCATTTGCATTTCGCGCCCATATGGGGGTGATTCCATCGGAATTTTGTAGATATCTTATGCATCATAAAAATACAGAGTCTCTGGGCTATCACGCAGCATTGTTTGCTTGATCCTAAGTGTAGCCATTTTGGTACAACTCTGGCTTGTGAAAGACGGATGGTCAGACAGACATGCGATGACAGCAACTACCGCGTAACCATAAGCGCGGGCAAAAATCACATCTGAAGGCTTGTAGTAGAGAATGATCTTGAAGGTGACGCAAGTTCATCGGAATTGCGTCTGGCGGATAGGCCATATATCACTTGCTGTTAGTTGTCCACATTAGTAACAATGACTATCTGGGACCATTTCCGATATATTACCACATTTAGAGTGTATGTGACTGGCTGTGACATTGAGAAGTCCTTTGTTTTCTCAAAGATAGTATAAATTACAAGCTGCGTGCACTTTCCCATTCATGTGTAAATATACTGTAGATAATACATGCTGTGTTGTTCGGAGTTATGTGAGACAGAAAGGTTTCAAACACTAAAAGTGACCTTCAAGGTCACTAAAGATCACACCGATAATGGTGCCATTCGATATGCCACATAAGATTTCCTATTAGCATTCCATTTCAAATATGTCTCTATCTTGCACAGTTTCGGAGATATTATGAGTTATTTCCCAAAATTGAAAGACGACTTGTCTAAATCTGATTGGGCCGGATTTTTGATATTTGTCCTAGTTTTTGTGTCACATGACTCGAACTTGGCAGAAATGTCAATTGCGAAGAGTCGACTGTCAGTCCCGTACGGGACTAATTTTTATTGTTATAAAGCATGATCGAACAGTGGCAACAACGTGAGACTTCACATTCAATATGGACACTGAGATCATGGACTGATGAGACTGGTGAAACCGCAGTGCTGCCGATGCAAACAGTCTTAGTTGGGATTTGATGTTGACAACGTTGGGATGAGCACCACAGGACTTGTGTCTCTCTGGGATTAAGCATCAGCCGGTTAACTCTCATCCATCAGGGCATGTTGTCAGTTCAGGAACAAATATTCTATCTTGCAAGCAGATGGTCTCAAGAAGGTAGCAGAAACTATACATTTGACTGTTATCAGCATACATGTGTGGATGTAGCTGACGACTACATTAACTGCATACAGAATGAAAGGGATCTGTCCCGGACTGAGCCCTGCGGCATTACGCACTCCACATATGACGAAGTCGACATTGTTTTTGATGTACGTTGTACTAGCAGCATGTGAGTTGTGTTGTGTGCAGGATGAAGCTGCTTCGTTTGAACTGCTGAATGTCTTAAAGAAGCAGCCTATGACACTACAAGTTCTGCAGGTGATCAGTCATTTCCTCATATGTTGAGCTCTGTTTATGACTATCAAACTAATATGGGTATCACGGATGTCTTCCAGCCGTTGTAAATATGGGAAATCTGAAACCTTGCTGATTTTACTTTTAAAATAAATATAATGTGCATAAACAGTTCTTAATGTAGAGCATGCTGCTCTGATGCATAACAGTTTCAGTAAAAACGCAGTGCTTGCATGAAGAGCTATTTACACATTGGCATTGTTACTCACGAGAGGGTGCAATTATGGTAGTTAAACCGTATTAGCTGTAATTTGATCATTAGATGAGATGTTTTATCAACAAAACCCTGAAGAGAAACATCTACAGGTTGTAACAGTTTTAGCGGTGTATTAACTATGCCTGTGTCTACTCTGTAGTAGTTCCTGAGAAACTGTCTGGACAAAAAAGTCTGACGAAGAAGAAGAAGAAGAACATGAATTTTAATCTTGGTTGTGATGCTACTGCATCATCTAATAAATAATAATAGTAAAGCAGTAGTCAGAAGCATATAACAGACGTATATGTGGTAGACTATAGAACAGTAGAAACTAGAAAGTGTTGGTTTTTATGTGAATACCTTTACGTGTCGGACTGTAGAAAACTCGGATTGGAATGACTGTGAACACACTACGGAAGCAGTGTCATAATGACGACGTTGTTTTGTCGGCTAAAGCACTCATTAAAAGCTGGAAAAAGCTGTTGCCAGGTAACCATACTTCATTGGTATCGTGTCTCATCTTGCTGGGGTGACAGACTTGTAGCTACTGATGTGAGATGCTATTTTGGACACAGAGCACTTCTGCTACTTTTTATCCCTTTGCTACCCTCCAGTCGTGGTGAAGGTGTTGTTTTCAGGTCATCCATCGGCCATGTTAGTCCATTCGTTAGCCAGGACAAATCGGTTTACAACAATATCTGTGAACGGCACGAGAAATCGCGATGAAACAGTGAAACTTACAATGAATATTTATTAGCCACTACAACAGAATGGCGCGTGTTAACGGAATCACACAGTTTTTACCTGCCACCCACACGACCGTCCTGACTTTACTCTGTAAGCATTCACCAGATGGCACACCCGAACGAGGCAGTACACATCTGATATAGCTTACTACTCAATTTATCAACCTCGAAAGGATGAAAGGCTGAGTTTGCCTGTAGTTGGCTGACTTATAGCAGACGGTTTTTCCCACATAAGTGGTCACCCATCAGCTGCAGGTGGAGCATAGGAGAGGGAAACTTTGTCAGTCAAAGACCAGTGTTCTAACCACTGTGCAACGCAGTCTGCTAATAGTAGTAGTAGTTAAATCGTGATGACTTGTTGGCTTGTGGTACAGGCGTTGTTGATGGTGGCGCTGTCGTATGAGGGTGTGATGTGGGTGTTCATGTGATGGTGTGTGGTACAGGGACTGGTGGTAGTGGGGAGTCATCAACGTTAGTGTCAAGTCGCGCGGACGATGATGATTCGTCACGTGAGTCTCAGCCAGCTGCAGACAATGCCAGCCACAAGTCAGACTCCTCGCGTGATTCAGAGACTGCAACGTCAACAGCTCCTGTTACCACGACAACGGCAAATAAAGTGACGTACACAGCGGACATTATCCGCATCAAGTGTCGAGAGATGCTGACCAATGCCCTTAGCACACCATGTATTATCTCTGTTTATTTATTTATTTTGTTATTAATTGCTTAGCAGTTGGCGGTTTTGTATAATGCCATTGTGCACATCAACGAACTGGTGTACGTTGAGCTCAATAAGCTCAGCTATACTGAGATGGATGACCGTTTCATGGGTGTACAGTCTTGGTATTTATACGAGCAATGCCGGCCAATTCAATCTCGCATTTCCAACGTGGATAGACACAATGAGCGCTGGCAGTAGTCTTGGGAAGAAGTCGTCAGTTCTGTGTAACAATTGGCCCTGGTGGCATACTGACATGGTTGGTTGAAGGTACTGGATGGTAACTTAGCTAGCCATCCTGTTTACATAAGTCGTTTGCTTCTGTAGTTGGCATTAACCCTTACTAGCTTAAAGTTACACAGACAGGATGAGCTTTGTCTCGATCAACCTCATTGTCTGCAAGAAATCTTGTATGTTTGTTTCGTCTGCAAGAAGGAATTGCTAGGTATTCAGTTAGTCTGTTAGCAGGCTTACGCAAGATGTTTGCCTTGGTACAAGGCACAGTCGTTTTGGTTTTGTGGTTGATTTTTCAATTTTATGAATTACAAAGTGCAACAAGGCAATTGTAGATATCAGACTTCACCCATGGCCTACTATAATTCTCAGTGGCACAATTCTCCCTCAACTCTATGTACTTTCTTAACTTAATTCCCATTATTCCATTAACACTAAACTTACTGCAGTTTCCTACGTCCATGCATTAGCATTTGTTTCTCCGCCAACCTTCATTGTTACCATGGTGGCAACAGCTACGGGACGTGCGTTTCAGTAATTCTGCCCCCAGTCATCAATTTCTCCATTCCTCTTTTACTTTAGTTTGCGAGTAATTTGAAAATAGTCAAAATTACGCTATTTAATAATTGGAAATTGAATTCTTGTCCAACTCTACAGTAAATAAGTAAATTTAAGCAAAATCGGCCCTTCATAGCAAAAGTCATACCGCTGTGTGGCTCATTATAGAAAAAACTTGATGTCATCCACAAAACTGGAAATCCGTAACTTATCGCAACGATGCCGGACGAGGACTGAGCCACAGCCATAGGCAACATGCATAAAAATTGGTGAAAATCACACTTGTGGTTCCGGAGATATCCTCGCGGACAAACAGATATGCACACAGACGTACTCATCACAATACTTGCAACTACTTATGCGGGCAATGAGGACACTGATTGCTAGACAGATGTTATGGGCAGACGCGTTGTGGAACCGTTCATCACCTACATGCACCTTGTAATTCATTTCTGCTTTTTATTGTCGACATCCTTCATAGACCATACGTGATCATCACTGTAATGACCATCCTCAGCAGCTGCTGCAACTGATGTCATTGATTGTTTGTTGTAGGTGACGTTGAAGGTGTTGAGGACATTGAGGCAATCGCCGCGGCAACGGAGGACTGCATATTTAATGAATTTAAGAACACAGAAGTGAAATACAAGAACAGGATACGAAGCCGTGTCGCAAACCTCAAGGTACGTTGGTAAAGTTGTTATGATATATTATACTGCATGTAGTAGACTTGATTTATTTTATTTTCATTTCATTTAGTTTAACTGCCCCACTTTTATACCTTTCTTGAAGTCGACTTTGTTTTCAGCATTATTCTGTTGAGATACGAGAGTGCACTTATTAAAAGGCACCACGTTATTTAAATTCAAATTTCTAATCGGTCATTTTTCCTGCTTTCAGTTATTGTTCAACGGGCCTGCTTGCTGCATCAGTCCTGGTTGAGCTGGTGCCTGAAAGAGGAAAATGTTGGTGATAATGGGAGCATGTTTTACATGCCAGTTTTCTCTTCCTGTCACCCACATGACAGTGTCAAAACACTGCTGAGCAACTGATAGTTAAGTTTTGTAGCTCAGAAATGATGTACTGGTCTAATTGAGTGCTAAGTCTAATAACACCCGTTGTTTAAGAGCGTTATTAAAGGTGTCTTGTTTGGTCTGTTTGCAGGACACGCGTAACCCGCGACTACGTGAGAATGTTCTCATGGGTATGATAGCACCAAGTCGACTGGCCGTTATGACTCCACATGAGATGGCGAGCGAGGAGATGAAAGAACTGCGAGCCAAGTTGACAAAGGAAGCAATTGACGATCATCAGATGGCACAGCAAGGAGGAACAAAGTCGGATCTGTTCAAGTGTAATCGATGTGGGCAACGTGATACAACCTACAACCAGGTTGTCACCCAGCACTGCACACACACTCACACAGTTTTAACAGCTATATTCCTTGTCAAGCTGGGCCGTCCAGACTTTGTTTCCTTTATTTTCTGTCTCCATTTGTTCCAGGCCTGTGCGTTGCTCAGGACAATCCAAGGTAGGCATGGTGTATTTGCAGGTAAAACTGTATGATCCATGCTGAGCGCTTTGAGATATACATAGTATGTAAAAGGCGCTATATAAATACTTTTCCTTTTTTTTTCCTTTTTAACACCGTCGTTCCACCATGTATTTCTTGGATGTCTCTTTTGTTAAGTTTTTCTGCCTCCATCTTTATACAACAATGATTGTTCAAAATTGTGTTATCTTTATGGTTCATATGTCCTAACAATTTTAATGTACCTTATAAGCACCCGACTTACTAGTCCAGTTGACAGTTTTTTGAGGTCTGTAACTTTTACCGTGATGCTATGCTAGCACAGCATGTACTATGACCCTCTGTCTGTGTCTGTTTGTCACAAGCTGGTATTGTATCCAAATGGCTAAAAATATAATCACACAGACACTAATTTTCTGATGCCAAAGGTCCTGGTGAAATTTTAACGCGGTGATCCCAGCTTGGGCTCCAAATACAGGTGAACTGAGTTAAAATCAGTGATTTTTGACCAGATTCTTGCTGTATCTCAGAAACAGTGCATGATAGGGACATAGTTACTATAGATGTCTGGTAGGAACTCATATGCACAATTTCAAATGGTGCTATATCCATTAACATGGTTGCTACAGATCCTGGAAAGTCCTTGGATTTTTAAACTCACATTTTCCTGGCCTGGATAGTCCTGGAATCTGGTCTAGGTCCTGGAAAGTCCTTGAAAATGATGATCCTCTTTTGATTGGTTGGTTGATTGATTGAGTTAAGGTTTTACGTCCCACTTGACAATATAAAGGTCATTTTGGAGACGTTCTTACCACCCAGTTTCTTGGCTTAGTACTGAAAAATGAAAACAAACACAACAAGAGCAAGCAAGCATTCATAACAAAATATACTACATCATAAAATTAACACAAAAAACTAAAGCCGGGTTTGGTCGCCTACTACGACCTCTGGTATGGAAACGGAACGAGTATTCTGGCAGGAGTAGATAGATAAGTCAGGAAGTAAATGCATAAGGAAGTAAATAAGTCAAGAAGAAAGCATCATAAGGAAGGAAGGAAGGATTGAAGGAAGATAATTAAAAACACAAAGTTTGTTCTTACTCTGATTCTATCAAGTTATTGATTTTACCATTACGTTTGTTCGAATGCTGAATGCTGTTTCCTGTACTGACCTACTGGCGGTTACTTATGTCTAGTATTGCGTGCGACTGACATTTGTAACATGTGCGATATACACAAATGGTATGTCAGGTGTCAAATTATTTATAGTTTGTGCATTGGTGTATCGGAAACAATGTGACGACAGCACTGAGCAAGTTCCTAGTTGATGGTTGCTGTAGCTCAAATGTAAAATTGTGTAAAAGGTCCTGGAAAGTCCTGATAAACAAGGCAGCTGGGGTCTGTGGCAACCCTGAATTGACCTTGATGACCTTTAATTACTCCAAAACCACCCCATATTCACCGGTTCACACAGAAAGTGTATTCCAGGCCTTTGCAGCATTTTTGAACTGCTAGCGGTAGTTATGATGTGGAGATGATGGTGAGTGCAGGTTCAGACACGCAGTGCTGATGAGCCGATGACGACATTCGTTCTGTGCAACAATTGTGGCCTGAGATGGAAGGTACGATGTCCATGACTGCACATGGGTTTACAGTGTTAGTAAGTAAGTAGGTAAACATTATCTCTTAGTCAACAGAGCTTTCAGTTCCCTTGAAGGAACTTCCTTCAGTAAGTGAGTACCTCTGCCAGCTGGCAGCTGCAACGTGGAACACAGATTGATGAAGATGATGAAACAGGTGAAAAGCCTGTCACTATCAGATGCTGTGACAAGTCACGTCACATGTGATCCCACACACCCACTGTTAAAGTCTAGGTGCTGTATATTTGCTGACTGTGGATGTTTTGTTTCTTTTTGCACTTTCACTTTATGATATGCGTCAACACAGAAGGTCAGTGGGAATGCTTTACTTCATGCCATTGGAGAAAATTAGTCCTCGTTAAAAACGTGGCATAGTTATTGACATCAGATAATATTTGATAGATGTAATAAGGTGAAGCCAATCAAGCCCCTTGCAGTGTGTAGTTGGGTCCTTATTTCCCTTCGTAGACCTTAGAGCCTAATGCGTGGCCAGTGCGACACCAGACCTGCAGTTACCTTCCCAGCCATAAGGCGTTACTGCAGGTACTTGGTGCTTGGTGACAGAGGCACATCTGTGTATACAACCTGCCTTAGGTAGTTACTTGAAAGCGGGATGACCGGAGTCAAATCCGCAACCTTTGAGTCACAAGTCACTGTATCAACTTCTCTACCGTCTTTCAAGAGACAACTTAAAACATTTTTATTTACCAAATCTTTCCCATCACTTTAAATTGCTTTCTCATATTTGTGTACTGTGTTCTAGAAGCTATTTTACCTAGCTTATGCCACGTTAATCAGTACGTTCTACTACTACTACTACTACTACTACTACTACTATCCTAACCGGTACTCCCAGTAGATGTAGTATTGAAAGTGAACTTTGACATTTTTGTGACTATGATGTGTCAGAAAAGTTCAGCAAGGTCCATTATTCATTGCATGGGAGCTCATCCTGTTTGGAGCACTGGTCTGGGGAGGGTTACATCCAATTAAGGTTACATATGATCGACGTTGGCCACAAGGCCAGTTCAGTTAACAACTACCACCATAAGTTGACCAGGCTCGTGTCCATAGCCGTCCTGCTACAGTGCCTATTGCTGTGTGAAGCTCTCTTAACACTGGATGTCGTAAGCATCACTGCGTATTGTGCCTTTCCACAGACGGAAGGCCAGTCTGAGTTGGTTAAATGCCTACCAAACGTTACCCATCTCAGTAGTAAGTTAGTAACCTGTCTACCCATGGAAGTTCACTTTCTGTACTACGTCTACTGGGAGTAATGGTTAGAATGTTGGACTTGTGACTCAGAAGGTAGTGTAGTGACACATTTGAGGGGTGGTGGGATATTTTATTATTGCTTTACCACACATTTACTGCTAAGTCTGTCGGTGAAAGTATTTCGAAAATCGGTCAGTATTTATCAAAGAAACAAAGATACAAGCCACAATCGCTCTGTAAGCGAGTGTGGCTTGGGCCGTCCGTCCGACCACCCTAAGCCATGCCCCTGGCCGAACATCGTGGCAATAAGATTTTAAAATATAGATAGTGGCACCTTTATTCCAGACACGGTGTATATATTTATCCATGCAATGCATTTTCTTTTTGTAAATTTTCGTTACAAGCCAACAAATTTACATCATCACTAACGACGTCACACGGTGACACATCAGCTGAAGGCTGCCTGTGTGTGATCTCATTGGCTGCAACAACTTTACCTCATGAATATTTTATTTTCATCAATTTTTATACGAGGGTATGATAATGAGCCTACCGCATTGCATGCAACAAAACGGTGGCATTTTGTTTCAACTGTTTGTAGCTATAACAGCCAGTTTTGGCTGTTTTATTATAGTGTTTTATTGTGTTGTAACCACAGCTTTAACGTATCATGTCGATGTCATCAACTGTAGCTATTACTGTGTTGTGTTGTGTTTCAGTTCTGTTAGTCGACAGAACGTTTCCAGCGAACTGTACTCTGGGAATCCCTGTTTTCACTCGGCTTCATCTACTGTGATCTTCAACATGTTAAACGTTCTGCCACTTGGAGAATATTGAGAATATTTGCAGTCAATGGAGTGTTACCAATATAGCGGCGGCCACATTGAACATATCACCCGTGTGGCAGCGAAGAATCGTCACGGAATTTTTTCTCATACTTATATGCATCCAATGTTTGTCATAACATGATCAATCTCTGATGAAAGTGTCGTTGAACCGAGAACGCAGGCATCTTATCCTGTTCACGGGCACCCGCCCACGCTCTGGGCATTGTACTCACCGTCTGTTTAACAGCTGTTTGGTCTGTCTCGATTAGAAGGATGCCCCTTAGGGGTTCGTAGTCATTTCTACAGACCAGATGCACGCACTTGCGTAGTTTACACAGTGATGCCAAATGTCATTTTTGTGCTATTTGCCTAAACATCAATACTAAACCAATCAATGAAACTAAACAGAATGTAGGCTAATTTTAATCAACACATAGTGAGAAATATTCGTATGCCATTGCCAGTATATAATATAACATGTACGTCAAAAATTAACGACTGAAAATATAAACTTCTCCAGCTTCAGGGGCTTTGTGCCATGACCATAGGCTTTGCTCTTGGACCCCGCTGGGGGCACAGTCCCCAGGCCCCCATTATAGTTTGCGCTTTGCGTTCACCTGAAACTGTGTTTATTATGATTTTTCTTAGAATAGTATCTGACAGATAAATATTTTTGACTTAACATTCATATGCATATGCTGGATTTATTGTAGGAGATTTTGTCGTCGGTGTGTTATGGGTGTTTGATATTTATTGAAGACATACAAATGTTTAACGCAAGTGGGGGTTGGGGGCATATCTGGTACCGTGTGTGGGAGGTCCCCGGGTGCTTACCTTGGGTTTTACCTAAGAGAAGCATTCCAAAGCCATACCAACACCGAAATGATATTATATGATGAGAGACGTTAGGCACTGATATGTTATAGGAACTGAAGAACAGCAATTACACAACTTATCACATTGAACTGATAAATAGGTCTAATGGTGGTTGGTTAGTTTCTACCCTATTGTAGGCACTAGCGTAATAACTTAAAAGAGCCTCCCTTATCCTTTCCCATTTTATGTCGTCGCTGAACAAAAAGGCAATGAGATTGGGAGGTTACTGTATTGTTGGCCATCCTTAACCTGGCGGAACTAAATATCCACCCAAGACTGTCCCCGATATAGCCTATTTTTGTGCTGAAAGGGGACGTTGATCTCCCAACCAACCAAACTGTCTAACTCAAGTTGATGCTTATTGTCGATCTGCCTTTTACCTGACAGACTGCACAGTAACGCCAGCCAGGTTTTATCACGGTTCGGTCTCTGAGATGAACTGCTGTATCGGGAATGGATGAAATATAACGGTATTTTATTTATTTATTTATTTTGCCTTTTTTAGAAACGCCCACAAGTCGAAGCCTTTGGCGTGATTTGGCGTGTGATTTGCAAGTACTTTTGTACTGTATTGCAGTAATCATAATGATGTGAGAAATCCAGTGATGTTAGGACCTACTGTATCAACAGTCTTGTGATTTGTGTAATGTGTTAAGTACAAAAAGTGAATCTGATTAAGCTGTAGTTTGACAAAGTGAAACATGCAGCTGAAAGTTGTCGTGTTTGAACTTGTTGTACGATAGTGTAAGCGTCATGTTTACGGTACGACCGGAACATAACATTTCATAAGGATTACATTGCATCATAATTAAATTAACAGACCTAAGATTTGTTCACCAGACCAGATCGTCTGGGCTGGCACTGGCATTGTGCCTTCTTGTTATCAAAAGGTAGGCCTACCAGTAGCCTATAAGACGAAAGAAAAATATAACATTTTAACGACGTGATGCTTTTACTCTAATATATGCCATGACTATTGGTGACAAGGCGGCGTAGATTGGCTAGATGGGACGTTTACGTCGACGAATTAACTCGAGTAAGTAGTGAATTGATCGAGCGCTGTTGCAGCCGTCTTCGTCACATGTCCAGTAGCACAGCCGGACTCTGCGAGACGTCAACGCGTCCACTCCATTCACGCAGGACGGCGGGAAAGACAGAGGACTGCAGCTCCGTGTGAACGCCTGTAACTCTCCTACACACGACAGTATACTGTACGTCGCAGCATGCAATATCGACATTACGCACTGCGATGCGAATTCGAACCCGAGAGAGTAGGCAATGCCATATAAATCACAAGCATATAGTATAGTTTTATGTTATGACTACGTTAAACTACTGGAAGTCATGTTGGTGCATTTAACCAACTTTTACGTTACGTTGCTTGTAATGAAGAAAAATTTCATTCGCATCGATAATTTTTACCGGACGACGCTGTGCTAGCGCGGTATATGCTGTCGTTGTGTGTCTGTCCGTCCGTCACACGCCGGTATTGTACTAAAACAGTATTAGCGTAGGATCACGCAACCACGCCAAACAACAGCCAAGGGACTCGATACGATATATTTACGTGCGCTCAAAAGCTGACGATATGGCCAGCTTAGTCTAGCGCACGGCACAGAAATATAAAAATTAAGGAAAAACTAAAATAAAAAGCGATTAGCTCAGAAGAAACGGTGTGGTCAGAATTCCTTGGCGGACATTTGCCCGCACCGTTTCTTCTGAGCTAATCGTGAGTTTTCTGACGCCAAAGATCTCGGCGAAATTCCAACGGGGGCGCCAAATAGAGCTGGGGTAGGTTCAGATTGGCGATTTTGTACCAATATCTCGCAGTATCTCAGAAACGGTGCAAGATAGCGACATGTGGAACGCTAATATATGGTGCTGTATCCAGCGACCTTGAGTGACCCCTAACTACCTCAAAACCACCCCATTTTCATCTTCGCCTTTCATATCTTTGTAGTGGGTGGAGATAGAGACTTCAAATTTGGTACATAGGTTGACTAGCAAGTGCTAGCCCGTGGATGACAAATCATCCCTGAAAGGGGCGTGTTCAGGTCATGTGAACCCTTTACATTTTCGTGGGCACCCGTTCTGGAACGGGTTAAGCTACACGACCTAATAAAGTGGGTCTCAAATGTCCGTACGTCGTCCGTCTGTACGAACGTGTGCACGTACGTCCGTCCATCCACAAAAAGTTTCTTCGATTTCAATGACATTTGGCATGTAGATAGAGGTCGGTGAGTAATGCACGATGGTATGTACTATGACCCGATCCAAGGTCACGAGCCCTTGAAAGTTGGAAATCCTTCCATTTTCGAAAGCTATCTCCTCCGTCATTTACAATGGGAGCTGGCAACTGACCACTGATTCTTAAACTAGGGCACAATATCTAAATTTGGTCGGACCGGGTTTTTGATATTTGTCCTAGTTTTTGTGTCACGTGACTTTGAACTTGGCAGAAACGTCAGTTGTGAAGAGTCGATCGTCAGTCCCGCACGGGACTAATTTATTTCTTGTATAATTGTCTTCTCTGTTGGGGATTGTTCTAAGTGACATGTGTTACAATTAAAACGTTTTACCAACATTCTGAATGCATT
>Ga0209363_1000533_pt1 | contig 15223 bp, 12 predicted proteins | sample WorMetexBAHAMAS3_FD_187385 | JGI IMG/M metagenome (GOLD analysis project Ga0209363, IMG submission 187385) | Marine gutless worms symbiont microbial communities from Max Planck institute for Marine Microbiology, Germany - Inanidrilus exumae... | ecosystem: Host-associated > Annelida > Digestive... | reverse complement strand
GTCGAAGCTAATAGACTTGGCTGGCCGCTGGTTGGCGTAATACACAGCGCCAGTCAGGGCTAAGCCAGACAGTAGGCCACGTCTAGAAGGGGCGCGCTATAGAAATACCCGACAAGCTGCTCACTTCTACTCAATCCCTCCTTCACCCTACACTCGCTAGCATACACCGCACACACCTACCAATTCCCTTCCTTTGCCTGGGCAAGCGCACTGGACCACTATATGGTCTCAGCGTTGGGGTCCAGAGTAGGCTTAACCCCTGCCCGCAAAGAACGAACGAACGACTTTGAAGTAAGTAGGAGTCGATCGACAGTCCTGTATGGGGCTAATTTATTGTTATCAATATCATTAACAGCACTTATCATTCTCACTGTCCCATGGCACAATACTGATGTGGTTATTATTATCATATATTTGTGTTGCTTTGCGATGAGCAGAAGTGGTCGAAGGGAAAAGTACGCGACAAGTTGAACAACCTGGTGCTGTTTGACAAACTGACTTACGAGAAACTGTACAAAGAAGTGCCGAGCTACAAGCTGATCACGCCGGCCGTCGTGTCCGAACGACTGAAAATCCGTGGTTCTTTGGCGCGTGCCGCTCTGAAAGAACTACAGGCTAAAGGTCGACAATAATTGACTATAGAAAACTTTTTAAACTTTTAATATGATAATTGCCAACACTCTTTGGTTTGACATTATCCTGTACACTTAATCTGTCATAAGTTTGTCAGGCAGGCTAAAATTTATGGACGGTATGTAAGTGTTACGTAGAACAATGTTAGTTGGGCAACAGGATGGCCATCAAGCCTGTATAAACCTCCAGTTATTCTCAAAATTTCTATTTTGGATACTTGCCACATGTTACAGCACCATTACAGAAAGAAGCAATGTTAGGTTTCTACCGACAAAAAACCGTTTCTGCTGGTCATGAGGTTTATACCGGGAAAAAACAGAAAGAAGGTCGGGGTTGACCTTTAAGGCCTAACCACAAATGGCAGCAGAAAACATACTATTAGTAAACAGTACTTTCAGGAATATATGGGCATTTATGTGGACTTAGGATACAGATATCTATGCTAAAACTAAAACCACACGAGTAGTGTAACAGAATTTACGAAAACCAAGTATTTAACAAGCATCTGTAGAGACACTCATTATCCACGCATGCCAATAGGCACAGTGTGCTCTTCGTTTGGGTGTATGTGTGTACGGTTACGAATTTCTCTGGCAAGGATAAAGCTAGCGGCGTCTAATTTTGCACGGTGGTTCATCGGCGTCCTGGGCAGGGAATCTCCATTTTTGGTAAACTTTGCCCCCCAGAAGCCCAGAATTGGACGAATTGGCCAATCTATACTTTTTCGCCCACGCATGACACACCATGGTGCTGGCATGTGCACAGGCCAAGAGTGGGATCGGCATGTGTGGATATACCCCGAAGACGGACGTACTTGTGTAATTTGTGGTTTGTCTTCAATGATGAAATTCATTTGTCAGTTCTGCTACTGACTGGTGTGATGTCTCATTTATTCTGAGAAGATAAATTCACAAGTAGAATGTTGTGTGATGTCTGCCGTGAAAAATAATATGTCAAAAGTTATTTCAGTGTCGGCTTAATAAAATTGTGGTAATGTGCCGCATATGGGCTCCGGGGCTGTAATGAAGCCTGATTCGTTTGTTGATTCTGGCACTATGTAAATTGATTTCTTTCTTAACATCCTTACTTTTTTCGTACTTATTTACTTACTTACTTTGTTATCCACACATGCGGATAAGCAAGGTGTGGATATATCGATTGCTGTTTGTTGTATTTTTTGTGTGTTTGTACGGTTACGGATTTCTCCGCCGAGGATAAAGCTAGTGCCGTCAAATTTTGCACGGCGGTTTACAGGTGTCCTGGTCCGGGAATCTCCCATTTTGGGGAACTTTGCTTCCCCATTAGCCCAAGATCCGACAAATAGAAGCTGAGCCTTCAGGCCTAGGCTGACTGACGTCAGAGCGACATTCTGTTTATAGTTCAGTGAGTGCGCGGGCCATATTCTTCGCTAGATATGCACCGTTCGTGAAATCACGCAGCATGTTGATGTAGTATCAGCATGTATGGATATACAGTCGTCCCCGAAGACGGACAGACGTACTTGCGAAAAAGATTAACTGAACAAATTTCTATTGTACTACTACTTTGTGGTGGCATTATTTGCATGCAGCTAAAAGCTGATAATGACACATTGTGTTATTGTAGAGATGCATCCCTAATAAATAAGAAAATTACTAAGCGTAAATAAAACTAAAACCTCGTTACAGTTGTTTATGCAAGACTGTTGAAGCTTTTGTGTGTTAGGGAACGAGTAAGAGAAACTGGATTTAAATGTTGTGTGAGAATGCTCAATGATGATTTCAGTACCAGTAGACAAGCATATGTCAGATTGTTGACGTGTTGACTATCAGATCTGAGGAGCTTTCTGAACAGCATGTCATTAGTGGTTGTTAATTTGGTCTATTTAATGAGCAAGACATGCAATGGGTTTACGTTGTTGAGAAATTGACTACATGTAAAACGAATACGGCATTTTCAAGCACGGACTAAAACACTGCGACTTCATCTAAAACTTTTTGTTGATGCGGTTCTTTATGATCTCGGTGATGAATATTAATTTTTAGGCCGCAGATGGCAGCCTGTCGCTACAGATGTTGCACGTAGCATGGTCTGCGTGTTTGTATGTGTTTTGGTCACATGGGTGAGCTGTGCTAAACTGGGGGCTGATTCCTGTGGATCAAAGCAACCATGTATTAGATGTGGGTCAAGATCGGATATATTCATTTGCTGCCATGAGGAGTGACAAGATGGTGATGTGTTCTCTTGTCACATTACTATGGACACTTGTGAAAATTGCCTCTCAGCAGTTGTCATTTGGTGGTTAAGGCAGTGAATTCTGTCCTGCACAGTCTGCGTTTGATTCCAGTCCAACCAACGAGAATTGTTCAGTGATTGAGAATGTGTCTTGCTGCTGTACTCTTGCATTCTTGGTATCATTGAAACATAATTCACTACAAAACCATGTGAAACGAAAACACTTTTGACAGAAGCCAATGTAGGATAGCGTTTGGGTTACATTGAGGGCAGAGCTCATCAGTGACATATTTCTGTTATCGGAGTGATGAGAAACGTTAGAACAAATGTCCAAAGTAATTTGGCAAGAGGCTGCATCACCATCTTGTCACCCCTGCCGGTGGCGAATGAATTTGTTCGATCTGGAACCGCGTCTAATAATAGTGGTTCCTTGCACCTACATGAGTCAGTCCCCAAACGGCATCTCGATCGGTTCATCCGTTTTTGCACAGCTCACCGGTGTGCCCAACAGAGACCACACTGTGTGATATATGTGGCAATACGCCGCATCTTTGTACTGATGCAGGGGATGCAGCCTTAAAATATGTCCGCCATTAAGACGTAAACAAGTGGCATTTTTTCTAGCAATACTTCTTTTATTGTACCAATGTGCCGCAGTTACTTTGTTATAGGTAAATAGACTTCATTTTGTGGCACAGCTGCGGCTGTTTGATTGCAATGTAGGTTATTGTGACTGGGTAACCTGTGTGAATGAGTCCATCATACCTGGAGGCTGTATGTATCACCAGTCACTGACGCCCCGACCGAAGTTGCATCATTGTTGGAGTATAGGTCACACCTTATACACGGACTCACGGAGGTGTAGGCGTACACCTCCAAATCATTAAATGAGGCAGTGCATAAAATGCATAACGCTTATTACTACTTCCATGTTAGGGGTGCAAAGTATTGTGAGCAATGTTACCTGTGGCCATGTCTCGGACCTCCTGTGATGGAAGTGTGATACATTACGTACTTCCATTTTTGTAGATGACCTCGTGTTCCGTGTAATGGAGGGAATAGGCCCGAATCAAAGACGACGAATATATGTTTCGTCCACTTCGCCAGATGGCGGCACCAGTTGGACGTCAGGCATTGTTTGGTTGAGATCACTAGGCGGCAGTACTGGGCGAAGTCTGCTGTGTTTGACTGCATCTTGTTTTGTGTCACAACACGAAACGGGGCTCAGTTGAATGGATTAAGAGAGATGAAGCTAGTGGATGTATTTCTTTGTTGTGAATCTTTGCTTCAGTGTCGTTTCAGTGTTTAGACGCTTTAAAGTGTGTGTATGTTTGCGTGTAGGACTGATTCGATTGGTCGAGAAGCACCATGCACAGATGATCTACACGCGAGCGACAAAGGCCGGTGCGGCCGCCGATGAATAGACCTTCACTCATCTGTCTTGTGACGTTATGTTACTGGTGTAAACCAACAGTGCTGTTGCATTTGCGATGGTGGTTGCTTGTTACAGTAATAAATACTAAACGTTAACCGTTTTATTATGACATGTGTTAATTTGATAGTCCTCACAAAGTGCTTTTATGCCTTAACCAGCCGACAATGTCAGCGAAAACATTGTTTTTGGGCTGTCCGTCTACCATGTTCGTCCGTTTGTGCAGGCAGATCTTGTTGCCAGATACCTCATGAATGGCCTGAGCAATCTTTATGAAACTTACCTGGAATCTTTATTAGCTCTCTACTGATGACCTGATTAGGTTCTGGAGGTCACAGTCTTACAGCAGGCCGTCCACGCTGGAGCGTTGGAGTCCCATCTTCTACTGTTGTGTTAATTTAATGCAGAAGATGTTGATGCACTGCACAGGTGAAATTCATATTGAGACCGTTATTATTCATAGTATCAAATGGTAAGTAGCCTATCTAGCCAGAATTACTTCCCGTGGATGAACAGAAAATGTAACAATTCAGACAACGTATACCGCGCTAGCGTAGCGTAGCATAGCGTCGTGTGATAAAAATTAGTTGGTAGGTATTGGTGCGCCATCCCATGTACCGCATGATTTCCTGTCAGCAATATAATGGGGCCAGAGTGGCTCTTAAAGTTGTCAGGGTGGGTACCCCCTATGTCAGAAAATTCTCATAAGATTTTTGAAAATCTCAAGTCACTCTTGTGGTGGCTGGAGTTATGGACACCTCTGCTGGCGCTACGACCCTACGCTTTTGTGTGTGGTCTATCCATGTCGTTGCCTATTCCTATCTAGTAATACTATGTCTGTTCGTAGATCTCGGGTATATCCAGAGGCTTTGGCTAGGTGGCTTCGAGGGCCGAAGTGGGAGGTGGGGTTCTTCGGGAGGGGCACACCTTCCCTTCCCACCATCTAGGAGGTCTGAGGAGCGCTGTAAGCGCTCCAATTGTGAAGAACTAATCTGTTTCGAATTCTGTTGTAATTCGGCGTACGTAATAGCGGAGTTCTTAAACATGTCAAGTAAGTAAGAGGAGAAACCGCGCGATGCCTCGTATCTTACAACACGCAGCACTGCATAGAAACTGCATCTGAACGTTCGGTTCTTATCCGTGCGACATTGTGCTATACTAGCGCGGTAAACCTATTACATGTAGCTGTGGCCCTGAGTCCGTTTGTCGGTCACAAGCCGGTGTTATATAAAACGGCTGAACGGGTCCTCTTTTTTATCCGATTATAGTATTGGAAGGGGATTCGGGTAATCGGGTATCTCCAAAAATAAGGTAAAAGGTTAAAACTTCCCATACTCGTTACCGAGCGTTGGGCCCGGAGCTGATCCCGGTGTACAGGCAGCCCGCAGGTGTCTATTAGTCATCCACCCGGCGGTAGGCTGCCATTACTTTCCGCCAGATCTGCGGTTACCTTCCCAACCGCAGAGCATCACCGCCCTTTGACTGGTACTCATTTTACCGTCCCACGGAGGTTGAGTCGACCTGGCAAAAATGAGGGCACTTCCCTATAAAACGTTGTCCCAAACTCCGGACTTAAAAAATTTCGCAAGCTGCACGTCGACGGTGTACTTGTCAACACTTTGGGTAGACACTTTGTGTGATAAACTGGCGACGATCATCGGTCTGTGTACAACATGATGGGCGTAACGCAGCGCGTCGCGCGGTTCTATCTGCGGCAACTGAGACTTGTACGAATTCTGTGAACACTTTGGCAAAATCTTTTCGTTTCATCTCGGACGGCTGCATTGATGTGATGTAAGCGAGTAAGTAAGTAAGTAAGTGAATTTATACAGCGCGGTTATCGTCAACAAACTCTAACGCGCTGAATGCACTAGTCTCGAGCGAACAGGTATGTTTTAAGCAAATATATATTATGAAACAGTCTGCACTGATGGTCGTCTCCCGGATAAAATCCGGGAGAGATCGAGTTCCAGACTGTGGAGCTGGCAACTGAAAAAGACCGACGGATTAGATTGAAATGTGTGTTTGTTCGGACAACCTGTATAGCTGCAATGGTGGCGGAACAGATCAATGGATTGGATATGTCTAGTTAAGTTATCCGGAACACCTTACGCTGACGCCACAGTCAGAAATATAGCATATCGAGTCTATCGAATAAGACTTGGCGTGTCTGATGTGGTTATGTTTGCGCTAACGTCTCCATGACCACAGACAAGACAGAACATGTAAGGGCGCGTTTGACTTGACTGAACACATGCCAGCAACGCGTATTATACGGTTGCGTTGCACAGCGGTAGAACGTCGGTCTTTCGCCGGCGAAACTTTCCCTGTCCTGCGTCGCTGCGCTCGACCTGTACCTGACGGCCGACCACTTATGTGAGTAAACCGTCCGATATAAGTGAACCAACCAGGCCAACTCAGCCTTTCATCTCTTCGCGGTCGATAAATGAATAGTAAGCTGCATTTGGGTGTCTGCTACCTTAGTTAGGGGTGGCGCCATCTGGTGAACGCTTACGAAGGAAAGGCAGGCATGGTGTAATTTGCAGGTAAAACTGTATGATGATGATCCATGTCTGTGCGCTTTAAAGAGACTATGCATAGTATTAAATGGTGCTATATAAATGCTCTTCCTTTCCTTTTATTTACACGGTACAGGAGGTACAGGTACACAACACGACACGCTCCGCTGATTGCCAACCGATCTCACACTCGCGTGTACCTATATTGATCCGTATCGTTCACGTGGACTTGAAGCTAAAGCCGAGACAAGCCCGGACCGGCTGCAGTGGGCCGTCGTAATCTTGTTCATGCAGCGACGAAATTCATTAAATCATGTCGAGTGCTTTTCGTGTCGTGTCGTGTAGCGACACGCATCGTGAGAGACCCGTTCTGTCGTTCTTACCTCTCTCTCTCTCTCTGCTGTTAGCTCGCATTGCAGGCTTCAGCTTACTGGCTGGATGGAATTTCACGGTTTGTGCAAAGTGCAGGCGATTGAATTCGTCTTATTTGTCAGCGACTGAATTCGGGGTCGTAACTAGCGAAGGCAATGGAGCCCGGCGGCGGAACCACTAAGGTACGTGCCTCGCCAACATTTTAAACAGACTTAATTTGGGATTGAACATTTTGCTAACAGTCAGTATGCACATTTTGCCCCTCTGATGAACCTCCAAGGTGTAATAAACTTTCAGCTCTTCTCCTGTACCCCGCTGGGGCGAAGCCCCCAGACCCCAGTTATATAGGCTGGCGTTCCGCGCGCTCGCCATGCATTCCACCGTGCCTCGCCACTTCTCACAACTTCCCGCCGCGGCCCCGGGGGCCCCTGTGTCCGGACGACAGGAAACAGAGGGCGCAGTGGGAGCTCGTTTTTGCAGCCAAAGATCATGCTTGAGAAAGACAAAGATGGACAGTAGTGCAGCTATCGAAAGGTCTGACAAAATAGGCCTACGCTGATGACATTTATGACGAACTTTCTGATCAGCCGCGGTGCCGCTGAATATACTCGGCGCAAAACTGCTAACCGAAATCAAATCAGTAAAAAATAATCAGCATATACCGGTAGCAGAGTTATGTTAATAAAGAGCTGTGGGCGAATTGCCTTAGAAATTATCGGAATTATCACTGTGTGTCTGTTGTACTACATTCTTTCATAGCCTATGATAGTCGCTAATGCAATTGCGGAGAGAAGTTTTTTTCCGCGCGACGCTATGCTAGCGTGGCATATGCTGTCGTCGTGTGTTCGTCCGTCTCCGTCACAAGCCGGCATTGTACCCAACGGCTATACGTAGGATCACGCAAACAACATGGTGCGATAGCCCAGGGACCAAAGATCTCGGTGAAGTTACAACGGGGTCACCCCCGTCGAGGGCGCCAAATAGAGGTGAGATAGCTGTAAATCGGCGATTTACGACCAATATATCGCTATATCTCAGAAAGGGTGCAAGACAGGAACATAATTAGGCCTACTATGAAACGCTAATGGGAACTCCTATGCGCTCTATCGAATGGCGCTATTTCCAGTGACCCCTAACTACCCCCAAACCACCCCATTTTCGTCACAAACCGGCACTGTGCGAAAACGGCTGAACAGATCGAGCTCGATTTTGGCACAGGGGCTTCCCTCAGCTTATCCTACAATGTGTTGGAAGGGAATTCGGGTATCTCCAAAACAAGGGTTCTTTCCTCTAGAACTTTCACCCAAATTATATGGACTTAGAACATTTCGCAACTGCGCGTCGATCGTCTTAGGTGCTGTCAACGTAGGTGGACGGTCAGTGTGATAAACTGATGACAGTTTATCACACTGACCGTCTGCATCTGTGTACAGCACGGTAGGCGTGAGGCACCGCGTCGCGCGGGTCTGTCAGCGGCAGCGGAGAGTTGTCCAAGTTGAAGTTAATAACGTAGCCTCCAGTGCAAGATGTATCAAGTTCGATTAATAATGCATCGAAACCGTTTGGCAGCACGGTTCCCCAGACTGCCTGGAACAGGGAATGTGTCCCCCAACGTCTATCATACAATGATGCCACTGCCAGTCTGCCACCAAGCGCTGAAACCGCGATTATATGCATAGTTCGCCGGCGTTTTGCACTGCAGGTGGATGCAACTCGGTGCATGTGCCGGTTAGCGGCTGAGTGCCACAGCTGTGTTCACATACGTATTTCTCGTCGATATCTGTGAACACAGCTGAAGGTATCTCTTCCGCTACCGGTCTCACGGCGAAGCATCGCCCACCCATGCACCTAGGTGCGCCGGTGAACTTTAACCCTTTAGTGGCTTCACGCCGGCATCATGGGACCGTTACGAATTAGAACTAAGCTTATAGAAAACCCTCGCTATAGATCGCACGCGACACCGGCCACTTTATAGCACAAACAACTCGACACTGTTACTTATTTACAGTTTATAATTCAGAAAACAAAAAACAAGGCCACGTATAGTTAATAAATTAATGTCAAAAATAAAACCGTTTTACGGCCGTTGTTCTTTAGCTAGGGTAGGCTATTTGGAGAGGCACGCACTGAAGTTTTGCCGCCCCGTACGGGCTCAGAAGCTGTAATGCATCCCGATTCATTGGTGATTCCAGCATTATATGTACATCTTTATTATATTCACCAATATACATGGTAGCAGAAATAAGAAAAGTTAGCAGACATTATCTGACTTCGCCAGCAAAGCGCTAAGAGACCGTCAAGAACTTGGTTTTCAGAAGCTAACTTGCTGAACAGCAGGGCCTATAATCATTCATCAGCATCTCTTTTTATTCCTTTGCCATAGCAGCGTGACGTCACCGTTATTATATTTGGCGCGATTGACGTCGTCGCGAAAGATTACGCCGAAGACAGAAAAAAAGAACTATATACAACATTTCTTCGCTCATCGTAGTTTTCATTAGTCAAATGTCTTTGCCGGAAGCAGAGTCAGCTGGCGAAGATGCAGCAGAAGAAGAGTGTGATGGGGAACGCGAGCCGGTTCCGACGCCTTTGCAGGATGAGAATGACCCAGTTGTGTCCGAGCTGTACTGCGTCAATGACCAGCTGGTCACCTACGCGTTCCGACTTCTCGAGCAATGCATCACGCTCAGCGACGCCGTCGCTGAAATAAACCAGGTGCACTGTCTCTCGCACCTACTTCCACCAGAAAAAAACAGCACTTTGGCCTACGTCCCAGAGGACATTGCTATGCACTCCCTACAGGGTGGGCCAAAAAAGTGATACCTCTCGTACATATATTACATTGTACGAGAGGTATCACTTTTTTGGCCCACCCGGTATATGCCAATAAGCAATAGAACAATGATCGCTAGTGCTGAATGGCTCAGTGACATACAAGTTATGTATTACATGTGAATCGTTACATAATACCAAATCAATAATGGATCCAAACCCTGGAGTCGAACTTGACGGTCTAGTGAGTTCGTGTACAAGCTGTTCAAAACCAAACTGTATCATGGTAGAACAATCATTATAATCAGACAAAAAGTTTGGATCCTTCCAATTAACATTGGGCAGATTGAGGTCACCTGTAATAATGTAATTATAACAGTACAATTAACATTGTTAATCTATCGTATCGTATCGTACCTTAATCGCTGTAATGTGCCGTTGCTCCGTCGCGTACATGCAGAAGATACACACGGTGCCTCTGCGCAAGACGGACACGACGGTCGAGGACGCCGTTCAGCGCGAGTCGTGGAAGCACCTGCTGTCGACGTGGAAGTCGCGGGTGTCGTGCCTCGGCGCCGAGGTCGTCCACGTCACCGCCGACATCCGCCTCAGTTCCATCGTCGAGACGCTCCACTGCGACAGCCCGGTCGACTCCGCCGACAACCAGCTTCCGCATCACCCGGATCTGGCCGAAAGCTGTGAGTGCTTCATCGAAACGGAGAAACGACTCGAAACATTTAAATCATAGGCAGACATAATTGCGAAGTTATCGCCTGTCTGTCCAGCCAAACGCAATGCGAACTTATTGTTATATTGTGTACTGAATTTATGGCAAATAAATTTGATTTGATTTGATTTGAACATCTACTGCAGTGACGTACAGCACGAGTACTTTCAGTGGCAGTAGTAGTTTATTCAGCAACAGGCTCGAGGCCCATGATTTACAGCTGTATAAAATAATAAAAGTAAACAATAAAAGCCACAACAATACACGATTAGCCCATACACGTGTGCAACAATCTGCGCCACTTATGAAGTAGTTTCGAGCGGTAATACAGGTCAGATTCTGTATTGCGATTAACAGAGATTTCGAGCTGTTACGTATACAGTCACACAATGAACAAATATTCTGGGAGCAATGGGTGAAACTTCACCCAGAGAAATGGGCTCATTGGGTTCGACGCACCCAGACGAACATTAATTTTAGCCGTCGTTGAAAAGTAAATTCAAGGCCGTTGCTATCACTAAACATAGGCCTTTTCACAGTGAAAGCACATGAAAATACTTTTTCTGACACTGAGGGAGCTAATACCACTTACGTAGATTTGAGGGGCCGCTTCGCCGCAGGGAGGGCATGGAAAAGGGAAGGGTGGAAGAAAAGGAAAGGTAAGAGAGAGAGCGAGTGGCTCGCACACAGAGAAAAACAAGTGGTCAAAGAATTTTGACGAAAGGCCGCATCGCAGGGGCGGATTTTTTTCACGGTGGACAATTGTAATAATGCGACATCGACCAGTCTGGAGCATAGAAGCCCGCCGACCGCAGTCCCGCTATCGCCGTTATTGATTTTTTGCTGCGTAAATTGCAATCCCCCCAACATTGTCCCTTTCAGTGCGGCATCTCGATCCCAACCGTTTCTATCGGCATATCGATTGGTTCAGCCTTTTCTGCAGGGCTCACGAATTCGACCAACAGACAGACACACACACACAGAGACAAACAGACAGACAGACAATGCTACTCCGTCTGTAGTAATAGGCCGCATCTTGTACTGAATGGCGGCGCTGCGGTAGGGCGTTGTACTTGCGATTTACGGGTCGCTGGTTCAATTCTCAGCCGGTCCGCATTAACGTAACATAAGTCAACTCAGCCTTGCAGCCCTCCGGGGTCGCTAAATCGAGTACCTGCTTCGGCTGGGGGTAAAGGCGGGATTCTCACCTCTGCAGGGTGGCAGTTAACACTGTGTGATCCCATTATGACATGCGAGTTTCCCATAGCGGTAAGGCAAAGTTGTTGCTAACTGCTATATACGCTGTTTACTTTACTTTACTTCACTCATTCATGAATTGCATGCCATACATCGCACACTGTCGATGGCGCCGATACTGGCACGCGTCTTTCTATAGGCGTGTAACTGGGATTAAATTGACCCGGATTCGCGGGTCTCAGAACCGCGGTCTCCGCCCTGAGTTCCATCCGAAACACCCTGGGTGAGATTCGGTAGGCCTACCTACCAGCGATATCTGGCAGTTCAGTCATAGACCTAGTATTTTTGTCGCTACCGGAGACGTTTTTGATGGCTCAAAATACATCGATTTCAATTGCATTTCGCCCCATGCCCAGCGATCTTTCAGCGTTCCCCAACATCTATAGCTAGTTTTCAAAGAAATTGCTTAGCGTTGAGCAGGGGAAGATGGGTTTATTGGTGCATATGTTAGGTTGTTTCTCCAGTACCGAGGAAAGTGATTAGCTGGGGAAAACGTCTTTAAAATGACCTATTTTATATCGAGTAGGATGTCAAACCTCAACTCAGTTAGTCAGTCGGCGCAACTGATAATAATTGGCCGATATCTGGTCCAGTGGTTGCGGTAACGATCGCCCCGAAATCGGCGGCGCCAGATGCGTCATCGTTTTTGTGACGTCACCAGTAAACAGCACGTGCAGGTGCGTTGAGGTGAGCGGTCGTTGATTGCCCGGCACAGGTAACACCGCCAACCGTGAACGAGCGGATCGTCAGTCGACCAAGGCGGCACCGGGGATCGACAGCGTCGGAACGCGACGGGCGAAATCTGTCGCGGTTCCGTCGCAGAGACCAGTCGCCAGTCACCGCAACCGGCAGCAACAGCTGCAGCAGCGACAACTGCCCAGCACCAGCAAACCACTCGCTCCAATCAAGGGCGCTTCGAAGAAGCCAGCTACGGTATACTCCGCTCACTCGGTGGTACTGTACGAGTGTCATTACTGGCCCGCCTACACAATAGTGTAGGGAGGCCACACTAGTAACGGTCGTTGGTGTTTGTCGTCGTCTGTCGTCCGTTATCTGTCGGGGTCTGTAACACTCGACGGCGGGATTGCAGGCAGTTTCACGCGCGCAGGCCAGGCGATGACGTCATGCCGCCTCCAGCTCCACGGCTGCACGGTGCGCCAGTACTGTTACGTCCCGTTAGGGCGACACCTTGTTTCACAGTTAAGAGTTATCAACCTCTGCAACTGCAACATTGCAGCTGATTCTGTTAATATCTGGATCTTGTTCGTATTATCGGAAGTATGACGCCGATGATACTTTGATTTGAACGATGCAAGGTAAGTAACTTATGAGAAATTCTGGGCTACGAAGAGGCACATTTTGAGTAACAAGCACAGTTTAGTGTAACAGGCCCTGCTGAGTTTTTAGCGAACGTGGACTCATATATGCTATCGCCGTTCCGTCTGTCTGTCGTCTGGCTGTCTGTAACGTTCGTGCACCCTACTCAGCCTGTTGAAATTTTCGACAATTATTCTTCGCAGTTTGGTACCTTGGCTATCCGTTGACATCCACGAAAAATTTTACGGGGATCGGCCCAGAGGAAACCCTCCGTCGGGGAGTTTAAACGCAAGAGGGGTAGCCAAAATGGCGATTTTTAGCGAACGTGAACTCATGTTCACGTTCGCGATATGGTATCGCCTGTCCGTCTGTCTGTACTGTCTGTCTGTCATCTGTCTGTAACGTTGATGCACCCTATACTCAGCCAGTTGAAATTTTCGGCAACTTTTCTTCGCCGTCTGGTACCTTGGCCATCCATTGACATTCACTGAAAATTTTACGGAGATCGTCCCAGGGGAATCCCTCCGTCGAGGGATTTAAACGCAAGAGGGGTAGCGAAATATAGCAATTTTGACATTTGGAATGCTATAACTCCGAAACGGTGCAACATAGGAGGTAAGTTACCATTAATCACTAATAGGAAGTCGTATATAGCTTTCGATTAGTACCAAAGTCGGTGACCTTGAATGACCTTGAACGACGAAATGGCCCTTATTTTGCGTTATTTTACAGAATTTGGTAGTTTCCGGGGCGCATTGCCTAAAAGTGGTTGACAAAACCATAACTATGGACAATTTACTATTACTATGTCTAGTAGTAAACGTCTGCAGAGGGACCGCGCGACGCCCACGGTATAACTTCCTAGCAGCTTCATAAATTCAAGACATAATGCGTAGTACTTGCTTAGCTATCGTTTTGATAAGAAGTCGTATATGAGCTTTCGATTAGTACCAAAATCGGTGACCTTGCATGACCTACGCGTAAATGTCGCACTGCCGCCTTGTTACTCGCTATCGTCAACGTGTTTTACTGGCGTGCGTTTGAGACATGTTTTACTTTTACAGTCAAACGCTTATAAAGCGTTTTATACGAAACGTTTTCAGTTACGCGTTACACCGTGGAATGGGTTGTGCCAAACGTTTTACGGTAATACATCGTACATATGAAGTGGCTGGCATGTCATGTTCGTTGTTATTGTGTTATATAACAGTCAGTCACGCAGCACGACTTCGCTGGGAAGAAGGCGACTTCGACTGTAACTGCAGGCAGCAACGCCAACAACACCCAAAACGCTAGTGCTGCTGCGCTGGCGCCCGATGGACCGCCGACGGCAGGTCGGCGCTCCTTGACGAAGACGGCGTCACCTCCGAGTGACGGGAAACTAGTCGAAATGCTGGCCAGATACCGGGAGCAGGTCAAGGCGTCGGAGAGAGCGAACGAGCTTAAACTGCGCGACCTCAGTCCGCGGCTGGCCGCAGACGGCGCCAACGCAGACAGACAGTGGCTGCCGTCGCTACCGGAAGTGACGTCATCGTCGCTGAAACGCGCCAAGAACAGTAACGAGATCGGCGAGTTCGCCTCCTCGCCGCTAGGCGGCCCACCGCGCAGTCTTACCGCCTTCCCGGGATCAATCAACGCCAGGTCACGTGACCGCCGGAAATACTGATGCGGGTCACGTGACGAAACCGCGCTGTCACTAGACAGACGTGCCGCTGTCAGATGCGTACAGTACAGCCACCGATCGACGCGTAATGAGTATCGATATTTGGATTTCGCCGTACGGTCGTACCATTCTCTGTCCTTTTCTTCTAAACACCGTTTCATCAAAGTTTGAACTAAGTTGTTTATACGAACAATAGGCCTATATGATCTGACTGACAATGGTGCTGTGAGGAAATGAGTTACTCGAACTGCCGTCAATCGAAAGCTTCGTAACGTTCAACTGCATCCTGTCGCCGAATCGTCAACGTTGTCTTGGAC
>Ga0209363_1000532_pt1 | contig 15225 bp, 12 predicted proteins | sample WorMetexBAHAMAS3_FD_187385 | JGI IMG/M metagenome (GOLD analysis project Ga0209363, IMG submission 187385) | Marine gutless worms symbiont microbial communities from Max Planck institute for Marine Microbiology, Germany - Inanidrilus exumae... | ecosystem: Host-associated > Annelida > Digestive... | reverse complement strand
ACAAAGAACAGACAGACACACAGACAGATTTGATTTTATGTTTATATATACGTATATATGTAAGATTATCTGAAAAACGTTTAAGTTAGTTGCATAACAACTAGAAGCAGCCAGCACTCACAAGAGTGCAAACACCCATGCTGGCAATGTTTTTGTGACTCATGACCTTGACCTTTGACTCCAAAATAAATGGATTTTCAGGACTCACTGTGGAACATCCCTTTGTCAAGTTTGGTTGTCCTGGCTGCATCGGTTTTTGAGATATCATGCAGAAAAACAGGCACAGACAAACGGCCGTGAAAACCACACCCTGTGACTGTCGGCTTGTGTAATGATTAACTTGTGCATCTGCATGTGTTATAGTTGGTGTTCGTGGATCTGCTAAACAAGAAGCTTTACATAACTACAAATGAAGGCCAGTCATTCGCTCATGTATCTGTAACATTTAGCCCCGACAGTCTTCTTTTCCATCCTGCAGAAGAGGATCGACTTCTTGCATATGCAGCGAGTGACCGCACTGTAAGTTATTTTCTTCTGCATCCATATGCTACCTTTAGAGTTAATCATGATAATAATAATAATAACAGTATAAGAAGAAGAAATTCGTCGGTCGCAGAGGAACATTCCATGTCAGTTGAAAATAATGTTAAATTTAGTTTTAGATTATTTGACCATTTATATCGATAATGTGTGAAATTGCCATACCAACATGTAACAGTAATGGACAATAGTTGAACGGTTTATGAAGAATGACATTTCAAAAGGTTTGCTGTAGGTGGCTGACCTTGAAGGTCACTCAAGAACAGTTGTTGTAGTTGTCGTGTGTATGTGTGGTAGCACAACTGCACTGTTGGAAGCCAATGCCACAGTCAGTGGGAGAGGCCAATGTTTGCACCCTCACCCTCCCAAAACCTTTCAACCAATTTGGATGGTGATTCAAATATATCACATCGTCCACACAGGAAGTGGATGTGCAAAATTCGGTGGAAATTGATTCTGTGAATGCCCAAAAAAATGTGTTTTCGTATGGATTTTTTGTTAACATACCCATCTACCTATCCTGTTTTTCATTGTGGCTACAGGTCACATTTTTGGGACAATTTTAACACATAATGGCTTAAGTGACGTGTTTTCGCAATCATTGGTGCCTTTCGAGGTACTTCATGATAACAGTTAATATTTAGGGGGTCAAAAGCTCTGAAAATCCGAATATTGGGGGCATGAATAGGCGTTTTCAAGCCAAACACACAAAATATTAAAACGTCCATGTTGTCGAAACTACTGCATCCATTCCAACCAAATTTGACAGTGATAGCGACCACCAAGCACTCTTCATGGATGGTCCCAATCTTCCTGTTACAAATCCAATATGGTTGACGGCCGCCATCTTGAAAAATCGAAAAATGGCCATATCTCCGCAACGGACTGTCCGATCGGCACCAAATTTGGCACGGTGTTGCATATTGAACCTCAGAACCGCACAGTAGTTAAAATTTCAAACCTTTAGAAAAGATGGCAGATGACCCCCATCTTGAGAAATCGAAAAATCGCCATATATCGGCAACGGATTGTCCAATTGGCACAAAATTTGGCAAGATGACGCATATTGACCCTATGAACCTAATGTGCAGTTAAAATATTTAACTTTTGAAAATCCATGATACTGGAGTTCCATGTCTTTGTGGGTCTTAAAAGTGATAACATGTAGATGTGTAAATTGTGAATGCTGCTGTTGTTGCCCACATACAAGCCAGATAATTGACCTGTCAAAAGTGACATGCATTATCTAGCGGTGTACGGTGTATCTTGTGGGGAGAAAATGGTTGGGCAAGCTTGTTACGGTGTGTGGTGAGTGCTTCTGCCTTAACACACACTAACATGACGTCTCAAACCTTTCCACTTCTATGTCACTGAACGTTAATAGATGCAGACAGTCCTTTTATTTAGTCATCGTCACAACTAACATGGCTTTCCAGTGGTAGCAGGAAGAGACTGTTTCCAATATACATGCACACTGTATATGCATCATGTGCAGTAGTAGATGTATTACTAGTAGTAGCAGTAGACGTAGCAGTAAGTAAGTAAATTACTATCTAATTTGGTTTGTGGTTTGCGGTGGTTATTGCAAAAATGTGTAGATGACTCACTTTTTTTTGGACACACAGTGTAAATCACGCATACACATTGAGCATGAAGGAGTGAAATGTTTGTTACAGCTGTATGCTTCATTTGATCTTGGCCGTACGTGGGCGATGGTTTATGCAATGGTGAACCCGCGGTTCTTCTGGGCCGTGACAGGTCACGACGGTTCTACTTCAACGGTGCATCTGGAGGCTGAAGATACTGCTACTGGTATGAGGATGAGTGTCGATGGATTTTTGAGCAAATAGTTAGTAAGTATTTATAGGATGGCACAAAGAAATGTGTGAGAAAGGTGCCACAGTACTCTTTCCTGTAACTTCGCCAAATGCTGAACATTCAGTTATTACCTCCCCCACAAAAGGTGATGGGAGGTTATGCTTTCGCTAGCATTGGTAGATATATAAGTATGTTTGTGAACAACTTTTTGGTGCCAATTCAAGTCCGATTCTCACCAAACTTCGTCAGTCATGCCCTTGGCCACAGGGGACGAGGTGATTAAATTTTGGAAGGTCAAGGTCGTTGGGCAGGTAGTTCTAGACTAAGCTTGTGCCACTACATAACACATGCCAAAGTTGCCTGCTGTCTGTTATATAACGTCCATGCTGTAAGACTGGCAGTATTTTTCATTGTGTAAGTTTAGGGGATGGGCAAAAACTCGCCAACCGTTGTCAGCCATTTCTGGACCAAAGTTCTCCAAATTCTGGCAGCATGTAGGGGAGTCCCTGTAGATTGACAACTCCTTTTCAATTGTTGATGTCATGTTCCATTGCAGAGATATGTTAGATCAAAGTTCAAAGTTGGTCCCAAAATTTTTTTGCCCTTAGCCCATAGGGGTAAATGCCCGGGGGAGTTCGGACCAATTTTTTGAAATAGCAGTCATAAGTGAATATGTGTCCAAGTTTGGTTGAGATCCGTTTAGTGACCTCAGAGATTAGGCGCCGAAAAAAGAAAGAAGAAACCACAGCGATAAAATATAAGCCCTTCGGCATTGCAATGCTGTGTGGGCTAAAAATTCTTTCACTGTCAGGCTCATCAGTAAATTTGTAACAAAGTCACTATGAAAGTGTCCACCACACCTGCAGTGTGTCGCTACATTGCATGTCTCTGTACACTGTACATATACATTTGTTAGGCTGCATTGCATGCATAGCATAGATGTGTACTATTGCCACAAATTACATTCGTAGCGTGGTTTGTTTGTCTGTCTGTGTGTTGATTACACTGATATACTGTACAAAAACGGCTGAACCGATCGAGATGTCATTTGGGGGCTGACTCGTGTGGGTCCAAAAACCATGTATTAGATGGAGGTCAAGATCAGATGACTCCGTTTGCAGGGTGACAGATTGACGATGTTGGCTTTTGCCATATTACTTTGGAGATCTGTATATACGTGTACGTATTCACATGTATGTATGTATAATATTTTGATGTCTGTAGGCAAATATCGCTACCACGCAGTGAAGCATCCATATCCCACTGAGGTGCCTATTGATACAGACCTCGGTTATATCGATGTCGGATCCGTCGTTGTACAGAATCAGTACATCTTTGTGCAGGTAAGAACAACATGTTCCATTGTAGCTCGTAGGATTGACATATGCTGAAGTACTGTTAGTTGCATTGTGATTTGTCACTGGAAAAGTTGTTGATAATTGTTGTCATTTTGGATTTCAGTGGAATACTCACCTGGTTTTAGCGCAAAAACTATTTTTCCAGTTTACCTGGCTAACATGTGCACTGGTGACAGTGTATGAAGGTCCGGCCACAGACCGATAGGACTGTGGATGGACGTAATAATAATAATAATAATAATAAGATGCAGATTTATAAGGCGCCGTAACATGTCCATAAAGTCAGTACAAGTAGTGCTTTTGATGTGAAAGTCGAGCTGTTTCAGGGATCTCTGTTGACCCGCTGCTATACAGAGATCATTGTGAGGTGGTCTACCTCGGAAGTTACTGTTTGCAAATGACCCAACTTTATTCAGTGACTTTCTATAATATCTTTCAAATTTGGTAGTTAATTGGTCAAAGTGGTAAGTGGTCAGTTATTTGCCAGTATGTGAAGCACATACGTTATAAACAAACCAAACAACATACTGTGATCACATGTATTTCTGCAACGTTTTTTACTGACATTTGCTGCTTCTCATTTTTTTGGTATTTTTAATTTCAGCTGTTTGCAAAAAAACATGCTGTAAGGAATTAAGTCAAAGTAAAAGAATAAGGTAGTGTGGAAAATAAGACAGTTAATGGCAAACAACTATGCCATGTTTCAGAAAAAAACACCCACTCATATTATTGGCTATAAGTTGAGGAATATTTGTCTGATTTTAATAATTTTTGGCATTAAAATTTCTCACATAATTTGACATCGCATGACAGCTTAGATGTCCACCTCACCTAACTAATGTGTCTCCACTACCTTGTAAAACTTATCGCACGAGTTTGTTGCCGTACATCACATACTTTTCCGTAAGCTTCCAAAAGTCCAAGTAAGCCTATAGAAAAGTATGTGATGTACGGCGACAAACTCGTGCGATAAGTTTTACAAGGTAGTGTAGACACATTAGTTAGGTGAGGTGGACGCCAAAAATTATTAAAATCAGACAACTATTCCTCAACTTATAGCCAATAATATGAGTGGGTGATTTTTTCTGAAACACGTGTAGTTGGTCAGGTTGCACTTTGATGTTAAATTCCTCCTTTTTGCACAAAACAGTAGGATGAGTGCACTTCTGAGCTTATTTCATATGTGCTCAATAATTTCAAAGTTTAAGAGCTAAGTCTGTTGCATTGATTTAGCTACAGTCTTTAGAATTTTGAGTGTCATGATATTCTGGATGGTGAGTACATTGTCTGCACTTTATATTCTGTGTGTGTTATAAAGCCTTCTGTTCAAATATCACTCATCCACAATTCCACATATTGTAACCAGATAATTTCTGTTTTGTCATTTTTATATTTAATTATAAAGTATACACGTCTTTATTTGTTCTGCTGTTGACAGAAAACTGGTCCACATGGCAGTTACCTGTATGTCTCGTATAATCGTGACGTGTTTAAACGCTGCTTCTTCCCTAACAATGCACAGCCGGCGGTAAGAGCAGATCGTGTTTGAAATACATCGCTGTGTTGTCTTTGTTGTTGTCGTAGTGTGGGTATGTGTGTATTATTACCATGTCTGAAGTCATTTTTTAACTATAACAGTTAATTTAGAGTGCATTGTACTGTATCTTCAAAATCAAATACCCCTTTTTTATGTCTTCGCCAACCGACAGCATTGGCGAAGACATTATGTTATTATGTTTTAGGCTGTCGTCCGCTGCGTTCATCCGTTTGTTTATCCGGACTGATCTTGTTACCATGATTTCTCATGAATGGCTTGAGAATCTCCACAAAACTCACAGGGAACATTTGCTGGCACCTACTGATGACGTGATTAGATTTTGGAGATCATAGGTCAGGGTCACAGTAGGCTGTCGAGGTGATAAAGACATCCACGTCGACACTGGGGCATCAAAGTCCATCTAGTTTTAATAACTTCATGAACAAGTATCTCAGCTGTCGCTGACGAACTGGTGCGACGAGCTGCGTCATGTCAAACAGCAAAATTTTAAAACATAACCACGCCTCTTTTGCGGGTGATATGTCATTCTGTTGCTAGAATTCATATAACGTACCTGTGTACAAAATTTGACAACTTTAGGTTCAGTCATTCCAGTGATATGATTGGAGCCCCAAAAATTTTTAATGGGTCACATGACCTGACCACGCCTTTATCAGGGACAGTTTGTCGTCTGTAGGCTGCGACTTGCACATTCAACTTCTACATCAAATTTGAAGTCTTTACGATCACAAATTACGAAGATGCATAAGGCAAAGCGAAATGTAGAAATTGAGGTAGTTTAAGGTGGTTAGGGGTCACCCAAGGTCATCGGCAACATAACTATTCGATAGAGCGCATATGACTTCATATTTGAATGAAACTATGAGGCTATTTAGTACCATTTTCAAGATATTATCGTTTGTTTTCCAAAAGTTAAAGATGTCACGTGACAATAACCATGCCCCTTTCAGGGACAGTTTGCCATCCATAGGCTGGGACTTGCTATGATCAACAACATACCAAATTTGAAGTGTCTACGATTACCTGCAATGAAGATACGAAAGGCAATGCCAATGTAAAAATTCTTGTTATGAGCGACCCTTTGGGTGACTTAGGAGTAATGCACAGGGTTTATCTATGGCTTGATGGAAAGCGTGTTGTCGACTTCCTATTAGTGATAATTGAACTTTTTTGCTAGCTCTCACGGCTGAGGCACTATTAAGCGAAATCTGTCGAAATCTGCACTTTCTGAAGGGTGGGTCACTTTGAGCGCCGCTGGAAGTTTTCACACAAAGAAACTTTGCAGCAGACTTCTTTCGACAGAAGTTGAATTTTACTGGCAAAAAACAGCAAAATCGCGTTTTGTTGTGTCACTCTTTGGGGGGACTTAGGGCTAACATACATGGTTCATCTATGGCGTGTTGGAAAGCGTGTGTTTGACTTTCTATTACTGCTAGTTGAACTTCTCTCGTCAGCTCTCATGGTTGAGGTGCTATGAGTGGATATTGGCCGAAATCATTGTGTTTGAAAGGGGGTGGGTCACTTTGAGTTTAAATTTCAAGGGGAATGATGGTCACCAACCAACGACTGTTGGCGTCAGAAAACTAGTGTCCCTGGGCTATCACGTGCATTGCTTGCGTGATCCTACGTTTTGCTGTTTTGACACAATACTGGCATGTGACAGACAGACAAATGGACGGACGAACACACGATGACGGCTAATACCCATGCCAGCATAGCGTTGCACGGGTAAAAGTAGACGGGCACATTCTCTTGTGAAATGTGTCAGCAATATATCCTGGTATTCAGTTGACTTCTTGGTGTCCTGAAGGTGATGTGGCCATAGTTTACAGGTGAGAGTGGCAGAGTTATAACCTGCTCTCAAAATTCTTTAGGATGTTGCATACCAGATATTATTAACTTACGGCTGATTTTGATCGATTTGTGGTGTACCGTTGTTGGTGTACCGTTGTTATGCCCTGTTCAGGACTTCTACATTGTGGAGGCAAATGAGCAGCAGGTGTTCATAGCAGGAAGTCACCGCGGTGGAACGGTGACACTCTATCTGTCTGATGCCACTGGCCAGTTTTTTGTGAAGTCGTTGGATCATGTCGTTGCTTTTGTTCATCGTGATAACTTTTTCCTGGACCTGTATGAGGTACCTGCCACCAATACTGCTACTAATACTATTACTGCTACCACTGCTACTACATTCAGTTTTGGTTTGACCATCCAAGTTTTCCAGAGTTGCTCCGGCTTAGGCTCAGCTGACAGAAGTGAGTCTGACAAATTTTCCGAGCAGATTTTTTTTCTGATGACCTGCAGCAGTATTGACACTGATATGTAGTTATTTTGCTGGCCACATCTTGCAGAAAGTGTAATGTAATTGTGTGGCATCCGTCCATCTGTTTGTTTGTTACTCACCATGACTCACAAGGGGGCAGCATGCAACGCGGCCAGCATACATTTTGGCCCAACAATAAGGAGGACTGACATACATACTTGTTTGTAATACATCTTAGGAGTATGACGATGTCCTGTACATCATGTAGCAATCACCTGTCAGAGCCATGCAGGTTAACTTCCAGGACATTGAGAAACATTCACAGAAATAGCCCATGAAGTAGCATTTTCTGTATGCAATGCTTTGCATTTATGTACGTTATAGTTTCTGTTTATGTAAATTACCGTACTATCTGAAGAAACAGTTGTTCATTATGTCATTACTTTAGTGGAATATTTAACTGATTGTCACGTGCAAGATTTTGTTTAAAAAAGAGCTACTTTAGAGTGATAGGCCTTTATTGCTGACACTACAGTCCGGGAGAATTACAAGACACTTTGTCTGGTCCTGCATTGTAGAGCCAGTCCTGCAATGTCCATTTCTTTGTCCATCATTGACCGGTCCTGTGCTTTCAGTCACTCCCTCCTATCACATGAGCTGTTATTGATGCTGACGTTAGTATACTGTTGTTGTGCAGGTGAGAGGTCTGAAAGGCACATACATAGTGAATCAGCACAGAACTGGCAGCCAGAAACCACAGACGCTCATCACCTTCAACCGTGGTGGCTTTTGGAGTCCGATTGCCGCTCCTAAAGTTAATGCTAGTGGACAGCCAACCAACTGTCAACTGGTAATGTCTGTTGTCCATTTTTTATTTTGCTCAATAGGTAGGTTTTGATTTTTAAGTGAGTTGTGCTGGTAAGTATTTTTCAAAATTGCTGTGTAATAAAATCGTTGTTAGGTTAGGTCTAGGCAACGATGAATGAATTGTATGGTGGACAGAGTCAACAAAGGCTAGTGCCAAATTTGATGGAGAACTGTGGTGATTGAGGAGATGTCAATTAGTTGAGTGCAAAGTGTAACTGGGGACATAGTTGTGCAAATAATGTGCACATTTGATATTATGAAATATCTTAGCAGTGTACAGTGATTTTGTTATAGTTATTAGTTGTAGCTTAGTTGTTGCTGAATGTCGTATGTGTGAATTTTCAGCCCAACTGCAGTCTTTATCTTCATCTGCAAATAGATCCGTTGTTGCATCGTATCCCGATGCCTGTATCTGATGACAATGCTCCGGGCATCATTCTTGCTCAAGGTGAACCATCTCTGTCTGTACGGGGTGTCCCAAAATAAAATGACCACAGTAATTTTTGTCACTATTTCTACTGCAGCCAAGACTTCTAAGTGCAGACTTTAAAATGTGCTGCAGATATCGTATTAAACATGGGCCATCTTTCATTCCAGGAACTTTTATATTTTGGCAAATACGAAACTTTTAAAAATATCTTATCTTGTTCTTTATTATATAATGGGTCATATGGCAACATGAATTTCGCTGCAAAGGACTGATTTTCCTTTAATTTACTTATTTACCATAAGGTCGGACAGAATTTAATTTCCTAATATTAAATGGCGTAATTTGGACTAACTATTTCAAAATTTCTCGCAAACTAAAGTGAAAGATGAACTGAGAAATTTGATGATTAATAGGAAGAATTACCGAAACGCATGTCACCATAGCTGTTGTTACTATGGTAATGGTGAGTGTTGGTGGAGAAACAAATATACCAGCGACTTTGATGCATGGATGCAGGAAATAGAAGTTAATTTAGCGTTAATGTTACTTACGTTAAGGAAGTATATAGAGTCAAGGGAGAATAGAACTGCTGAGAATTATAGTGGTCCATCTGCAGATATACCAACGTTGAGAAATTCGTGTTGAAAGTTTGCAATGCCCCCTCAGATTACCTGCAGCATGGTATAACAAAGTATGCATTCACATTATTGTATCAGTGTACGCTTTCTTGCAAATTTTATGTATCATACAAGTATGGGGACCTGGGGAGAAGGAGCAGGCGGCCCGGGAACATATTGTTTAAAGATAATTAACACTGCGGTCTAACATTGTAACCCAGACAGTGAATAACCACATGTGGATAAAGTCTTACTTTTTATAGATTTACTTTAAACAATGAATGGTCTATGTTTTTATGCCGCCATAGATATATAGTAGCCGGTATATGTTGACGTTTGTGTTCTATACAGGTCGAATTGGTGGAAGCGGTGAGGGTATGTTATTTATGTCCCAGGATGCAGGACTCAACTGGACGGCTGTGAGTTATATTTTGTATTTTTCGTCGTTATTATCCACTTTGCTGAGTTTTTGAGTTATTATGGCGGTGATAATCAAGATGTATATGCTTATCTGGAAAACCTCAAAGGTCAGGAATGGGAACAAAGTCATAGAGTTGTTTTTTAAACTTATAGAAAGTCTGGATAAACGTGTGGAACTTACAAGGGGCAATTCACGTCTTGGAAAAAGGTGTAATTTTTGTCTCTAATTCTGGGCCTAGATAAGCATTGTGAACTGATAATTGACTTGATGACTTTTGGAACAGCAGTAATCAAATACAGAATATCAGCTGCTGATGGTTGGGTCCAGAAGCCTAGGAAGGACTAAATTGAGTGCCTAGTATATCAGTAATTATGGGGCAACATGATAACCAGTCCATGTACTTGACAGTTGACATATATTGCAGTAAACTATTAGTCACTGGCTAATTGAGCATACTTGTCCAGCATCTGATTCATTCTACTGAATGATTATGGCGCTTAATAAAATTTTACATACTTACCTACTCATACGACCCAATTAGGTCGACTTCTTCGAGTCGACCTAATAATGTGGGTCTCAAATGTCCGTACGTCCATACTTCCGTCCGTCCGTTCACAAAATGTTTCTTCGATATCAGTGACATTTGGAATGTAGGTAGAGGTTGATGAGTGATGCATGACGGTATGCAGTATGACCTGATCCAAGGTCAAGGTCACGAGCCCTTGAAAGTCGGAAATTCGGCCATTTTCAAAGGCTATCTCCTCCCCCATTTACGATGGGGGCTGGCAAGTGACCACAGATTCTTAAACTAGGGCACAATACCTGAAGCTTGTCGGGGCTGGGTTTTTGATTTTTGTTCTAGTTTTTGTGTCACCTGACTTTGAAGTTGGCAGTAAGTAGGAGTCGTCCGTCAGTCCCATATAGGGCTAATTAATTTTAGTGCTGTTGTCACCGATCCAATTTTCAGTGATGCTATGCTTTGAAATTTTGTTTAATCACATTTTTTATTGTTGTTGTAGATGATGACTGGCAATTATCGCAAGAGCATTTTGGATCAGGGTGGAGCAATTGTAATGATTCCAACATCAGTCGAAAATCCTGATATTACGTACATATTGTAAGTGGCGTAGCATATTGGTTAGAAATGGAATGCATTTGATACATGCACACACCTGTCTAATGGCCTGTTTCCAGGTTAGCCAGTTTCTCCCTTGATTTTCGTTTCTACCTGTGCATCCTCTTGCACAGATGACAGTTTCACAACTGTAGCCACTTTTCCATCTGATTTTCGTTTCTACCTGTGCATCTTCTTTGCACAGATGACAGTTTCACAACTGTAGCCACTTTTCCATCTGTCTTTTTCTTCAAATTTGGCTAACACTGTGGTTAACCCATGTTTTCATCAGACATCCCATTTGTCTAATACCGTCACTTTCTGTGTTTGATCCAGTCAGCATAGGCTCTACTTTCAATGTGTCCAAAACATTTAATTTAATTTAAAAACGTTTAATTTTGTCAAAGTCAAAAAGACCTGTGCTAGTCTTGAAAGTTGTGTGATTTCTGATTAAACCTCCAGTTCTTTTACTCCTGTCAGTTTGGTTGTAGGAAGAATATCTAGCCTGTAAACATTAAGCAGTGGCACTAGAATGGTTGAACTGATTAAGTCATGTAGTTCTGGTCTGTCATGAGCAAGTGTACAGGTTAAACCATCGTAAGTAATAGCAGTAGAAATTTTTATTAATCAGTCGCTTTCAATTCTCCGCAACATAAGTGCGTTATTGATGATATTAAATTATGCGTGAATTTAAAGTGTTAAAGTACATATTTACATTTTCAGTTGTTTGCATTTGGCTACCAGAGTTTAATCATTTTGCTGAATTGTTATAACTTGTAGTGCTGATTAGTGCTAATATAGCAGCTGATCTACTTAAAATGACTTTAATAAACTTGGGTGAGTTGTGTACATATCTACAGGCAATAGAACTTTCTCCGGACGAGTTTTGCTCTGAAACATTTTGTTTCATTTCACGTTGATACATGCAACATGCTGGAATAGAACTGTGCAGCAGATAGTTACATGTGCGTGTTTAATTTAGGCCATGTTGCAGCACCAGTGTTGCTATACTAATTGCGAATGCTTGCTGTGTCGTAGGTACAGTTGTACGGAAGGTAAAACATGGGAGAATTATTCTTTGCCACTCGATCGCAGGATTAAAGCTGATGGAATGTTGAATGAGCCTGGCATTACATCACTTATTACCAGGTGGAAAATAGTTTATATTTGCCCTTTTTTATTATTATGATTTATTTTTTGTTGTGCATTCATGAATATCCGTGAAAAATATTTTGCAGTCAGTTCGGTTAAAGAGTAGTTCGAAAGTGTTGACAATCATGCTATTATCACTTTTATCAAGGAATTCCATTTCTACTGTGTGACACTGCTAGTGTGGTATATGATATGGTCATGTGAAGGTCTGTTCATCTGTCTGTCCATCACAAGTTGGTGTTCTATCAAAACGGTTAGAGATATTATTACGCAAACAATGCCATACGATAGCCAAGTGATTCTAGTTTTGTGGTGCCAAAGATCTTGACGAAATTACAGTGGGTTCATCTGTCCAAAAATGGTGCAAGGTAGAGACGTTATTACTACTGATGACTTACTGAATCGTGCCATTTCTGATGATCTTGAATAATATTCAAGGTGATTTGCCTACTGCAAACCATTTCAAATGTGATTTTTTTACAGTTGTGCAGCGGTTAAGAAGATTTCAACTGATAAAGTGCCGCATAGTCCCTTGGCAATAACACAGTCTCCTGTTATAATAGACTGTATTTTTTATTATTTCAATTTAGTATTAGCCGTATAACCATTTCCTTTTTACCATTTTGTTGGTTATTACTTCATTTTGTTGTTATCCAACTTTTCATTTTTTATAGCACTGAATAGCCTGTTTTTATCTGTGTGGTGCTTCCTACAGTATAAAATTTGCTGATCACAAATATGGTTAATACAGTAGGTATCGTTTGCTGTATTGTTGTGAGTGACAGATTGTGTCAATGGTAACAACATTGTGTAAGTCAACTAATTTACTCTGTGTCAACCCTGTTAGTATTGAGATGAATGACCATTTTGCAGGCATCTATACTAGCCACCCGGGCCAATTTAGCCTGGCCGTCCCTCCTTGCTGGTTTTAGCCATTTCTAGGGAAGAAACAGTGAATTCTGCATCGTACTAACCCTGTTATTAGGACTGCTGAATCAGTACGTAAAGGCTCCAACTGGTAAACATAAAGTCATCCAGCCAATACTTAATAGCGCTGATTGACGTGACGTCAACACTAGATCTGTTAGTTAGCGTGTTTATCCTACTTAGTGATCACCAACGCGCGCATGTGCAGAATGATTCTTTTCTTAGCAACAAGTAAGGAGAGTCCATCAGCACTATTGTTTTAAACATTGCTGGCTAAAAGTGCCATGAAGGAGATGAGCTCCATTGCAGTGGACCTTGTTTCTGCAGACTTTTTAGGTCGACTCCTCCAAGTCGACCTAATAAAGCCGGTCTCAAATGTCCGTCCGCACGTCCATTCGTACGTCCGTCCGCCCACAGAAGTTTTTTCGATTTCAATGAAATTTGGTATGTAGGTAGAGGTCGATGAGTGATGCATGATGGTATGCTGTATGACCCGATCCAAGGCCAAGGTCAAGGTCACCAGCCCTTGAAAGTTAGAACTTCGGCCATTTTCAAAGGTTATCTCCTCCCCCATTTACAATAGAGGCTGGCAAATGACCATGGATTCTTAAATTAGGGCACAATATCTAAGGCTTATCGGGGCGGGATTTTTGATTTTTGTCCCAGTTTTTGTGTCACATGACTTTGAAGTTGGCAGTAAGTAGGAGTTGACCACCATTCCCATACGGGGCTAATTTTTTCTTCCTGTTCTTCGTGTGATTATAGTTGGTTCTCTGTAGTCTCTGATCACTGATTGGGAAAGAAGACACAGTGAAGACTGATTTCTGCAGTGTCTATGTATTTTTGTGTGGTGATTGCAATATATATCGTCTAGAGAAATGTTGAAGGCAGTATTTGTCTGTGGTTTATTGCAGTATCTATGGTCACACATCCATAGCTGATCCGAGGTCCGGGTGGATTGTGATCAAGATTGATTTCTCGCAGATTTTGAGTCAAAAGTGCAATGCGTCCAGCTACTACAAGTGGTATCCGACTAGTGGAGTAAGCATTAAATTACTGAAACAACAAGATCCACCATCTGTCTCCGAAAAATCACTACAATTCTGTTGTATATGACTTGACCTGGAAATCCGGGTTAGGTCACTTGAGGTCATAACTAAATAGTACTGTTGACTGGTCCATACTAACTTTGTGTGTGTGTATTTATATGATTTAAGCATATTTGTGTGAAATTGCCATTTTTCCACCCCTGCACCTTTGATCTTAAAGGCTGTAAAACTTGGGGCGAACGCTGTTGGCTGGGTAACCACAAAGACGTCTGTCCCGTAATAACCTGTGGTACTTCTCCAAAAGGTACTCTGTTGGAATGCATGGACGAAAAAGTCACCTAGGAAATGGTCGTTCATGTGGAGGTCCATAGGTTGTTCCATAGTGACATCAGAGTGCTCTCGTACATGGAACAATGTCTCATCCTTCGGAAATCATCTACTAGATGAATAAAGGACGATTTCCGTGGTTGGCTTCAGAAGTGTATATGGTTGCACAAAAAATTTCACCAGTCATCCCTCAGAATTAGAAGGCATCTTAAGTTCACTTGGAAAAATGATGGTTAAACCAGTGTGTCTGTGTGTGTTTGTATTTGACTGGTCACCATCTCTTGCGATTGACATAGTTGACGACAGGCTACTGTCTGCTGGGTCAGAGATTAGAGTTCGAAAGACGTAAACAGGATGTCAAGTGTTTCAATGGCAAATTGTATGAGAGAGCTATCAATGCCACACCGTGTGTCTGCTCACGAGAAGACTACGAGTGGTATGCTGCTGCTGTTATTTTTTATTACGGTCATCATATATGTCAAAAACGTAAAAGAAATCCCGGAAAATAGTGCAGTTTTGTGAATATGACAAACGTTTGGAATACGACTGCATATATTTGTAGTTTGACTGATATTAACTATAGTGCTACAGTGGTTGGTTCGTTGGATATAATCAAGATTTTATAGGTTTGGCACCCGGCTGTTGCACTTGCATATGGTAACTCAGGGCAAGTTGTTGGCACACATGTACCTCTATGACAAAGCAGTGCTGATGATCTTTGGCTGGACACTGATCATGTATTGCTAACTTGGTAGTTTAATGACAGGGGGGAGATGAGAACCCC
>Ga0209363_1000531_pt1 | contig 15229 bp, 12 predicted proteins | sample WorMetexBAHAMAS3_FD_187385 | JGI IMG/M metagenome (GOLD analysis project Ga0209363, IMG submission 187385) | Marine gutless worms symbiont microbial communities from Max Planck institute for Marine Microbiology, Germany - Inanidrilus exumae... | ecosystem: Host-associated > Annelida > Digestive... | reverse complement strand
AGATCCACTGGAACACGCCTCGCATACTCACGTTGTGGGTTAACACTTACTTATTTAATTCCTTTCATTGTGAATATATTTCGAACTCCTAGATTTCGAAAGTTAGTGACACATTCCATTTTGCATTGATTTGTACTTTTATAGCCATAAAAATAGTCAGCCCCCTGCGGGGGCTAAAGTTGGATAATGCCGAAGTATTAACCTCTGTTGACTATCACTGAAAGTTCCGCCAACCCACCGGCTGAGCCACAGGCCTATACCCAGCCACCCGTTACTAAATACTCACCGGTTCCCGTGATAGTCCCAGTTAGATGCACGCAGTAATGTTATCGAAATTGTGTGGCTTTGTGCAGACTGCAAGCGTCACCCACGGCAGCTATGTATGCCCCGATACACGTCTGTTACGTGTATACAAGGCCATTTCGCCTGAAGTATCAGACTTCCACCCCAGTATTGGACAGGAAGACGTTGCATCAGTGCAGATCTTGACACAATTCCACGGCAGTGTGTTGGAAATGTACAGCCCTCGCAAGGTGGCAGGAGATGGCAACTGCATGTATCGTGTGCATCATTAGCCATATTCGGCATGCAGCAGCATCATCTATACATGTGCACTGTCACCGCTATGGAGTTAATCAACCATCAGGAGACATACGATTGTTCATCTTCCACACGCCTTCAAGCATTGTTTTGCAACCCCGTATCGGCTTCCCCTTATTCTTCGCTGGTCGCTGATGCTTGTCATGCGAATGCGATGTCTGAGATAGCACACATTTATGCCCTGAGTGCAGCTTAGACACGCCGATACAGTCTTACATGCCTGCCAGCAATGCTGTTTGTCTGGTGACTGGTGAACTCCTATACTTGCCTGATTGTGCCCAGTGTGATATTGAACACAGAACACCGAATCCGTGAGCTCAAAGCATTGTGTTTCCAAGGTCCAAGAGGTAGCATTCTGTCCGTTGACAAGACCTTTAGTCTGGGGGTGCTCTATGTCACAGTTGTCATGTACAAGAACTTGGCAGTCGTTCGCCTAAAATTTCAACCGGCTGAGTAGGGCGCATGAACGTTACAGGCAGACGATAGATGACAGACAGACGGACAGTCGATAGCATATAGTGAATGTGAATGTGAGTTAACGTTCGCTAAAAATCGCTATATTTGGCTACGCATTTTGTGTTTAAATCCCCCGACGGAGGAGTTCCCCCTGGAAGATCTTTGTAAAAATTTCTGTGGATGTCAATGGATGGCCAAGGTACCAAATGGCATAGAAGAATTGCGTAAAATTTCAACTGGCTGAGTAGGGTGCACAAACATTACAGACAGATGGACACATATAGTGAACGTGAGTTCACGTTCGCTAAAAACTACATCTTGTATTTCCATATCTGTAAATTCTGTATAACAACCATCGACCGATAACAGGTCGCCGATTACCTACGCTCATCCCTCGATAACTGGGTAATGCTTAGGGTTGTTAAACGATTTTCGAAAATTCGATTATCGAAAATTTTTATCGTTCTCGTTTTCGATTTACAGAAAGCGAATATCGTTTCCAATACTGCGCTGTGCAACTGTACTAATTTATAGAGATATACCAATATCGTATATCGGTGAGTATTCATTCACTGCACTGGCGTATCAGCGAATACGGTCTCCGCCGAGTGTGATAATAATCAGCAGTAATCTGACTCGGCGAGTGAAGCAAGCAGACGGCTTGCATTGACAGATCGTGAGAACAAAGTGAGGCCTGTATTCTAACCGTGTTTCGTCATGCAGACTGCAGGTGTGACGTGTGTAGCGGCAGCGAGACAAAGCAGACGCTAATTGCCCTCTCCCCACGATCATTCCCTTTATTGTCAGCGAACGGCTGGCGACCAGTGCCGGTATGCGGTATGCGTATAGCGCGTCTGAACTGTGAACGCGTCAATTGAAGGCTTCGATGTATGCTTGCTGAAAACAGAGCCAGTTTCATCAATGAGTGTCGGATTTCAACTCTCGGTGTGTCCCTTTCAGTTCATACGTCGTTGATACCGGCAAGCATTTGCCCGGCTTATCAGTTGGACCACCACGTAGCATGTCGGCGGCGGGATGCCTTTTGATGTCTGCTTTGTCTCGCCGTAACTGATGAGTGCTTGTACATCGTCGCAAGTCGTTTATCCACGATACCCCAGACGACTGTTCGGCACCAAAGCTTGTATGCGCCAAACAGTGGCTGTTAAAGGTATGCACCACTACTGCTGCAGACGCAGCTAGACAGAATCGAGAGGCCGAGTAGCACATGGGACCACCAGCGAAACGTCAGCGCGTTGACGACACACAGCCGGACTCATTATATGTACTTGACGCCAGTCTGAGCCAGTTTCTCGCATCGGCTGATAAACGATTATCGAAAAAAATTGAATTTTTGGTTCCGAGAATTGAATATCAGAAAACATCCCTAGTAATGCTCCACACTGACCCGCCAGCTGTCACCCACCGGCCTTACCACCGATTTGCCCCTTTTACGCGCTCCTTTCCAGTTGGCTGGTGGCTCGGCCGGTGGTCGGTGGGTCGGTGTAACTTTCAGTGATACCGACCTCTGTTGGATCTACAAAGAGAGTTAACCACCTTTTTGCTTGTACAAAGAGAGTTTAACACCAAGTAGAGTTTCTACAAGTGAAGGCACTGTGCATGTAAAGGCAGTATCGAAACTGAAGAAGAGTGATAGCCATAGGTGCCGAACTGTGTGTACCACAATCAAAACGTGATAGGCATAGCCAAATAAGCTGTGAGTTTGTTATTATAGTTTTACTTTGCTTTTTGATAAATAGATTTCTAGCAGAAATTCGATTTCCACTAGCTTAAATCTCTTTAACTGTAATTTGAGAAGCAGATACATTTGAAAATTTCCACTAGTACTAGACAAAATTTTAACTTACATAGTGCATTGCCCAGTCCTTCTGCAATTTCAGAAAGACTGAGACGTGATAATAATATTAAGTTATTTTGTGTTTCCAGGAGTTGGCAAAAGTTGTATTTTACAGCGTTTTGCTGGAGAAGTTTTTTCGGGTAAGTAACACGAATCACCTTATGAGATAACTCGTTATGTAAGTCACATTTTTGTTCATTGATGATATCAGCTTCGAGAAGAGTAATGTGCCTCTGAGAGATTTAGTCTTATTAATGTGCAGTTTTTGTATTTGGTAGCAGTACTGCTCGTGTTTTCTGTAATGACAGGAACATATATTACGACAATCGGTGTTGATTTCAAAATTCGAACATTGGATATCAATGGTGAAAGGGTGAAACTACAGATCTGGGACACAGCTGGGCAGGAACGATTTCGTACTATCACTTCGACGTATGTCAAATGTTCTATTAGTATTCGTGGTCTCCATTTGTTTAACTTATAACTGTTGAGAAGCAAAGTCTGTGTTTGTGTATATTTCTGTGCCCTGTCTATGCAGATGGTGAACATATGTTGTTAGAGGTTTATTTTGATTTCATGTGAGTGAATGCAGATGTCATACAGTCATCATAAATGGAGTGATTGTCTCAGAAGTCTGTTAATACGATACGATACTATACGACACGGTAGATTAACGTGCACTCGAAAGCTGACAGCTTAATCTAGCGCGTGGCACAGGAACGAAACAATAAGGAAAAAATAAACCGGGTAGCTCAGACGAAACGGTCCAGGCAATAGTCCGCAAAGGCAGTCCGGGAGGAAGAAGTGAAACTACGGGGGTGGGTGTAGGATTTGTGAGAGAGGATGATGAAGGTGGCCGAGCAAGAGTAATGATGGGTGAAGAGCGAGGACGTTGAACGGATATGAGGTTTTGAAGGTATGGAGGTTGGGTAGTTGTGAAAACGTTGTAGATGTGTGAGAGGAGCTTGAATTTGATGCTTTCAGTGATCCTGGGCCAGTAGAGAGTGCATCTGATGGGAGTGATATGACAGGACTTGTGAGCTTTAACGACAGTACGAGCAAGAGAGTTTTGGATCTGCTGGAGATGGGATAATTGAGACTTAAGGAGTTTATAGTAGAGAGAATTACAGTAATCAAGTTCGGAGTGGACGATAGAGGTAGCAATGGTACAGGCAGTTGAGTAATCTGGGTAATGCTGGATACAGCGAAGTTGACGAATGTGATAGTAACAGGCTTTGGGAGAGATGTAATTTGGTCAGAGAAAATAAGATGTTTGTCAAAGATGAAGCCAAGAGTTTGAGCAGAGAGGGATTAGTATCAAGTGAAGAGTTGTGTATTTTGGCAAGTTGGTTTTTGAGTCTGATGAGCAAGACTTGAGTCTTAGAGGAGATCAGAGTATGAAGATTAGCAGTCATCCAGGAAGAGATCTGTTGAAGACCGTTTTGAAGGTGAGAAATGCTTGAGTCAAAGTTGAGTGGGTGGAAAGAGAAGAATAGCTGAGTGTCATCTGCATAAAGTTGGTGGTCAGCGGAAAGGGAGGAGGTAAGATGGTTAAAGAAAGGATAATGTCATCATGTCACATGAGCAGTTCCCCCAGTAGGCATCATTCGCATCAATCACGAATGGAATTTGGGCTAAAAAAATTCTGTGCCAGTCAACTCTCATAATCAAGATGCAACTGGCTGGCTAACCTGGGTTCATGTGGAAATGGCTGTTAGATCACTGTATGTGTGTGTAGTGTGTGGGACCATTTATCATTAGTTGCACACGTCATGCAGTGTCTGATAATTCTCGGTTTAGTCGTGCTGTTGACATGTACTGTTATTTTGTTTCGGTGCTGGCATCAATGAGCTGGCACGAAGGGAGCATGATGTCCCTTGTCTGAGAGATCAGATGGTGGATCAAAAAAGAATGAGACCAGTGAGTGATTTCTTTGTTGGCTGATTTTCCCAGCTTTGAGTTCCTGCAATGATTTGAGAGTATTGTTTGGATAACAGGAAGGGCGTCCAGTGCCAATTATACTAGAAGGTTTTCTTTCCTTTCAAAACAAGTGATGGAAGTGAAACACGGAAGCAACTGGTCGACTCACATTACTTGAAAAGTGACCGTTAAAATGGACGTGTGCAAGTTATTTTGTTGTGATCGCTCGTATTGACCTTGACTGCACGCACACACAACCATTATAAGGCTATGGTACTGGTCAACCTGTGTTAGCTGGCACCCCAGTTAAGAACTGGAGGATTTTTTTGTAGCAAAATTTCACTGCCAGCATGCCCTTGCTGGTAGTAACTCGAGCATTTAGATTATGGAGTTTCCACAGTACCTAGTTGAAGATTGTCAGCTCTTGACAGACATCGGCCACCGATCACTGCGATCGGCTGATGCCTTGACGTGTGCCACAAGAAGAACGCGAACGCGTCTTGGAGACAGGAGTTTTTCCGTCGCTGGACTGTGTCTCTGGAACTCTCTGCCTGTTACATTACCTGACACAGACATCTCACTTGTACAGTATAAGAGACTTTTGAAGACACTTTGGTTTGTCTGGGGCTGTGGCGCATAGTGACCGTTGCTTTTTTGCACCATGTACAGATATTCTTACTTATTACTTACGGAGAAGATTCTAGAATTTTCAATGGTGTTACACATGCTGTCTTTGTACCATGAACTTGACTGCATCACGTGTCTGTATTGGTCTCGGGACATGTGCCTATGATGATGATGATGGTGGTGATGATGTTGTTCAGATGATGTTGTGTCTTATTAGCTATTACCGTGGTACTCATGGTGTGATCGTCGTGTACGATGTCACAAGTACCGAGTCGTTCAACAACGTGAAACGATGGCTTTATGAGATCGATCAGAACTGTGATTCTGTTAGCAGAGTACTCGGTAGGTTTAGGCCTGCACATTTTATGATTATAGCATCATGTAATGTGATGTGCTTGGTGTGGCGTCGTGGTGCAATAAGTAGGGCATTGGACTAGCGATCTAGAGCTTGTTGGTTCAGTGCTCGGCCATTTTGCAGCCACGCAGCAACCATAAGCAAGTTATTCACACATGCATGTGCCTCTGTTCACCAACTGGTATAAATTGGTACCAGCTAAGAGTAATGACACTCTGAAGATGTGAAGGTAACCATGGAAATTTATGGGTTTGGGTGGCGTGGTACTGCAACGGGTGGAGCATTGGACTTACGATCAACAGGTCGTGGGTTCAAATCCTACTCTGGGCAAAACTGCATAACAACCTTGGGCATGTTGTTCACACCTATGTGTCTCTCTCACCAAGTAGTATAACTTGATACCGGCCAAGGGTCGGTGATGCTCTGCAGCTGGGAAGGTAACCGCAGGTCTGGCGGAAAGTAATGGCAGCCTGCCACCGGGTGGATGACTTACAGTCACCTGCTTACTGACTGCCTGTACACCGGGATCAGCTCCGATCCCAATGCTCGGTAACGACCTTTACTGCTGGGTTTATGAGTAACGTCACTGGCAGCAATCTGCCTTGGAAACCGTGGATTAGCACTGGTCTCTCAGTCCTTAGGGCTGAGGGTGTACCTTTACCTTTTGTGATGTGTTAGAGATAGGTTTTGTGTTTGGTGTATCCATTGGTTGTGTGCATTTGGTTGTCAGTCAGTGGCTAGTGCACCAATGATTGGGTCACGTTGTCTTTCGCGAAGAACCAGGTTGTAGGCTTTGGTTTAAGATGACTACACTTAAATCTGAATGGCAAATACCTGCTTTCAGACCGAGTTCACATTAGACTTTGGTTGGTTTATGACCAAGGTCTTAGACCAGGTTTTAGACCGAACATCCTATCTTACTGGCAAAGGCAGATATATTTTACTTTTTTTCAAGGATTTGATTGATTGATTGATTGATTTGGCATGCTGTCCTTTTATTAGGTCGACTCCTCTGAGTCGACCTAAAAAATGGGTCTCAAATGTCCGTCTGCCCGTCCATCAGTCCGTCCATCCACAAAAAGTTGCTTCGATTTCAATGAAATTTGGTATGTAGGTATAGGTCGACAAGTGATGCATGACGGTATGCAGTATGACCTGATCCCAGGTCAAGGTCAAGGTCACGAGCCCTTGAAAGTCAGAAATTCGGCTTTTTTCAAAGGCTTATCTCCGCCCCCATTTATAACTGGGGCTGCCAAATGACCACAGATTTTTAAATTAGGGCACAGTACCTAAAGCTTATCGAGCAGTCTCGATGAAACTTGCAGTGAATATTTACTAGCTCCTACTGATGACATGATGAGATTCTGGAGGTCAAAGGTCAAGGGCACCGCAGGCCATTGAGGTGGTGAAGGCGTCCACGTTGACAATAGTCGAAGTCCATCTAGTTTGTTAGTAGTTTTTTTCGTTGTTTTTTTTGGTTATGGTTCCATGCAGCAGGTTAGGTGGCTGCTGTTTGTATTGCGTGTGAGTCTTGAATCCACTGCAAGCAGGTGAATGTGTGCATGTACAGTTGGCAACAAGGATGACAATGACAGAAAGGTAGTTCTACCAAGTGACGCTCGGAGGCTTGCCGACCAAGTTGGCATTCCGTTCTTTGAAACAAGTGCAAAAGAAAATAAAAACGTCGAAGAGGTTAATCAGTTGCAGTTTGATCTCTAATTTAATTTCGTCATTTGTCTGTTCTTTCTGTGCCACCCCTTGCCTTTGTGTCTCTAGACTCCTTGGCAGAAGACAGATGTTTAAAAAAACGTTTTTGCTATTTTAAACATTATTATTTTTATGTGATAACATTCATTTATGACGTTTTATATTTGTTAGTGGACATGCTGTCTCAGTATTATTTAGAACTATTTGACTTCTATCCCAGTTTTGTTACATTTTTACTGTTGCGTAGTTTTAGTTCCAATTAACGGAAATATCACTGCTGTGGAGGTCACATCCATTACGTTATTTATCATTGATGCTGGTAGCTGTATGGGTGTGGCAGAACTAAAGACCATGGGAAACAGTGGTTCGTTATATGTGATAAATGCCAGTAAATGGTGAAAGTGAATAAGAGGACTTCGCTCGTCTCGGTTGTTCTGGAATGCTGCTACATATTATGCCAGTTACGCTGAAGTTGTACTGGTTTCCTGTCTGTCAGTGAATTGAATTCAAGCTTGCATGTCTATTGCTTAGTGCACCAGTTGCTGGCTGAACAAACATTGGAGTATCAGGCTTCCAATATTCCGCTTATAGCTGACATTGGCTGCCCTCAGATTTGGTCCACCTCTGAGAGGATATGTGTCGTTCCACGCACACACAACAGTTTTGGCAACAGAAGTTTCTCTGCTGCTGGTCCTCGTGTGTGGAACGCCTTGCCATCATATCTGCAACAGGACATGAACTACAGACATTTCAAGCAGTCACTGAAAGGGCACATGTTTAGGCTGCAGTTGACCATGGCGCATTGTGACTGTTGTTTTCGTGCGCCTTACAAGCCCACTTACTTACTGACTTACTGTCACTTACTGTCACTACTACTGCCAGTACTATTTCTGTAGATTTGTTAAGCTAGTGTTCCAGGATTACTTGGGATAAGGCTGCGAGCCTTTGAGATACATGAAGCAGGGTTTTACCTAATTGAAATGATCAACTGAAACCGATACTCATTTTCGCTGGTAAGCGAACGAGGCTAGGCCTAGTCTAGGTTTTACCAGGCTTGATGGTCTAGCTGTTGTCCAGTCAACAGCGCCAGAGCACTTAAAGCTTAAACAAACCTGCCGCTGTCATGCGTGAGTATGTACACTTGTACTTGTGTGTGTATTTGGTGCAGATGTTCTCTGCAATAACACAACTGGTTCTGAAAGCGAAGAAAGACCAACAAGCGCGGCTTTTGCAGGCGCACGTCTCTGACACCGTACGTCTGGCGGCCAGCAGCGCTCGCTCGTCCAAGCGGAAAAAGAAGTGCTGTTGAACTGCTGATGCAGCTAGGACTTAAGCTTGGGACTGAAGTTGCCGAGGGGAGACTAGCATTGAAGGTGCAACAATCGACAATTATTCAATCTCTGCTGAGAAGTCCGTGTAGGGAATGCCGGAAAATTGTGGAATGTTTGTCGCAGAATTGTGCATTCTGGTCAATTTGGACACTTTTACAAGTTCACAATGCTGTTTCTAGTCGAGAAATCCATCTTACTAAAGTTTTTAATCAGGAATATGGAATCCTCTTGCACACAGTGCTCAGCTGTGCCACCATACTGAACTGTGGCTTTGTATGTGTTTTTTTGGACTGCATAATGCCAGTGTTGGCGTCTTTTTAGGCGATGATGCTGTTTAGGTAAATATTATTATGGGGAGGCGGAATCTGTAGCAGAAGGTTTACTCCCGAAAGTAAATTGTCACGTTGTAGATTGACTTGATACTCAATACACAGCTGTATAGTGCAATTCTACCATGTATCATTGTACTAACTAAACTTTGTAGTCAATTTCATGTATGTTTTTAGCAATTTCAGGTGACAAAAATAGTTTGTTCTGCAGAACTGATAAGCAATATAAAACATTTTGAAAATTAATTAATAGTTAAAAAATCTCTCAGCCATTTTGTGTGGTCTAAGTCTAATATTGGTTCAACCACATTACGTAATTATCTTTTTCGAAGCAGACTATATTAAGTGATAACTAGTTTTTGATCTCGGATAGTTAAAGCCGTGCCAATTTGTCAAACTTTCTGTTATATGTCCTAACTAAAATGTATCACAGTTTTGGTTAGCTGTAATGTTATTCAGCTGTTCTTTGACAGCTAGTAATTGGCTAATGCTTGCAATGTTGCTGTTAGTCACTGCAGTGGCATATGTACTTGTTAAGTTAGTCTATTATCCGTGCTTTACATTGTGTGATACATGTTACATATATATTGTTCTACGATCGCTTGCTGCCGAGCAGTTGTCGTTGGATACGTAGACACTTTTAGCATGTTGATGCTGTATTCAGTTACCTGGACTGGTGTAAGATGGGATTGGTTGATTTTATGGTCATGGCAAATGAGTCGATATGATTAGTTGCTGTCATGTGACTAAGGAGATGATGTGGCTAAGGTATCGCCGTGGCAAAGAAGCTGCCTTGTGGCTTAGTTATTGCTATGCTAAATAGGTAGTCTTGAGGCTAAGGAGGCTCTCTTGAAATGATGGAATAAATGCTGAATTGTTAGTAGCATAGTGACTGTTTAACTGTGCAGTGTCTGCAGTCTTCCATTACTCGATGTTCATTATTTATATTTATATATTTCTGTATTGTGAAAGATCAGCCATCACTGAATGGTTACAGTGGTAGATTATAATAGAGCCACGGGCACAGCTGATTTATGGCCATTTTCACAGTAAACCAGCTGGTTAGCTGGTCGCCATAATAATCTTCTTCCTGCACTTGTTTGGAACCTGTGTGTGCTTTTGGAACATACCCAAACTTTTTATGTTCTCATTAACACCTTTCCATTATGTCATCCTGTGGCTGTTATGTCATCATGATACAATGTGTGATCCATCATCTTTGTGTTCACATGTCCAAACCATCCAAGTCTGGGTGTAATTTCTATCCCTGCGCAGGTCTCTAGTCTGTGTGTGTCCAGTGACAATCCTGAAGAAGAGTGCACCGCCGTCTGACTGTGGTGGTGATGATGTAGTGATTAGTTTCATTTCATGTGGTAATCATAAATTCTCCGAGCTCAGTGATAATCTGATATCCTTGACTCAACATATGCATACATCGAAGTAAATTCACTGTCATTTTCCGTGGTAATTAAACACAAAATGACTTGCTTTAGTAATTGCATGGTGTCGATCACTCCTGGAAATCTGGGATATTCTAGATATCTACTTAGTTTTTTCTACTGGAAATCCTGGAATTTTGCCAGGTCTCGTGTTTGTTATGATTAATATGACGCAACGATGGATGTCGATGTGATTTTTCCTGTGACACAGGAAAAGTCACATTGACTGTAGATTCTACTAAAAACGGGAATTAGAATGTCTGCTGGAAAACTACTGGTGATCTTCTGGAATTTTGTTTTCATGATTTGTTAGACATTCTGCATTGGCACTTTTTATCCAGTTTTGTGCTGTATTTTTGTTCGTTATAAATGTTTGTATCGAAATTATTATTAATGCTTCTTTTCTAAAGTAATTTATTGATCGCTTGTCTTCATACATTAAATACATGTTGACTGTGAATGATGTCATCATCGTGAAGTAAAATGTTTACATATGCTGGTGAAAATCCACAGCACTATACCAACAAATGTTTCATTTTTAGAACACTGTATTTCTGTTTAGAAAGTGCCCATTAACAGATTTGTATAATTGTCATGTTGCTTATAGTGTGTTTTGAGTGCACCTTTAGTCAGCATAACAATTTTTGTAGTCGCTATTTATGAGTGCTTTTACTTTGCATGGAATTTTTGGTTTAGATTTGTGTTCGCTATTTTGTAACCAGTCCAATGATTTGAGCTTCTGTTTAGCATAAATAATATTTGAGATGGTGACTAGTAGTGCACATTCTACATACAGGAATTTATTTCATATTAAGTATGTTGCAAAAATGCTTTTTATTTGTCCTAGCCCAGCACTTTATGGGGGAAGTTTGTCAAGCCTAACTTTTTTCTGCCAAACAGAATTTCATACCCAATACAGGCTGCAGAACGGTAATGCGCCATGACTCATGTGTTGATTTTGGTGCTATATAAATTGTGTCTTTGCTTAACTTCCTTCCTCACTTTCTTCCTTACTTACTTTATTAATTCATTCTGCTTTCTTTCTTACTTATTTAATTCCTTACTCGTTTACTTCGTAACTTATCTATCTACTTCTTCCAGAATAGACCCGTTCCATTTCAAGGCCGTAGGTCATAGCAGGTGACCAAACTGACATCAGTTCTATTCATTTACTGACATTAAAAACATCTTCAATAATATACCCAGCCAAAATATTCTAAATTTTATTAAAAAGTCAACTTATATGATCAACTATAATTTCTATAAAAGAAATCTTACACAAATTATACATTTTCAATTAAATAATTTACCGAATTTCAGTTTACTTATTCAATCTAAATCTACTGTTATTGTTATGTTTTTCTTTTTCAGTTATCTTACCCCAAGAATTAATGCTTATTAAATTTTACTATTTATAATATATTTCTACCTTAAAGGTGTGATATAACCTAAATGTGTTTGTTATTAATAGTATTATTAAATCGCGTCATTTTGCAAATGTGATTTCCTCAGCCTTCGGGAGTGGAGGGAGCAGGTCTAGTACCACAGACCAGAGGTCTCCCGGGTGCTTCTTTTGGGTTTTACCTAAGAGAAGCATTACAAAGCCCGGCTCACATAGAAACGATATTATACAATGAGAGTTATTAGACACAGATATGTTATAGTAACTCATGAACAGCAATTACACAAGATATCACATTGAACTGATAAATACGTCTTGTGGTGGTTGGTTAGTTTCCACCTTGTTGTACGCATTAGTGTAATAACTTAAATGAGCCTCCGCCATTATTTCCTATTTTGGGTCTTTGCTGAACAAAAAGGCTGACTGTCAGAACTGTCCTGTGTTGTGTTGTGTACCACGATAATAATTACCAGTTCTTATAAATGATGGTTTGAGTTTTGATTGAGTTTTATGCATCTTTTACTTGAATAGGGTCAGCGTGCTTGTGTTAGGGTTAGTTATTGCATCTGTGTATATTTTGTGTTTTATGTTTTATCGGTTATTACATCGACAACACCAGCACAGTTGAGTGCCTGACTATCTGATGTGATCCATTATGTGTCAAGTGGGGGTTTTTTCAGCGTTTTTTACATTTTATGTCTGTTGATTTTTTGCAACTCTGTTCACATGTGACGTTAGTTAAATGGTGCAGTTACTGTTTGGTGTTTTTGAACATTCATGGTAAGTCAATGCTTTATTTAATCCTGCTTCATTTAACGTTGTGTTTAAAAATCTAATGTATCTATTCCATTTTATAACTACCAGTTCCACTGACACTGTTTCTTGTGTAATGTGTAGGAAGTCATTGCTTGAACGTGTGTGCCAAATTAAAAGTGTGGATTGCATATGTTTTCACTCTACAATGATGTTTAGGTGATCATCTTACTAAACTCCACCAGATTGGCTGCTATATCCCTGTGCGAATTGTGCTCGCAGTTAAATGCTGTATACAATGAAAAACAAGAAAGTTAGCTAATTTAGTGACTTTGCTAGCTGCAACTACTAGCTTGTGCCACTGTAGCCTGAAAAACCTTCTCAAAAGTCTATCCTGCAGCAAAATTGTTCTTGATTTAACTTGATGTGACATGTTATTATTTGTTGCCGTTGTTATCATGTATTGTGCAACATTAGCGATCTAAGAATGTGAGTTATGTGACTGGAATGCTATTTGGTTTGTATGAGAATTCCACTTCCATAGTCCTCATATATAAATCCCAAACTAGTAAGTTGGCTGTTAGTAGTAATGTCATTATGCTTGTCATATAAACAGCTTCATGGCGTGAATGGTTTTTTCCATGACTGTACATTGTATTAGCTTTCATTGAAATGTTGTGTTGTTATGTGTCCTTGTTGTAAGTCTCTTCCCCATGTTGATATAATCAATGATGTGACTACATCTGCGTGCTTTCTGCAGTTTGACAGATGAATGGCAAATCAGCCGAGTGTATTAGGATCAGATACAGAAATGCTGTTAAGTGCTGCATTGCCGGTAGACTTCCACTTTATTTGAACATCTTTTCTAGACAGACTGATTTGTGTTGAAAGCGCCATTAAACTGCAACCAACCTTTGTTAAAACAGACAAGCACTGATTGTAAGCGTGCATTTGAATGTAGCTTGTCTTGTGCAAACTTACAATTGCAATGCATGTTCGTTTTCCACCTAGTTCTTGCAGAGCTTGGTGTTGTTCGTTGTCAAACAAACGTGCTGATTTCTTGCAGTTACCAATGTATGCAACCTGCTATCTTCCACTATGTTGGCTTGAGGGTTTATGTCATCTGTTGCTATCCTTCCCTCCTGTTGGCAGACATCCAGGATTCACGTACTTGTGACCACACGTCATATTGTAACATATATTTACTTTTTCCATTTGCCATGCTCATGTAAAATACTGGGATGTAGTCTAATATCCTGCCACTAGTACAATTCTTTGCATAAAACTTCTTATTGGATAATAATCTCATTTGTTTAAAATTAACCATCAGTAACCCTCTCAGTAAACTCTTTCAGGTGAAGCAGCTAATGGTCACATTTGTGTCCTTTCTTCAGTAAAGTGTATTGCTTATGCAGTTGTCAACTGAGGCTTCATTTAATACAAGTGGCAGTCTGTGCAGTTTCAGTGAATTTAATTTCATCCACTGTGCGTGGTACAGAGTGACTGTTAGTCTACTACTGTAGTTTTATCTGTTTCATGTAGTATTATGTTGCATAAGTTATTGTTTTGTACAGTTTTGTTCGTGCCCATTGTACGTTTGCAGAATACATAAACATTTGTGCTATTTACGTGTGAAAGATTTGAGTCTGTTTGCAAAGACATGACACTATTTTAGCTGCGTTAATTCTTTGTTTCAATGGGGTAATTGTAATGCACTGTCACATAATATGCAGTTGGTGCACTGGCAATTGATGGGTGGACCATAAACACTTTGTACAGTGCCAACAGTGGGGATGAGGAGGAGAGTGGGCGTGGTGCCTACCCATCCAGGCTCCTTTTCACTGTACCGAATGTGAAGGACCATTCATCAGGTGCTAGTGTACAAAACGTCATATTGTTGTATAATAGTTTCGGGTCGTAGACATCACAAGCTTCGCATGTCAGGGGCTTGGGGAGCAAAGCCCCACTTATTTTTACCCAAGTGGTATTGATAAACCATGTAAAAGTGATAAGAGAAAGGGCAAGACACTCTCGAATTCTTTCCATTTTAACCACTTTTGACTTGCTGAACTGTGCAAAATACGGGGAAGGGGCAAATTGGTGGGGCATCAATGGACTGAAAGCTTTCAGCTTTTGAGGGGGTTTGCCCCTAATCCCCTCATCATCTTCCCCTGGACCCACTGGGGGCTCTGCCCCCCAGACCCACTCTATAGGTTTGCATTTTGCGCTGGCCATGTAAACACATTCTAATGTCTGCCGCCACGTGTGATAGGCATTTCTTATACAGTTCTACCTTAAAGGCACGATATTACCTAAATTGTGTTGAAAGCGCCATTAAACGCTAACCTACCAACCTGGGGCCCGATTTAAAAAATATGTTAGTATAAACTTACTAAGTTCTTCCAATATATATGCAGACAATTCTGTGAAGAAATGTAGTGGGGTAGAACAAGGC
>Ga0209363_1000530_pt1 | contig 15229 bp, 11 predicted proteins | sample WorMetexBAHAMAS3_FD_187385 | JGI IMG/M metagenome (GOLD analysis project Ga0209363, IMG submission 187385) | Marine gutless worms symbiont microbial communities from Max Planck institute for Marine Microbiology, Germany - Inanidrilus exumae... | ecosystem: Host-associated > Annelida > Digestive... | reverse complement strand
ATTTGGAAATCTTTGAAGCAACAGCTGACATCTTTGCAGTCGCTTTATCTTACAATCAGCGTTCACCTTCTGTGCCACAGTACGCTTGTACGTATTCAGAGTCAGATCGTTCTTAGTAATACGGCGAACAGAACTTCGTGAAATGCCGGTTTCCCTTTCTATCTCGCGCGGGCTCTTGTGTGTACCAGGATTATTTTCCTGGCTACAAATCAGCTCACTCACCAGAGTGATGTTGGCATCAGTCCTTGCTGACTTTGGGCGTCCGCTACCGCGTTTTCTTTCGGTTGTGCCTTCAGTGTCAATCTTATGAATGAGCTTATCGATAGCACCTCGTTTCCAAGTCTTAGGAAATTCATTCATGATTCGAACAGTACCCCAATGTTTCACTGTACGTAAGTTCCAGATCAAACAACGTTCATCTTTAGTCAAGCCACGGTATCGACCCATCGCGAAAATAAAATCCGTTAAAATGTTTTATATGAAGTTTAGAATAACGGTTAAAAGTTACTATGACGTCATTGTAAACAATAAAATTCATCAGTAAGTAAAATTAATTTTAATGTGCTCAGTGCTCATTCTGCATCTGGCAGTGAAAGAATGTTGAAAATCGGTCAATATTTTGTGAAGCTATTGACTTCAGAGCAAAACACCCACTTTTTTTGGCCCACCCTGTATATAAGTCATAAAAATAGTTACGTGCAGCGCGCTGCGCTTATGTTTCTACTAGATTAATCGACTAACCATCATTAGCACCACAATAGGACACCAGTTACGTCTAGCCACTGGGTAGGGAAGGGGTGCCTAGTGTAACCATGGTTGTTCGCTGTCTCCGTCGTCATAGTCAAGGACGACCACGTTCGTCATGTCGGGTCGCTTCGCCCATACGGCCAGTTCGTCCGTCGCAAACTTCAATACGTCACGTTCGGTAACGTCACCCGGTCTCCAAAGCGGAGGGTACACTGTTGCAACAAGTATTGTGACGCTTCCTTGTAGGCTACCCGGTGCAGCAGTACCAAGACAAAGGTACGCCATACCGACGCGTACCGTTACCAATTAACCGCAATTTTTATTATGTCAATCCCATGAACGTCGATATGCTGCCCAAGATCAACCCGTTGGCTACCCTAGAGGCTCTAATCTGAAATGTGCCAACCATGTATCCCACGGGAAATGCGACAATACACGCGCAACACCGGAGTCACCATAAGCACAACTTACTTCCGTCGCACGTTTGGCAACAGCCTTCTTCTTTGCAGCTGTCTTTCTGTCGCGTCCAAACTGGCACTCGAGAACTACCGAGCTGAGAATGACGAACGGCGTACCATCGAACGGAATTAGTGGCCCGAGATGCTCCTTCATATGATCCTCCCAGCATATTCTATGTCGTTCCCAATTTTCCTCTAACAGCACATGTTACTTGTGTCATACCAACAGTGATGTGAAAATTAGCTGAAACATCTATTTCATTCGAATTAGAATTAGGTGGCGAAATTGCCATTATAATTAAAATTGCATGTGTCTGCTATTCTACACTGTAGGCTCGTGCCAGTACATAACACGTGCCAAAGTTTGTCGGCTGTCTGTTATATAACAGTAATGTAGAATTGGAATTTATTATACGTAAATTCACTGGATCTATTGGATTGGTTAACAAAAGACCATGGGAAACACAACGGGACGTAATTTTTATTATAGAACAACGACAGTCCATGTGAATTGTGAATGAAGTTACTTCAAGTTAGGCTAAATTACGTTGACGTCCGCTATCGTGCAGAAACCAGTTGCGTTAATTCACAAGAGATTTTTACCGCGTTTTCTTCTCTTGACAGTCACATATTTATTGTTGGTCTTTTCTTCGTGCTTGCGAACATATTCTAGAGCGTCCTCGTAACTTACAAATACAGTACACTACCACCACAAGCAGACATCCTTCACAAAATCACAGCATCACGACAACAGCTATCGCTATGGCTATTGGCTGCTGCCAGCTCAATGGCGGGGTGTGCGAGCTTAATGAAACAGCCGTTGCCGCCGTGTTGATCGACCAATCGCGTGCCGCCAGTAATTAGCCTTTTGGAATGTCTGATTCACTGGGTAGCCGCAAGACTCTTCCCGCCGCACCACAAACGCTCCGCCGAAAGCGCAGCGTTCTCGCAGGGTGACGTCAGTTCTGACATAAACAATGAGCGTGCCGCGATTGATTAAATGAGTAAAATGCAGGCCTAGTGGACCGGATGAGAGTCAGCCAGCGGCTAACGATAGTAATTTAGCCCGGGATAATTCTCAGACAACTATGTCTGATCGGGGTATTGGAACTGCAGTACGGACTGTACTGTACGGTCATGGTTTGCGGATTTATGTTATTTTCGGGAACCAGCTGCATGCTGTTATGGCGACGAGAACCAGCCGTATAAACTTCCGGTCTATTGTAAAGTTGTATTTCGTTTATTTATTTTTTTTTATTATTAAAAAATAATAATAGTGACTGACCTAGGAGTGACTGACCGACTGTATTTATTCGCGTCGTATGTGATTGTGACTTTGTGAGGTCATTATATCAGCATTAAAATGGCCAGCATTGGAGGCACTGATCAGTCATTGATGGAATATAGACGTTGTGTTAGAGGTACGACGTATAATGTTACTTTTATTATTAGCGCATAGGAGAGTTAATTCTGCCGAATCCTACAAAAGTAACTCGATGATCGCAACTTGGACTGCGCTGGGTTTCAAGCATATGTAAATTGTGGGTCACTGTACTTGAGATTATTAGCATCAAAGCGTGATCGAGTTGTCAAAGCTGAACCAGGTTTCGTATCCGTGTCAGTGAAGCTGTTTGCTATATTTGTGAAACTGAAGCCGGTTTCGCGAATCTGGTAATACCTCCTTCGATGTCTTTTGTAAAATGCGTAATGTGTAATGCATAAGGAATCAGCTGGATCAGCGGGCAGTTGCTGTACCGTTTCCAGCATAAATGGGGTGTTTGAGAAAAGGCAGGAGATATTGATCCGGTCACCGTAAACACAGCCAACAGGCTGTTGTTCCGGCAGCCGGAAATGTAACTGCCAGGATGCTATTTATCTGGCAACAAATGGAATTTATTATCTGTTACACGTTGGAGTGCGATTACCGTACAAAGGAAGAAATAGAAAAGTAATAGTATGTTTTTGTATGTTTATTTTCAGGGCCATAGCTAGCCATTTCTAGCGTGGTGGGTGCTGACCGCCATGCTGGGGGTGCTGGACAATTAAACAGTTTTGTCAATGTGAGATCGTAAGGTCTGTCCTACATGGTAACCCAGTTCTGGAGCTGCCCTGCCGCCATTTCTGATCTTGTGATCACATGCTTGGAGCCTTGGACCCGCCCTTGGCAAGTTGGTCGGCTGTAATGATAAACTTTTATAGCGCCAGCATTTAGTATATCAAAGACTCCAGAGGTGCTGATGGACGGATTACGGTCGCGAGAACCGACTAGGCCTAAATTTCTGACGGAATAAGGATGTCTTAAGGGTAGACTTAAATACAGCAAGTGAAGTGCTAGAGACAACGTCGTTGCTACCGTCAGTGTTAATTCCACTCTCCTTTCACCTGGCTCTGTTACCACTATTCAAGGTTAGGGTTAGGATTAGGGTGCTAACTGGGGGTCTACGGGCCATCCCTAGTACTGTTGCTGCCATAGCCACCCAGGGGTGCTCAGCACCTCCCCCCCACCCGTCGCTACAGCCCTGTTTATTTCATGTGATTTGTTACCTGCCACTGACACAATATATGTTAACTGCTGTGCTGTATTAGATTTGCGACTAATATTGCAGATTTCAATATACCTTTTGTTACATTGTGTGATGCTGAATTTAGTGTGATTTTAAGAAAATTCAAAAATTTTAAAGTTGTTGGTCTTATGTGTTGGTCTTATATAAAATTAGGAATTTTAGGATGCAACGAAAATATAGTGTTTAAGGTAATAACCGAAAAATATTGAAAATTATTAACAGCACTAAAAACCAAAAGTTCACAAACAGTATCACAGTGGACTTTTTATTGACGGTGACAACTGCGACAAAAGTAGGTATCACTGCATGGCGTGTTACTTACGCTCCGACAGTGGTAATGACACCACTGCAGACAAAGATCGCAGGCTACACAACGTACATCCGTGGCTGCGTTTTTGCATACGGCGCATGTCCACAGTTCTTTATTAAGCTTTGACAGTTTTTGTGAAACAGCACGGCAAGCTGGTAGTGTTAAGAATTCCTTAACACCAGTGATGTCTACTGCCTCATCCTGAAGACTGTGAGGCAGACGTGATCGCAGACTTTTGGGCCCGATTTATTATTTCTTCTCTATAGTAGCACCCGCAGTGCAGTCGTCACTCGTCAGTCAGTATCACTAACAATCACATTAACTGCACAGGTCAGTAAACCAAGAATCACCAAGCAATCCCATCCCCAACAGTATTTTGAGTAGTTATAAATAGCGCACACATCATGATAAATGAGAACTTTGCATATGTGTCTGCTGCTCCTGCTTAGACAACTCGGTGAATGCCAACCGGGTCTTCTTGTACCTCTTTGCCTTACGTAAGCCGATAACTGTGGTGTTACAGCCCTTTGTTCGTCCTGTCCGCTTCACAGCCGGCAGTAGCTGTAGGCGATTACTACAGCATGGTTCCTCAGTCTCGTCGGCATCCACTGGTTCGACCGTTTCTTCGTGAATGTTCACAGCTTCTGGTTCCTCTTAATCTGCTGCTTCGGCAAAAGTTTTTGTGCTGCAGCAATTGTTCTCGAGTCACTCACGTAATATTGCACGAAGTTCTCCGTTTGATACTTCCCAATCCGCTCTTGCAAATCATCGTAAGAGTGAAATCTCTTCCCTATAACTCCATCGCACGCCATGTTGTTGTTGTTGTTTACAATGCCGATTGCCTCGTTTTCCACAGACTGGAAAAATAGCCGAATGGCTATAGTTCCGGAAACCGGATATATAGCGCATAAGCTATTGTTCCGGTGACCGGAAGAATAGTCACCGCGTCGAGAAAATGAAATGCCTTGAGGCCCGAAACTCGGACGTCTAATAACACTGTGTTTCCAGGTCCAACAGTCGACAGTTGACAGCGCCTGAGACAATCAGCTGTTCCAGAGATATGGTTGGTGCCACTAAAATTTGGGAAGGGGGTAATGTATGCAATTTATCTATAACTGGTTGGAAAGCTCGTAGTCAACTTCTTGTAGGTTATAATTGCACATTTTTGCTAGCAATTACGGCTGAGGCACTAATACGTCGAAATCAGCCTTTGTTGAAGGGGGTGGGTCAATTTGGGGCTAAATATTAGTTTGAAGGGTTACATTTACCGCCAGCATCTATACACCGTTAGATAGGGGAATGGTTCTACTACAACTTTGCCACTGGATGTTTTCACAGAAAGAAATTTTGTAGCAGAGTTTATTCAATTGAACTTGAATTTTATTCACAAAAACGACAAATTTGCTTTTTGAGCCACCCTTTGGGGGTGCAACCATTGACCTTTTTAGTCTACGAAAACTAGTTCCGTAGCTATGGTTGATTGCCTTGTAGTTTAGTGGTATATGAGTAAAATATGGAAATGACAGTTTAATAAATGAACACAAATCGGCGAATATAACAAGAATGACAATCTACACAATATTACAAGTGCTGGCACCGTTTAATCTACACGTTATAAAAGGGGAAAGGACGGCAGGCCTGCTGTCTAACGACTTATCGCGAATCGTAGACGTCCGTTGTCTTCCGACGACTCCCAGATCGGTGTTCAGCGTACGAAACAGTTCAGACGACGACACAACGCCTCCTGCGATTGCTGTCGTTTCCGGACTTCACTCCAAGATCTCCAGGATCGGACCACTTCACCGACGTTGTCGTGCAGTCGCTTCGTTGCCGACTCTCACGACCACCTCGAGTTTCTACAGACGTGACTCAGCGCCGCCGGGACGATTGACGCGCTTCTCAACGAGTCCTCTGCAGCAAACTTCACTATCTTCGCCACTGTAGGCCGAAGATAACTTCAATATAAAAGTGTCCAAAGTTTCACAAAGTCTCAGATGACTTTCAACTCTCTCTCTCAACGTTAACGCTTTAATTTCGCTAACTCCACTTTATCAGCGTTCAAACTTCCCTGTTAACTGTCACTCTCTCTCTCTGGCAATAAATAAGTAAGGCTATAGGCCATACGATTCCAGCCTAGGCCTATAGGGCCGCTAACAATATTTCCTATACTAGGCTAGCCAGCACTAATCTAGCCTATACAATGCTAATGTGATGTGTGTGTACACAATAATACATTTAAGTTAACGTAGTTTAAATGCACCTCGTTACAACGACGTAGTTTGTTACTATGGAACGATAATAGGAAGTTATTATGTGTGGTCTATTTAAAGGGGGTGAGCTCCCACGAGACGGACGTCGCTGTCAACGCTAATCTCTTTCGCTTTCTTCTATCTAATGATGATAATGTCGATTAAATTAAGATATTGCAATCGTCTCTAATTGTTAGTCGAAAATACATTATAGGCATATCATATACGACGTTAATTACAACGACAAAAAAGTTATGCGTAATTTGGCGATCCTACGGACGTAATACTTTGCATCCATGTCCGAGGGAGGGCGCAGTATTACGATCAGTTTCCTTCTTCATGTTGAACAGCATGCTTTTTACCGGCTTTATATTCCATGGAATTTTATGGGAAAACACATGTGAACTTTTTCACGGAGACACCGTGTGATTACCGGCGAAATACTCCATGGATTTTCCCCATTTGCAGGGAAAATCCACGAAGTATTTCACATGGAACGGAAAATCACGAAGTCTCCATAAAAATTTCACATGTTTTCCCCTATGGAATTCTATGAGGTATAAAACCGGGACCGATATTCTGCAGGATCGTCACTAATTACCGCGCAACGCCATGCCAGCGCGGTATATGCTGGCATCGTGTGTCCATCTGTCCGTCTGTCTGTCTCTCTGTCCGTCCGTCCGTCTGTCACAAGCCAGCACTGTACCAAAACGGTTAAACGTAGAATTACGCAAGCACGATAGTCCATGGACTGGTGCCAAAGATCTCGGCGAAATTCCAACGGGGTTACCCCGAACGGGGGCGCCTATAGGCTAATAGAGGTGGCGTAGGTTCAAATAAGCGATTTTCGACCAATATCTCGTTATATCTCAGAAACGGTGCAAGATAGGGATATAGTTACTGTTCTGTTCTTTAGCCGTTTTTGATCTGAAGGTTGGCCACACCATGGACGTACTTTCTCCATTTATCTCTGTCCTCTGTCATTCTGTTTGACTATTCCACGGATAGTCCTGTCCACTTGTTGATGTTGTCCATCCAGGCCGTGCGTGGTCTTCCTCGCCTGCGTGCACCTGGCATTGTTCCTTGCATTATCTCTTTCTCCAGGCAACTCCCTTGTTTCCTTGTAGTGTGACCATAGTATGCTAACTTCCTTGCTTTGCCGGTATCTAACAGTTCCCTCTTTACTCCAGCTTTGTTAAGAACCCACTCATTTGTTTTCTTTGCTGTCCACGAAACCCACAAAATCTTTCTCAACCTTTTCATCTCAAAAGGCGTCAAGACGTGTTTCTTCGTTATTTCTGATTGTCCAGCTTTCACCGCCGTACTTTGCTACAGGCCACGCTAGCGCTTTCGTTAATCGTTTCTTCGTTGAAATCGGTATGCTGTGACTTTTCCATATTTTCCTCAGTGATGCCTCGATTGCATGCTCGCTGTTTAACCTGGTACGAAATTCCGTCATACACTCACCATCATCTGTAATTAGGGACCCAAGGTACGGGAACGTATCCACCTGCTCCAGTTGCTCATTCTTAATGAGTATGCGGCACGCTATGCCATCGCTTGCCATTACCTCATTTCACCTAAATTGCAAAGATCCCTCATCCGTAACTGTGCAGCACTTGAGCACCACTGTCGAAGATGGGACGACAGTTTCACAGATTGACGTTATCAACGGTTACGTCACCTAGAATTAACTTAACAAAACTTCAATTCACACGGTGCGTCGCGCGGTCCCTCTACAGCAGTAACGTTTATCTAGCTAGCGTTCACGGAAATTTCAACTTCCTGTCGAATATTTGGCGACGCTATTGGATAAGATGGTTAATAAGAGAAAAGGAATATTAACGCAAGAAGATGCAGTCGGAGACGGCAGACTTCGCCCCTAATGCCGCCACCTGAAGAACTGGACGAAGATTAACGTCGTGCTTCATTTTGACCTATTGACCCAATTACGTGACAACATGACGTCATCCACAAAACTGGAAGTACATAACACACTGCACTGTTATCAGAGGAGGACCGATCCACGGCCACGGGTAACATGTACAGAAATTTTGTGAAATTTGGACATGCGGTTTTTGAGACAAGCCAGCAGACAGACAGACCAACAAACAGACATACAGACATAAGATATGCTGATCGCAATACTTTTTTCACATACCGAGGGCGAAATAATAACACATTACACTACTTACTAGGGGTCACCGTATCACGAGTGTTAGAGACATTCTTTGTAGTTAGATCTGTTGACGACTAAAGAAAACAACAAACAAACCATATTATTTCTATTATTCTTTTGCACGTGACCTCAAGACACGTAACGCTCAAACGACGCGCATTCTTTCAAAATACAACATAATAATAACGACGGCATAGGATATAATGCTTGACTCCCACAAGGAAATTTTTGAATACTGATTTAGATGTGTTCAGGCTTACTTGTCACCCCTTGCGGCGACGAATGCACTCTTCCGCCGATTAGCTGCTAGAGTTTGCTGCTTTGAGTCTGTGCATTTGTTTCATTCTAAGTAATTTCTCGTAAGCACAAATCTCTATCTCCAAACGAAATAGGCCTACACCTGCATATTGCCATTGCTAAGATCTTACTGTCGGTATCTTGCAGCAACATAATTATACAGGATGGGCCAAAAAACTGCACACCTACTGTTTCTCAACAAATTGTGCTACAATGTGTGCCAATAAAATTTGTTTTGTCAGATTTGATTGTGACACACGTAGTATCGTGCATGCACATAATATTTTAGACAATTAGTAAATATTCTATCGGTTAAATATTCTATGCACGGCGTCATGCTTGATGCCCAGCTGAGACATTGATACAAATTATTATTAAAGATAATATAATATTATTTTAAAAAAAGAGAAAAGAAAAAGAGTGGGCTATATGAAGATATTGAAGAAATTTGCTGTTAAAAAGTGTTGAAGGATCGAGTGGACTTTAACATTTTAAACTAGTAGTCATGATTTGTAAAGCGAAGTTATTTTACACATTGTAGCAGACGATACTGAGTCATCCCGGTTTCTCTTACTGTATCACAGAATATTTAACATTATAATGGTAAAACCAAGCTGATAACATACCATTTTTCATGATTATTTTAAAACATTGGTAAAACCAGTGTTTATCACACATTTATTGTTATTAACACCACCAGAGTAAAAAATATGGGTGAGCAGCTTTTTGGCCCACCCTGTATATATTTCTTTGGCATATGGCCCATTTTGTGAAAACGTGACATCATCCGCAAGACAGGAAGTACATAACATGTTGCATTGCCGTCAGAGGAGGACCAAGCAAATGCCACGGGTAACATGCACAGAAAATTAGGTGAAATTTGGACGTGTGATTTTTGAGATATGCGAGCGGACAGACAGACAGACCAACAGACATACAGATACGCTAATCGCAATACTTCGCCCACTGACCGCGGGCGACGTAACGATGAAAAAGGTTCTCACAGAAGAGAGGAAACTGTCGACGTTTCTCTCGCTAGGAAGTTGTTCTCCGTGTTCGATGACGTATGGACATCGTGCAAACCATCGACGATGTTCGGTCCACGGGTCATCGGTCGGTTGCCAGTGTTTCAGGCCCCCGTCGCAGCAGAAGCAACGCACGTTATCGGTCGGACCTTTAAAATACACTGCTTCTATAACTTCACGGACGTGATCAAACTTCATTGTACAGGTGGCGCAAAAAATCGGGCAACTGAGAGTGAAAATGGTGCCACAGTGCTTCGCCTAAATGTTGGCCGACACCTGCAGGAAAGTGACTGGTTGAAAAACGTTTACACTGCTGTGTACGAATTCTGTAATGTAGCCTAATCGACAGTAATCATGATTGTGTGGGTGAACAGATAGTTTTATGTCATTTATCCCATTCTAAGGCTACTTTATTTACTTTCCTTGTATATATGTTTTTCTGTCATTTCTGTATGTTTCTATGTATAAACTGACATTAATAATGAATATCCACGAAAAATTTTAACGGCGTAATCTACTCGTAATATCATGACAATTACACACATTACGTATGTGCTATACAGTGTATTTGACGAGAAACTCACCGACGTGAAAAAATCCAGCCAATGCAAGGACTTCAACCCTCTGACCGGCAGGAACTTGTTTTCCTTGAAATGACATCCTTCGCTGTTGCAGCTGCGCGTAATCGGGGTATTTCGGTCGAACGCGTTGACGACCAGTTTCTGGACGTGTGCGTGGCGCCGCAGTTGCCGCATTCTGAACTGATGTTATTAGATACTGCAAAACAACAATCGCGCCGACGGTTCACATGGTGCATATGGCGAAGAAATGACTTAAATATGCACGTACGTGCAATTAGCCATATGGTCTTGTACGTCGAACTTATGACAGTAAACGTTGTTTTTGCCAACTTTTTACCGTGCAAGCGACTCTTGAAAGCAACTTCTATGGTGTAAACAATTATCAGAAACACTAACTAGGCCAGTTTCAAGCACACGGTTCGTGATATTCAACTAAGAAAATGACCTTGTACTCATAATCATTCATATTGGTGTCTACAAGGCTAATTTGTATATCACGCCACTCTGAGTTATATGTCTATTTAGAGACGGTAGTCATATGTTGATCAAACGACTGAGTAGCACCGGATATATGAATGTGGAGGCCCTGTTTGTGGGTTCGGGGACATGGCTCTTACTTCTTTTCTCTTTTACTTTTCGCTGTTTAGAAGAACCGGAAAATTGCTTTTCAGAAGCTAGGCTATACCCTGAATTTGTGAGCCCCATTGCTAAACACTCCCAAATCCGGCCCTGCTATTGACTCAAGTGGGACGTAGTCGCCATCCTGACAAGCGCTATACGGACATCGGCTATATTGCAACTTTGTACGGGGCGACAATTAGCAAGCATAGAGTTGGAAAAAACAAAAAGTGCACAGTCGTGTAGTAGTGTAAAACACGCACCACTGCTACGCCTGTAAAGGACTCGAGCTTCGTATAGGCCTTCGGTGTGCAATATACATACGTTTATTCGTCACGAAGACAGAATAGGCCTACAGCAAAGATTAAAAAACAAACAGACAGACAGACAGACAAACAAACAAACACTACAATGCAGCAAACAGCGCATTTGTTGGCGACAAAAATTATCACGAAGTTGAACGTCCACTTTAAAACACCCATGTTTTGTGTGTTTACAACCCTTACGGACCGCGGGTATAACTTTGTATGGTGTAGCGACATACTCAAGGTAACTCCCATATCGAAAAACGACTGTCGAAACAGCGCTTGTCGAAATAACGACATGTGGATACCAAAGCGAATATGAGGTTGAGGCGTAGCCTCAAGACCTGGTCTTGACATCGAAGATATAAAAATGGCCGTGGTCTTGGCATATAGCCTTATCTCTGGCTGTTGAATATGAACAATACCTGATTTGGCAAACGCATAGTAGGCCTATCAACAATGTCCAGCAATCCAACGATGGCGTTTCGCACGAGTGAACAGTCGGGGAAGTGTTTGCGGTGTTCTTCAGCAGGATCATCTCCCTGTACCCAGTTACGTAGGCAGCCATGACAGAAGGCGCACTGGACACGGTCAGCCTGACCAGTATAGAACATTCCTGCCTTGGCAAGGTCACGTGGCTTAACTATATGTTTCGCTCTTTCTGGCCAGTCGTGGAACGTCGCTAAGCGCGCGCTTTCTACCTTCAAAAGCTCAAAGTTTGGATGCGACCGATCAACAGTAACATCTGCTCCAACAGATTCATCGGTGGTGCGGTTGTAAATGTCAGAAAAATTCTTTCTGCTGGCTCGGCAGACAGTTGCTTCACACACTTCATAAAACGGCGAATTGGACTTGACCACGGTTGGAGTTGTATCATTCGGCGAACTACGACTGTCACGCACGTCTCCATTACTCTGGATAGCTGTTGGCGACAACCTGCCAGTTACACGGGTGGCTGGAAGATGTTGGCGAACAGAGCTGATAATAGATGGCATCTCATCACTGCGATCGAAATGCTGCAAACACGAGCTGTGTTTTTTTCTGACGTCATCGCTAGTGCTCCATCCTCGTATCTCCGTCTGACAGTGGTAACAAACGACTGCGTGATCATCTCGGCCGGTGTACTTGAAACCAAGGCGAGCGAGAGTCAGTGGACTTGCGTTAGGGTTGCTGGTGCTGCCGCCACGAGACCAGTCGGAGAACGTTGACAAGCGGTGCAGTTCGTGAGATACGTATAAGTCGTATAGGCCTACGCCATATACGCTCTCTGTCATTTCATTGCCGAATAACATTGCCGATATTCCGCGAACGATCGAACGCTGCCACGAACTTCAATAGGCGTAGGCCTACTTGAAGACAAAACGTCTGTAGACCTACGCTCACACGCATCGTCCGGCAGTCAGACTAATGCAGCTTTTGTTCTCTTCATCGTCTCTCTGTACCCTGAAAGACCGCAACGCAGTAGTAGAACTTTAGGTGATTAAGGCTGTACTGTCGACATTTATTACTGCGACGCCGTATTTACTCAAAACATCACGACCTTCGTATGCCGGTAAAATCAATCACACATCACGCATGGCGATCACGAATCGTAATTCGTACATGTGCCCGTTGATTTTTCTCATCGTAAAATCTGACATATAGAGTTTAATTAATAATTATGAATACAAAATTCGGCTCCTCATTACAATTATGCCCTACTTTGGACAAATGACATCTTGGGCTATAGGCCCCTATGTCTAATACTAAAAATCCGTTCACGAATCAAGCCAATAAAAGGACTAGTAATTTCAACGGGAAATGACCAACAGATGAGGACAGGTCATGTGCATGATGAAGGCTCATTTTTCGGAATAGCAAACAATGACCGCAGTGCAGTGTTCTGAAAACGAAAAGTAAAACAAAGGCTGACAGCAGGGCTGTCACGGGTGATTTTCACTTTCGGTCGCTAAGGGGTTTGTACATTGGAAATTCCACTGACGTAAACATTACTCCCGCGATAGTGGAATTACCGACACTTTCTATAGGCCTACCCATCACTGCCGTCACTCAGCAGTGGCAGAGCAAGGGGGTTCATGAGGTCTAGACCATGCTCGCCAATATTTAAAATACTATTTTTGTGTTTTGGGCATTAGGCCTATAATTAATTATAATTTGCGTAACAGAATTGACAGCTCGGGCGTCCCATTAGTTAGAACAACGCTTCGTAAGAATTTCTTTGTTATGAGAATGCTATCTCAGTTTTCGTGTTGAGTAGTTTTACGGGTTTCTTTGTTTGTATATGTATACTATGCGTGTTTGTTTGTATGTTAGTTCTATTTATGTGTGTAACGTTTTACGTATGCCTATATACTTGTTGACGAATGTTACGCTGGTCATGAACCCCGTTTCGTTTAATAAAGATTACGTCTACTACTAGGCCTATTCGGTTAAATACGTGTATTTTATAGTATAGGCCCTTACGACCACACCTTACATCGCTTGCTTGAATATAGACTCCCTAAGCGTAGTTTTTTAGGTCCGGCATAGATCTGACTTAAGCCTAGGGTTGTTTGCATTGTTTTTGGAGCTGAATTTTCAGTTGAAATGTGTGCTGTGTGCACATTACGTGTAATATATGAGCGGCAAGCATGAGTTGTGCAGTCTTATGCTATACTTCAAAACGTGTCAATAAGCGGTTATATGTAACATTGCAGTATTATATAAATTTAATCTGTAAGTCTAACTGGATTGTTGTCCCTTACACTGCACCATATTGTACATTTATACGTAGGCCTACATCACCTGCAGTCATCTTTTATTTCTCTTTTAAGCACGAGAACGTAGGCCTATATAGGCCTATACATGACGCTTAACAATCGCCCAAAAACAAAACGTAGGCGCTGTAACTCGAAAGATACTTTTCACTGAACGGCAGCGTTGATAGGTAATCCGCATGCAAATAATGACCAGTCGAATCCTGATGGAACCGGATTTTTAAATTTAACGACAATGAAACTATTGCACGAATACATATAGATGAAGAAAGTATATAATTTCACATGGGCTTTACTCACACCCCAATCTCATTCAGGCCTTCCTGTCCCTTTGAAACGTGGTTGCGCCGATAGAACATGAATTAAACGGTGAGCATTTATGGCACGGGATGGTCGTGAAGAAAGCCTATATGGGGCATGCTCACTTAAATTACAAGCGTGAGTGAGTTAGGGTCAACTGGTGTGTCATCGCGGAAGCGTATAGGCGCATCGAAAATCGTGCAGTGACGGATCTCGTGCTATGAAACATGGGCCTACCCCCTAATTATATGCGCAACTTGTAACTTCCATTTTCCTGTGTGACGGAAATGTACGCTGGCCGCGTTGCGTGCTGCCCTGGTGAGTCACGTTAAGTACTCGCCGCGTGCCCTATTAAGGTTTAAAAAAGACAGGACAGACGGATCACGGACGGACGCCAGACCGAAACATTATGCTTTGGCCAGACACGGCCAAAATAAAACGTAAGGCTGAATTCAGACGTAAGAGTAAAAATTCAAGAATGTCACGGTCACAACACAAAATAAGCCCATTGTCGCAGAAAATCTACACGAACGACCATTAATTTGGTATCACGTTTGTTGCCCAGCCATAATAGAAACTATGAGGCTACCTCGTACCGTTTTTAAGACATAATTGCTTATTTTCCAAAAATTAAAGAGGTCACGTGACAACGACCATGCCACTTTCAGGGACAATTTGTCGTCCGTAAGCTGGGACTTCTAATGTTCAACCCACATATTAAGTTTGAAATGTCTAGGATTACCTGCAACGAAGAAATGAAAGGCAACGCCGAATATAAAAATTCTTGTTTCGAGCCACCCTTTAGAGGACTTAGGGGTCAGAACAGGGTTTATCTATTGC
>Ga0209363_1000529_pt1 | contig 15235 bp, 13 predicted proteins | sample WorMetexBAHAMAS3_FD_187385 | JGI IMG/M metagenome (GOLD analysis project Ga0209363, IMG submission 187385) | Marine gutless worms symbiont microbial communities from Max Planck institute for Marine Microbiology, Germany - Inanidrilus exumae... | ecosystem: Host-associated > Annelida > Digestive... | reverse complement strand
TGTCAGTACAAATACAAAATAAGTAAACTGTTTCCGAACAAACAAAACAAACAACATCATGTTGAGCGCAGGCTTCGTGTAGCTGAACAAACTAAATTATTAATTAAGTGACAGTGTAATTATACGTAACGCAAAATCCTCCTGTTCTCAACTATGGGTGCCAGCTAATACAAGATGATCTCTATAATAGATGTAAAAAGTTTTTCGTTTATTGTGTGTATAAGTAAGGGTGAAAGTCACGCTATTAGTGATGTTGTATACAACAATCGTTGTTTAAAGCAACAGTATTACGAACTCTCACAACACAGCATCTTTATTCACCAGATGCAAAACTGACAACAGCTGAATGATATGCTTCTTCTATCAGTATGCAACTAAAAAGAAACCAGTGTTTGTTGCAGTTAGCAATTAGGGCTACAGTTGGCAAGAACATAAAATGCTGTTTACGATTCAGAACTGTTCTCTGCAACAGTCTACGTGTGGACTGTATTCAACAAGAATAAGCAAAACAAAATCAGTGCAAAAATAAACAGTTCTCTTTGCACAGCAGGATTATCAGTAGGCCAGTCACTTCAGTCCTGAAAATAAAAAACACTGTACACATTACAGAGAATAATCACAATAAATGTATGCATATTGCAACTGCAGAGTATCTATATACATGTCAGAGGCATTATCATAACACTTTTGCCACTATTAAACCATGTCTGACACATCAATATATTTAAAAGGCTCACAACAAAAAGACGCAGCTCAATCAGTAAATTTAGAAACAACAATATACATAATAACCTAGAAGAACCTGCACTCGTGAGAGTGCAAAAACTACCCAGCGTGGTTTATGTATGCAGCAACGGCAATACTGTTCTGTCTGAAAACCGAAAGAGATATTGTGACCTTGGAATAATTCTTTAGTAGGTGGACGAGCCCAGGGCTGAGGTTTGAAACCCGGCCACCGAGCGTGCCACGATCTACTGCACATGGCGCCCGAGTGCTTTGACCACTGGGCCACATGGGTAGGTTAACCAGTACTGGCAGTGGCAGAAGAAATTACGCCAATCTGAGAATTTTCTTTCATATTTTTATAATGAAGATAAAAAGACCACAGAAAACATGGCAGTAATTATTTGTGAAAAGTAAAGCAAACGAAAACAGTAAACAAATGGTCCAGTCATTATGACTGCTGGTAACAACAGCAAGATAATGCCAAGTGTCAATGATACCATCACAGGAACTCAGATCTGTGGTCACAAGTCACAAAACACTGCTGCAACTGCAGATGAGCGTACAAATTCAGCAGAATTTACCCATCTTGAACCACTTTGGTGCGTCAGATGACGCAGCAGCAGACGCTGAAGATGTTCTCGTAGGAGCTGATGCAGATGCTGCTGCTGCTGAAGCTAACGGTGAGTGTGATGGCAATGCAGATGAACTTGGTCCAGACGGAGGCTCTGGAACACTACAGTGTGTCAAAAATACATGTACAACTATAAAACAGCAAAGTCTATTAACTGGAACAAAACACACGGGCACTCGTAATAATAATACATTTGTATAGTGCCCTAAAGCACGAGAATGCAGAGGCGCTGGTGACCTCAGGTGATCAAGTAGGTTTTGAACTTTTGAGGTGTCATTTGGATGTTGGTAGATTACAGAAAGTGCGAATGTCGGAAGGTAGTGAGTTCCACGTTGTTGCAGATGCGACTGAAAAAACACACCACGTGAAGTCAGTCTGTGTTCTTTGTATAGCTGGTAGCAAAGCATCAATTGACTGTAGACGCCGGATAGGAAGTTCTCATTTAACTCGCCTTCTTGTTTGCAATCACTCCAAGATGAGGTGCGTCCACCAATCGAGAAGGTTTGTGGATAATTGGAGAATGTATGTTACAGGCTGGATGCCCGTCTTGTCGTCCAACCATCAGTGTCAAAGTACTGAAGGGAACTCAAAACATTCATGCCAACCTCACTGTTTCTTGACTACTGAGGAAAGAGCCACCAACTGTCCAACATCAGTAGACCAGCACTGTGAGCATACACCACTCACAACACGTCAGCACTTTTATCAACTGCTAATCAATGCAGAATCAACGATGACAATGATGATGAAGATGAAGCAACAAACAACTGTCGTCAAACTACGTACAGACGCAAGACGACTTCATTTGCAACTCGCTGTGATGAAACTGCATCCAAAAGTTCATTAGACAGATAACGATCTGCAGCAGAAAAACAACTCCCAACAGTGCGTATAATTAGCCAACCTACTCGTACAGCACAGTAACCAGACAGGCCGTCAGCAATACACACTGGATGCACTAGAAAGTCTAGTCTATTGCATAACAAAAATACGGTCAAAGAATATTGATGAAAGGCTGCATCACATGGATCAGATGTTTCACTGGAGAGCAACACAATGTAACACCGAACAAGCTGGAGCATTGCACACGGCCGCCACAGTCCCGTTGTCGCCGTTATCGATTTGTTTGCTGCATAAAGTGGCGCAGCACTGACTCCCAATGCTTTTCATTGGGCTGGACAATCCCCAAAATTTCCCCTTCCCATGAGGGATTCTCGACTCCATCTAATACATGATTCCTTGGGCCCACTACAGTACACGAATAAGGGGGAGGGCGTTTTTTAAACCACAGTGCAATCATTACAGAGCTATGTAGATATAAAGCTATGTCCATAAAATACACAGTGCACAGACTGTGGTCTACAGCTGGCTTACTGACATACATGTATCACAGTAACATTTGCCAACACCCAAACCAATATAACAAACCTCACTTTGGAAATGGCAAATAAAACAGTACAAAAATATAGAGCAAAACGTTCATACAATGTACATAACAAAACATCTACATATCGAATTTTACTACAGTATAATCTAATATTTATTCATGTAATTGCTACAATACCTTGTTTGTCTTCTGATCCAAAATACACCAGCGACATTGGAGCAAGTTGAGCCTACAGCATCAAACTGTTCTATTGTATATCTACACTGTGTCCCAAAAAATCACTCCACCTTTTTGAAAAACTCTCTGTCAAAAATTAATCGATCTTAATGATTTTTGGTGTTTGGTGTGTGAAATCCTGAGAAAACTTGACACCAAAAGCTTATAAATTTGCCCACATCACCTGTCAACCGTAGCCACTTTACCTTGGGAAATCCGAAAAAGTAATTCTCACAAGACTACTAATACATACTTCTGATTATTTGCGTTATCTCAGAAGAAAACGAACTGTGACTGTGAACCTGCCTACCACATCTGAAAAATGTCACCACACTACCTTGTGATTGTGAAATGCATAACTTGTTCATCTGACTGAAAACAGCCAGTTGTGTTGTGTGGCATTACTGGCTCTGAAAAGAACCAGTTGTGATGTGTGGCAACTTGAATGTCAGGCAAGAACGTTACAGTAAGTGTTCAAAGTGACCACCTTCTGCATGGACACGTTTCCAGTCTTTTTTCGCCATTAATCAATTGCATCATCCACCACGCTCTGCTGAAATTCAGCCAATATCTCAAAAAGCAGCTGCCTCAACTTGCCCGTATAGCGGATTGGTACTTGATACACATGCTCTGCATCATGTGGTAATCTACACTACTTAGATCAGGACTGGGCACCACGGCGAACAATTTCTCATCTGTGAAAAAAATTAACCCAGTGCTATGCTTCGAGAACTTGTCCAGTAGCAGATTAGCAGCTGTGAACATGCAAGACGACTCAACTGACGCGTCGCCGTCAGCTGTTGACTTTCTTGGATTTCCCAAGGTAAAGTGGTTACAGCTAACAAGTGACGTGGGTAAGTTTATAAGCTTTTGGTGTCAAATTTTCTCAAGATTTCATGTACCAAAAATCATTAAAATCGCCTAATTTTTGGCAGAATTGCTAAAAAAACTAAAAACGTGGACAGTTTTTTGTGACAGTGTACACAAAAAGACGCCTTTAATGTTATGAACAACAGAGCCAAGTTCATCTGAAAATGAAAACGGCTGGCAATCCATTGAATGTGTTTATGCACTTTAACGTGATTCAAGGCTTCAAACTGCCCACCTGTAAGGCAGTAAGACCTTTGCTAAAGAAATGGAGCAACTGCCACTGGCTGGATGCTCCATCAGTTACTCACAGGTCTTAGCGGGTGACCTGACGAGAATGTTCAGCCTTAACCACGACTGTGTGTCACAGTCTACTGTGCAGTGTGTTGATATCTCAAAATGAAAGCTAAAATGTTTTAACCGTCCAAAAGTAAACAGAGTAGTCATTCCACAAGAGAAATTTTGTGCTCAGACTAACAGCAACATCTCCATTTTTGTTACTGAAACTGAACTGACACGTAGGAAATTTAAAATAACTAATCACAACAGAAACCTTCTGAAACTGATAATAAACAATTTTTCCACCCAACTTAGTAAATAACAAGGTTAAAGAGAACATCTGCTTCTAACATAAAATGATAAACAGAAATGCATATAATGTACTAATAGCTATACCACTACATCAGCAATAGCATATCATGTTCCAAGTTCTCTACTCCCCCTTCTTCCAAGGCTGCTTCCCGTATTAAGTCTTCTGTTGACATATACACTGTACATACATGCCCATATGCTTTACATAACAGACAGAACTGTGCGCAACCATGGCCTTACCTCGACTAGTGTTTTGGCGTGATCCTTTAGCACGACCTTTGGTGGAGCTGTGACTACAAGTCATAGCAATGCACATTTTCAGCTGTCTTAAAGTCATATGTTTTTGCATGCTCAGCGTAGTTTAGACCGGGATTACTGGAGAAGGATTTTTCACAGGCCAGACGGTCTTTCTGATGCATGAACAACAGTGTCAAAAAGTAAAGAAAACTAGACGGGTTGCAGTGTATCTGGAGACATACTGGAAGTAAGCATTCCCATTGGCGTACTCGACAGGTGACACAACTGTTTACTTATTTACTGACACACCGTTGCACAGCCGCCACGCCCACATCAGTTTGTTTACTTTTGCGCCATGACTCAGCAAGACGTCCACGATGACCGTCAACGATTGCCAATAATTTGGGTAGGTACCTTTCTTGTACGCAGCGTACAGCTCAGAGGAAGGACTTTGAATTGATTGTAACGGTAAAAATGGAAACTAGACATCACGTAAAGGGGCCATTTGGCAATGAATTTCCGGTGATCTGTAATCATTGTGGAGTTATGACAGCCTGAAGTTACAAGACCTGGAAATTTTGTAAGCAACTTTTGCATTTAAAAAATGATCCCTCTCAAACTGTCGCTACTGCATGGATCGCGCCCAAAATCTGCCAGGGCGCAGTAAAGACCCACATTTGGCTCGCACTGTTCCAGATTTCATCCAAATCGGTTCACTTTCGGCGGAGTTATTGCCGAACGCGTGAAGACCGTTTTTGCCTGGTAGAGTAATTACAATATAGGATCTTCGAGCCTATAATGACTACGCATAATAGCATTAACAGTTGTAACAGCATCACATTCACGTTGTGACAACAGTGAGGAGTGACAGAAGTAATGAGCATGATCTTACCAATGACACCTATAAACAACCATCATGAGAACAAGCAACCAACTGTCAAATTCAATCACATGGCATACTGCTGAGGTATAACACAGTTGAACTAAATTAGATATTGTAGGATTATACAAAAATCACTACACAACCGTTAAAAACTGTTGCTAGAAAAGATCTGGATGACAAATATTAACAAAGATCACGTACACAACTCAAACGGCAAACTTTTGACTTCGAGGTTCTCTCGGACAGCTTTGTACAAAGCGTGAACTGAAAACAAATAGAAAAACACTGTCACTAGTGGCGAATCCAAGAGGCCCACGAGAGGGTGTGAAACAGAGCTCCCATGAGGGTGCCTAGGACATGCATTCCCTTGAGGTTGTCTGAGACAGAGCTCGCCATGAGGGGATACGGGACAACAGCGCTCCAAAGAGTTGGACAGTTGCATAATTTTTAAACTTTTCCGGGACAGGAAAGGCGGCCACCTAGTCCGTCTTCCCTGAACCTGCCACTGACTGTCACCATGGTTAATAATAACAAAACAGACACTTCGCCAATTCAACCACATGACTTAATTGATAGCAATCATAGATCCGACAGTGTGAAAACTGCTAACAGCTGCTTCACAGGATGAATGTGTCAAAAATTAAAACACTACACTATCTCTCTGATACTGAAAGAGCTCGACTATATACCATTACTAATAAACGAACGTTTGCTTTCTACGCCACATGCAATGTATTATCACGCGCGATGTCAAAAATGTGTCGACTTCATAGCATCGAGACGCAATGGTTTTCAGATTACTCGATTTTTTATTTTATTTTTTCTTTATTTTTCATTTCTAATCAAGCTGGCCATCCCGTCAGCTTTTGAGCGCACGTTAATCTCTACCGTATCGTATCGTATCGTACATTCACAAATAAGGCAGTGGCTTTCGTTTTCAGCACACGGGTAACTGAATGAGTCAGCGTTAGCCTGTGCCCAGTACATCTCATTTTTTGTACTACTACACACTACAGTCTAGGAAAACACAGAGAGACAGAAATAAGTACACACAAAAACAAAGAGAGTAAATAAACTAGCCATAAAACGGGACAAATACAACCACTATGAAGACTAGTGCAGACCGACCAGTTTCTGTTGTGCGGAACAATGCCTGCATCACGAGTCTGTCTGGAAACTGGATACGAACTATCACTCTCTTGTACCTCGACATTTCTGCCTCCAGACGCATTCGTCGAGATGCCTGAGTCATCAACGGCTGCCCTGTTAAATCGTGCCTACAGTTCAACAACTGTCTTCTGAACATTTCTGTCTGTGACAATTAGCTACAAACATATTACGTGCTCATATCTCAGATACAGAAATCCACTTTTCAGAAATATATAACACATAATACATCTGCTCTTTTAACAGCCATGGACACTGGTTATGGCACTGGTTTAGTGACAGAGATTGCAGCTGCTTCAACTCCAGGCCATCCCTCTCTCATGAATCACTCCAGGCAAGTTGTTCATACATACACATACCTCTAACTGGCCAAACACGTTCATTTGTTCTGCGGCCACGGAAGGCAACTGTGAGCCTGGCAGTAAGTAATGGCACATGAGCGGAAAACAAACTTACGTCTGTTTCTGCAAGTCTTGCCACATTTTGCGAATATCGTACTCTGTAACTTCAAAGAACTCATCCGGGATTTCGTCCCCTGAAACACAACACAAATAGCTACAAATAGCAGCAGGAATACCCTCCAATCCGCACCTTGATCGGTTCAGCACTTTCGCAGAGCTCATGAGTAGAAGTCTGTTGCTATTCATGACATACAAAACATAAAATTTGAATACGTTAAACGCACGCTTTATGCCATGTCACAAGCAACAAGTTCTATGGCTATCAGAACATGTGTTAGCCAGCAACCTCAGGTAAGAACTGGAGGATTTTGTTGGAGTAAAGTATTACTGCTCACATGCCCTGCTAATGGCAACTAGTGCATTCAAATTTTCTCCTCAACATTAAACCTCCATTATCACTGCATAAATAACTATGCAATAAACATGAATTACTTTAATAACAGTAACACCAGCCAACAAATTAATGCACAACCGATACTGCATTGTAACCAAACAGTCAGCTTAACTTTCTATCTACAGAACTACGCAAAACTAATAAATTTTAAAATTAAATTAGCTCCGTTTGGGACTGACGGTCGATTGTTCTTCGCAACTAACGTTTCTGCCAAGTTCAAAGTCACGTGACACAGAAACTAGGACAAATATTTAAAAAATCCGGCCTGACCAAATTTAGATACTGTGCCCTAGTTTAAGAATCCATGGTCAGTTGCCAGCTCCCATTGTAAATGGCGCCGAGATAGCTTTTGAACATGGCCGGATTTCCAACTTTAAATGGCTCATGACACTGACGTTGACTTGGGATCAGGTCATACTGCATACCATCGTGCATCATTCATCGACCTCCACACACACGCCAAATTTCATTGAAATCAAGGAAACTTTTTGTGGACAGACGGACGAACTCACGTACGTACGTACATATGTACGTACGTACAAACGGACAGTTGAGACTGGCTTTATTAGGTCGACTCTGTCGAAGAGTCAACCTAAAAATCTTAACACCATAGACTTTTTAATGCCCAACAAGTTTACTGTAACAGCTCTTTTGAAAAGGAACTTCTCCATAGTGTCATGCAATGACGTGATAAAATCAGCCGCAAAAAAATGGAAACTTGCCAGCAGAATGTTCACTTTCCATCATTACTTCATCAAGACTGTAGACGACTATCTCTCGGTCACAAGCCTGCCAACAAACGTGCAGCACAAACATAATATTAACTGATTTAAGTTTTTAACTGATATTTTTAGAAATTTAGTTTATTATTATCTAACACGTTTCATTGTTAATCTGTTCAACTGAAATCCGTTTTGAGAAGACACCTCCTCTTCACCATCGTTCACTCTCCCAAATAATGGCTGAGATAAGCTACCTGTAGTGTCTGACTTGTGTCCACCTGTAGGACAAAACTTGATGTAGGGCTGAACTTGTCTAGAGCTCTGGCACAATCTCAGATTTACCAACAGGAGAGTCTGCTCAATTGGAATCAAAACTGCCACTGACAAAACAAGTGGCTGCATTAAACGTTAACTAACTAAATTTTTATGAGTTCAAAAGAGTGCCATTCTATAGAATTGCAAACGTTTTCATGAACATCTTTAAAATAGGAATAGAGCTAAACAACATAATTATGCTTACCAGCACTTTCAAGAATACTGCCAACATCAGTCACATAATAAGCAGTCATAAAACACTGCAAGTATATTCAGCAAATAGTCATAATGGAAATTTTAATGTAATATTTTACAACATACTTTATGTCTTAACAACTAATCACTTAATAATCATAAAAAATCACAGCTTAATCATAACGTGCATTTTTCTTAAAGGTAACATGAAAGTGCTAACCTTGAAATCTTCATGGGTGACTTCACTAAAAAAAAACAACCAAAAAGCAAACAGTGCAAATTCGTGCAATGTAGCAACTGCAAACAGATACATAACAACAGTAAGCTGCATCAGATATAGCTGTCTACTGAAACTTACTGATAAATTAAAATTATACTAAAGTCAATCTCACAGATAATACACAGCAATGCTCAAACCTCAATTCATTGTGGTATAAATTCTGGCCCTTCGTCTCCTCAGGAAACTGGTAACCACATACAAAACTATCTATTAAAAGCAAACATAACTCCTGATACACAAAGTACGACATGTATCAATAACTATACTCATGACACTCGGTGTATTTGGAGTCAGTCTGCCAGCAGGGGAGATCTGACGGTTAACAGGCGAGAAGACGACATGTCATAAGATCATCTTACAATGTGTCTTAAGACAAAATCTTACAATCACTTTTTAGTTAGCTCAAAAAACGGATGGTATTGTAAACAAGTAAAATGAAATAGCTATATTTATGGTCTGTAAACACACTGCAGCGAGAGAAACGTGTAACTTGACGTCATGAGTTATCACAGCACGTGAGTGTGTAACTAAACTCTCAGATTCGGTTCAATGAACCAATATTCTGTGATAAGACAGATCATATGCAGTCACAGAAAGGTTGTCAAGGAAATTAATAGCATATGTTGAAGCGGAACATTTAGACATCAGATGCCCTCAAAGAGCCCAATTAACAGTGTTAAAGCATTAAAAATGACAAATTTTTAAGCAGAATGATTTGTAAAATTTTCAACACTGCGGCTCACATGATCACATAAACATACAGTATGTAAACTGCCATTTCTATGCTAGCATCACTTGGCGGATGGCATCACTGTTCATACTGGGCCAAACACTAGCTGTCCATCATCTGACTTCTTTGGCCTCAGGTGTGTGTGCACGCTGTGCGTTGGAAGTGGCAATAATATGCGAGGCAGGGATTAGCGATGACAATCGACATCACATTGCAACGTCTCAATTGCCAGTATAGCCACTGTGTGGCGTCGTGTCTCCTTTGGTGGTCTGCCTGAATGGCTCACCGCATCGCCGGTGGTCACTACTGGATCGGATACTGAATCGGTAGATTAAGGTGATGTCAAATTACTGATTCGGTCTGATCCGTTTTTTCGTGGACCGTTCGAACTCTATTGCTGATGTCAGCTAGTGTATTCATATTATGGAGAAGACGCTAGAGCTGTCCTCAGCAGTGTTACTTACATCTTCTCAAAACGGAACCTTTGTGATTATTGCTGCCTGGTATTATACAGGTCAAATGACACTCCTGTCAGCCGACCAGCAGTGTCAACGCACTGAATGGTCAACATCGCAAGCATGCAAATGAGTTACAGCAGCAAGAAACTAACCTTGAAGTCCATATACTGCATGGCAGGCCAGCTGACAGGGGCCGCTAATGACCACCTGTCTGGCTGCGGAGGCAACTGATGATGCATGCTGGGGTTGAGTGAGATGTCGTCATGAGTAGAAATGTCATGGGGTAAAACACCGTCTGCCACCAACACAAATAACATTAATTATCATTACATAGCATCCATAGCATCATCATGAGAACATTACCAGGCTTCCCACAGTAAAACTTCTTTGCAGGACATCAATAACCAATGGAATTCAGGACTTCTTCAAGACATTTTTCAACTGGTTGGTCCAGTAGCTACAACAGAAGTACATAAAAATGAAGAGTTATAAACTTACAAAATTGATGTTTCTTTAACTGAATACAAGGCTTACAAGGGCAGGTCACTACACCCTGAGGCATATAAGAGTTTGCAGGTGTACCCAGACAATGAATAAGATTAATGTCGTTTGAGTCCTTTTGCAGAAGGTCCTGCTTGGTTGTCATCTGAACTGCTGTGTTTCTTTCCAGTCTCTGCAAGTGTATTCTCTGCTTTTAATAATTTTGCCTGCAACTTCTCTTTATGCACTCTGATGCTGTCCAGCTGTTTCATGGCGTCATTGAGCTGCTGGTTTCCACCATCCAGCACAACTTGGCCTAATTAATCTGTATGTCACAAGCCAGCCACAAGAAAGCAGATGCCTGATATGCACAAGCAGTGTGACATAACTCTGGCACTGATAACTGTGACAATAAGACTGGGGATAAAGACGATTATAACACTTTGGAGCATCTGTTAAAAATCAATCCTGAGCTTCAATGAACTATATCACAATGGTTCATCGGAAACCATCAGAATTTTGATGTGTGACGTACCATGCATGAGCAGGCAGCTGTCATTAACTGCCATATTCTGTATGGCAGTTAATGACAGTTTGTCAGACACTGTTAATGCTAAAAAAAGACATTAACTATGGAGAATTAGTTACTTTACAGTATATGTTTTGTATACCAATCCACAGGAACTAAAACACTAAAAAATATCTTTGCAATTACGATACGATATGATACAGTATGCGCTCAAAAGCTGATGAGATGGCCAGCTTAATGAAAAAATAAAGAAAAAAAACGAATACCGAGTAGCTCAGAAGAAACGGGCCGGTCAATAGTCTGTGAAGGCTAGGGCTGTACCAAATATTCGATTCGAATTCGAACCGGACCGAATAGTGGACCAAATGGACTACTCATATTCGACCGAATACTGCCACGATTTGGAACTGGAATAAGGATAGCTGATAACTGCCCATGCGGCCATGCCGCGCCACGGGCGCGCTATGAAACACAGCAATTAATGTTGGCCAGCGTCATGAAGCCTCGTCTGAGTCGTAAACGGTCGTAAATACTCCCTGGTGCAATAGATGCGTAGTCATTAACGTAGCTATATCCACGTCTGCAGACCATAAACAGCGGAGCGTGCGTCAACAGTCAACAGTCCCTGTTAGATGAAGCCGATTGCCCCACAGCATGGCGACACAGGTGCAGGCAGCTGCAGGGATCCGATGCAGATGGACTGATACGAATCAGTGCGGGTGATAATGGGCCCAGCATCCAGTCTAGGGCCCAGAAACCCAGTCAGTGTTGCAGTTGCTGCAGCAGGCGTCCTCCAGCCATTAAGTAATTTCAAATTTACATATGAATGGTATCTGCGACACTGCGACGTACTAGGAGTGCTCCGGCACCCGCACTGCAATATCTGTCTGCAGTGTAGTAATTGAGTCGTCTTGTTACTAGCTGTACGTTAACATGGAGAAACGCAGTCAAGCGTAAAAAAACTTCTATTTGTGAAACTGACAAAAGTAAAGCCGAGTGTAGCATATGTATCTAAACTATTCGAATACGAATCGTATTCGGCCGAATACTGATGCTAGATATTCGGTATTCGGCCGAATAGTGAAATTACCATATTCGGTACAGCCCTAGTGAAGGCAGTCCGAGACAAAGAAGTAAAATTACGGGGGTAGGATTTAAATTAAGAATAAATAATAATTAACAACAATATTGTGATTTAATGTTCAAGCAGACAAAACTGCAAGAGATGAGTGTGTCAGTGCTATATTTACATTGCAGCAGTGAATCACTTCTAAATGACGATTGACGATGATGACAAACTGACAACGATGGTGATAATCAATCAATCAATCAATCAATACAAAATCGCTTACACTAAACCGTGGTCAGCACTGCACACTAAGTACCAAGTGTATAAAATAGCGAATAAAACTAAGTAAAACAATTGTTATATATCGTAGGCAGCAGAAAACATAAAGAAATCCTGGTCTCTGAAGGCAGTCTTGAAGAGCATAACGATGGTGATAATCAATCAATCAATCAATACAAAATCGCTTACACTAAATCGTGGTCAGCACTGCACACTAAGTACCGGGTGTATAAAACAGCGAATAAAACTGAGTAAAACAATTGTTATATATCGTAGGCAGCAGAAAACAAATGTGCTTTGTGATGCTGTGCTGAACACAATGACAGAATAATGATAATACATAGAAGTACAACAACGGAAATCACCAACCAGGGCTTTCCAGAGGTTGATGCAAGGCAGCTGAAACAGCCACTGATTCATCCATTGCCAGCAGCTGCGGCCCACGGCTATCATCACTCACTGACTGTTCACTGCTAGCAGCTGGCAGTGCTGCTGATGCTGACAACTGATCCTGACGCATCTTTTCCTCTTCAACGCGACTGATGATCTGAGCAATTGTACCATCATCGACCGGTCGGAACATGTGTCTGCAGGAATCACACAATCAACTCAATGTCATCATTCGTTCACATTCAAAGTATTCCACAACAAGTTACTGTCTACTGCTGTACACTTAGCAGCCCACATTAAGAACTGTCTACTATTACTAGTATCAGTTGTTGTTGTTGTTTAAACTAATCACTTATGCTCTTCAAGACTGCCTTCAGAGACCAGGATTTCGTGTTAACAGTTGTCATTTTTAGTTCTTTTTTCACCTATGGTTCCATGCAGGCTGGCTGCTCGTCAGTTTCTATCATACGTTATACATTCACTGCCTTACTCTATCATATTAAAGACATGTCTGTGGTCACCATACTCTTTCAATACAGATAAAACATAAATGCAGTCAGAAACACACCATGGCAGTCAACCTGTTGTATCCCAATGCAATCATCTTCTGCTTGTTGACTGCTAATGTCTACTTACCACAATAATAATGTGCCTACAGCCTGCATATGCAGCACTTGCTGACATCTTCCTCTAGTGTCAAATAAATACACGTGTCATGTACAGCATTCTTTTATCAACTCTTGGTACAAATGTCAATACCTGATAACTGCTGTGCCACTTGTCAGGCCCAAGCTGCGAAGTGTTGTCTCCTTCAGTGCATATTCACTCACAATCTACAACAGTAAGTAAGTAAGTAAGAATATTTGTACATGGCGCAAAAAAGCAACAGTCACTATATGCCGTAGACCTAGACAAACCAAAGTGTCTTCAAAAGTCTCTTAAACTGTACAAGTGAGATGTGTACGACTGACTGGACAGTCTTCGGTAGCTCAGACCATGTCCACACAGCATCAGAATAGCTGGTAAAGGACTATCTAAAAGTGAATGCCGATCCCGGAACCCAACTAACACCATGCTAGGATTATTCAAGCACAACACCATGAAGCTATTCAATAAATTACTTCAAGATGCCTCAGGTTAATTTCGGGCAACGTATTGACGTATTTGCATTACTCTGAGAAATAAAAATAATCAACACACAATGACAGTGTTAACAAAAGCTGGCAGCAAACTGTGAATACCCACTGTTCACACTGTAGCATACAAATGTGACAGAAACTCATACAAGTTCACTTTGTATGCTTACAGAAAATAAGAAATTTAATAGAGTTCAATAAAGAAGGCAGTCCTTGAGAAACGTCCAAGTGAATGTGGATGAGTTAATTGCCGAGTTGATGCTTAACAGTGACCAGTGTAACATCTTGTGTTCAATTCAATTTAATGTGTAAAATCAGCTGTGTGGTCCAAAGTCCTTCATGTTAACCAAGACAATCGCTCACTGCACCTCGGGCTGTCTTTATTTGCCAAGTTCTGAAGAAATAAATATCACTCTCTTTATGCTCGCTCCTAAGTGCATTACTAAATGCAGCAGAAAGCATAGCAAAGAAAACGAATTCTGAATTTACCATGTACAAGATCACATAATCAAAAACCCGAGTTCTCATTTCTAACTTCATTTACATATGACCCCACTACAAATGACTTCGATATTGGCATTACGAGATTAATACAGCCTATTGACTACAATTACATGAAAACACAAAATAGTAAAAAAATAGAAATTCACAATGTATAACCACACCTCTTCCTTCATGAAAACACAGACAGAATGTTCTCCAGGAAGCTGGGAAGAAGTTAATGTCTGTCCACTTGGAAGGCTACATAGTACAGTAAATACACAATACTACAGAGAGAAATAGTTCTGTAAAGATCAACAATGTTTAGATTTCTACATTTTCTGTATTATTCATAAATATAATACAGTGTTCCTTCCTGCAATTCATGGAGATATTTGATGGTGTGAGGGTCATATGGAAACAGGTCATCACTGTATTGATTTTTCTGCTGAGTGATTCACCCAAGTTAGCCAACCTACCAGCAGCAGCAGCAATGGTGCATTGAGTTGACTGACAACTGGCGTTTTATGAACATCAGCCGATGAAATCAAAATATTTACCAATTTCTTTCTAAGATTCTAAAATGTGGGCATAGCCAATGTCAGTATCCAC
>Ga0209363_1000528_pt1 | contig 15235 bp, 16 predicted proteins | sample WorMetexBAHAMAS3_FD_187385 | JGI IMG/M metagenome (GOLD analysis project Ga0209363, IMG submission 187385) | Marine gutless worms symbiont microbial communities from Max Planck institute for Marine Microbiology, Germany - Inanidrilus exumae... | ecosystem: Host-associated > Annelida > Digestive... | reverse complement strand
ACACAGGAAAGGTTATTTCAGAGACATTCTTCTCAGCCAATCTCTTCACTTAGTACTGAAAAACTAAATCAAACAACAAAAGCAAACATGCATCCATAACAAAATCTACTACAACATAAAAACACAAAAACTAAAGACGGGTTTGGTCGCCTCCTATGATCTCCGGCCTGAAAATGGAATAGATCTATTCTGGAAAAACTAGACAAGTCAGGAAGTAAATAAGTAAGGAGGTAAATAAAGAAGTATAAGGAAGGAAGTTAAGTAAACAAACAATTTATATAGCACCAAAATCAACAAATGAATAAGGGTGCATTACTGCCCCAGAGCCCGTATGGGGGCGGGACAATGAATTAGTAAATAAACCCTTTCCTTGTGAATCATTGAATGAAACAAAAAAATTAGGTCCGACCAGTGATTCATCAACAAACAACAACTTTGCACCAATCATTCTTAAAGGATCAATGGCATAACCATGTAACCCATGTTCATCTGGTAAATGTCTGTTAAACAGATGCATATGTCACAGGTGATATGAACTCTATAAGAGCTGTGTACTTTGCACGTAACATTGACACAGGTTATTGTTACCTGTTGCCTCAAAAGCATCCACGTATACATCACCACCATGTATTCCACTGTTCTGTCTCATCTCGTATGTGCCTGCATTTCTTCACAACCTGTAAACCAGCCGTCATTGAGTACAGGCAGCATCGCCACTCACAGACAATCTAGCACAAATATTAATTATTATTATTCTTATTATACTGCTATTACTACAATATTAGCAAAGTTACTTAGCAGTATTACAAAGTAAATTACATTTTAACATTACATACATATTAACTTAACAAAGAAGCAGATCTGACTTGCCTGATTACAATATTTCAACCTGTTAAATAAAGTCAGCTCCATTCTTCACGGCGATTCCCAGCTGAGATGCATCAATTATAAACAAGGAGAAATTATATTTACATTGTGCTCAAATGGCATGCTAGCTGAGGTAAAACAAATATGTTTAAATAAGTTACAAAGTAATGAAAGGTAGTGCGATAAATATAAAAGCTGCAGCCATATGATTTTTAAGAAGTTAGTCGTTGTAATTAGACAAGCTTTTAATATGTTTAAATGTCATTACGAAATTTGGCTATTTTAAGTCAGCTTAGTAAAGCTAAATAACTGTCGTTGATTTGCCACAAATATGACTGGTGGCAATGTTTATGTTGCATCTTGTTACAAGAAAGAAGACTAATGAAAAAAATTTCCCAATTATTTCCTATATGATATTACTAAGTCAATTCATCAATAGTTCTTTACTATCTCACATTAATTTGACAGTTTGGTTAGATGCAGAGCAAAGTATACAGGTCATCAAAGTGCTTGGCACAGCTTTAATTCCTTAATAATTTATTAAATTATAGTTTTCAATCTAAAACAATTCATTTGGCCATTCTAGCCTGTTAGCTTAAATCTGGGGGTACTTCAGCACTGTTAGTTGGATCCAACCTGCAAAAAGATCCTCTCTGAATCCTCCATGGTTCCAGCCTAACCTATAGGCAGCATGGCACCTGTAATCTCATCAGACAAAAGCCAACAGGTTTTAGCAGTAATTATGCAGGTATACATTTACACGGACCTTTTCAGTGATTCAAGTACAGTGGAGAAAGCACTGTGCTGTATCACTGGCCATGGCACTGTCATGACACGTGGGTGTTTCACGTAACATAAGACAAGAGTAATAAGAGCTTATTATAGTGATAGTGAGTAACTGATTTCTTGAAGGAATCTCTTGGTGTGTCCTACTATGAGGTTCGTAAAACAAGTGCAGTTTGTAAACATAGACAATACGAGTGACAATATGCTTATTATTAACGTCAAACATTACCATTATAAGACGAAATCAGTCTATTACATGCATATTGTTTTAAGTTATTAATAACACGTTTATTCAGCACCAACAGTATTTTTCCTTTTAAGACTACTGAACAACTTTGAAAGCAACTGCAACTACTGCTAATCATAAGAGCAAACAGTTCGTATGATTTAGCTAGATATTATCAAACGTTTACTGAATATTTCAGCATGCATTACAGATTAACAATGTTCAATCTAACATAGTAACATTAACTTTTACAATTAAAAATTTAACTTATACAAAGCTTAAGCTTTACAATAACACCTCCAGAGTAAAATTTGATAGCCAAAATGCTCATAACTTACAACTGGTCAATAGAATAGATTTGGAATGTTTACAAATAAAATTATGCCAGTTTGGCATTAACTGGAATTTTATATCCAAAAGTCACTGCACTAGCAATAATGCAGTAACCAGTTTTATGCAACTCTGTATGAGATGAACAAAGGTCGAATACATCATTACTACTGTCAACCAGAGAACTAGTCAGCTACATATTTTATGTCACAAACGACGAACACATCAACTCCGTCACTAGAATGACAACGAGGTCAAATATTCTTTGCTCTTTTCAAAGACACGCCCACAACACACGGTCCACACGCACGTATCGGCAAAAAACAACAGAAAGTAAAGGAGAACAAACGACATCTGTCAAATTACTGATGCTGAGATCTGGTACACAAGCCATCCGACCGGCTGGCAGCTGTAAGCAAGGGCCTTATCACCAGCCAAACTGTCAATATTGGTTACTTGTCGTCCTCGATATTTATTGAGCGCAGTGATTACTGTTTAGTTTGGCAGTATTATCATATTTACCTGCGCAAAACAAGCGAATATATTATGATTAATTAATTATATCAAATAATACATTATCACATTAAGTTACTAATTATCATTAGCATCGTATTGCAATAACACAAGTATAATGTTAATACATCATAAGTATTGTTAACTGTATGTGAATCCCTTTGCATTCCTACATCAAGAGGGAAAACGTTAGCTAGACCTATCGCCGCTTCCACAGAGGAAGCCAGATAAAGCACAGTCTGGCCTCTGGAGCTATACTTTTGGTTTAAAAACACTAAATCAACTAGGTAAGGGAGGCAGTATTTCTCGATGAATATGCAATGAAACATATTATTATTAAATATTAATATTAATTCGGCCCAATTTTACCACTCAAAACTCACCTGCATTCAGCAATAAAGCACAGACGTAGTTTCTAAATTGATCTATGCCATTTGCAAGTACAGCAATGTTGACAAAGTAACAAAACATCTAACCTACCAGTGGGACATCTACCACGAGAAGATGACATCAATGGATGTATTAGCGCTGTCCATAAGACGGCCCGTATCCACCGCCTGGTGGCCCATAGCCCCCAGCCTGTGGGTTTGCCGAGGCTCCGCCTCCGTAGCCAGGTGCCCCGCCTCCAGCTGCTCCGCCCCGACCAAATCCACCTGCAGTGAACATTCAAACAACAACAAAAAACCTTTCAACATAATCACATATGTACCTCTCGTTATGCAGCAGATGCTAAGGTAACATTTCCAACCCCTATGCTGCATACACAGTTTTTTTAAAATTCTAACTGCCATGGGGATTAGTAACCAAATCAAAGCTTTCACAGTATCTCATTTTCCCCACAATTTGTAGTGCTCTGTCTGTCAACATCAATCACATAACTGACCAATCAATCAAAATTTAAAGTTATACAGCAAGGCCTCTTCAACAGTTCTCTGATAGTACTTTAACTCTAGTAACTAATTTTTCAACAGGCAGGTCGCAGTGGCCTAGCAGTAACAAGCCTGACTGAGGTGTGAGAGGACCTAGGGTCAAATCTCACCGTGGGCAGTTGTGTTTATCATGACAGCCACTGCCATATACATCGTTGGGCACGGACTGCACACCCTTACTGCAGCAATTAGGTCGACTCAGCCTTCCACCCTCCATGGGACGGAAAAACGAGCTTCTGGGCTGAGTAATTATTAACAAATGGAGAGGGTGAATGCAGATGGTAGCTGCCTTTTCCGGCGGTCTCACAGTCCAAGTTGATTGGCTTGGTCTAGGGGTTGGTAGCCACCTGGCACTTAGTCTGCATTCATCAAATGAACCGGGTAACTATCACAATGGCTTGCCATGATGACAGTACCAAAATTATCATCTCTGTTATTATTATTATTATACGAGCTGGTATTACCAGCCACTTTAATGGTCCAGACAGAGCACTCAGTCGGGTCTGTGTGTGTATGTTTCCGGACAATAACATTAGAACAAAATGACCTTTGACCAAGACAGTGGTTCACCTAGATCCATCTAGGTCAAGTTTACAGTCACGGGATGAAAAATGCAGTCAAATGATTCAAAATGAAATAGGCAAAATCAGTTATGGCACCATGCCTGAAAAACACACATGAATGGGAAACTGTAAATAAGTAACAGATGCCGTACGATAGCCTACTCTATTGTAGTAACATTACATCCTTAGAAGACAGACGTTCCCAACAAGCAAAAAAGTTCTTTACATCAATTTTGGACCAATCTTCATGCCTACATCATCTCCTCCCGCAGCAACGTGACAACGTTGTTACTTCCAGGTTGCGTTCGGCGTTCAAATTCCCAGTGCCATTCGCCAGGACAAAGAAATTTCAATCATTTATAAATTACGGCTTAAGATGGTATCAGTAGGCCTAGACTATCGTTTTTGTGAGTTAAGCTTTAACTCTGTTCTAATGTTGCAGATTGTTAGTAAGTGTCGCAGTGTTTTTATGTCTTGTGTACTGTTTGAACATTGTATTATTATTGAGCTATTCGGTCTCATAACCGCCAGTTTGAAATAAACACTTACTTACTTACTTACAACAGTAATTTGCAGTCGGCTAAAATGCTGCACTGCTAAAGTGGTCGTTCGATGCAACATCAACAGATGAGTTTCTAGTACAACACTGATATACAAAATCACAATTTTTGTTTATTTTTTAAAAATCTCGGCTCTGTTTACACTGGACCATTAACAACAAGATGCACTCGGATGCAGTGAAGCGTCGACATGGATGTCTTCACCACTTCAACATTCTGCTGTGACCTTGACCCCCCGAATCTAATCAGTCATCAGTAGGGCTTACCGAATATTTCCTGCAAGTTTCATCGACACTGCTCGAAGTTAGTTGGAGTTTAACGTCCCCTTTCAGCACAAATATGGGTATATCAGAGAAAAAAGGTCAGGGGTGGAGAGCTATCCCTACCCAGCGAAGGAAGGCCAACGATATATTAACCTCAACACTGGCCGCGTTTTTGTTCAGCAGCCACCCAAAAAGGGAGAGGGATCGAAAGGCTCATTAAAATTATTACGCTAGCGCCTAAAAGAGGAGAAGACAACTATCGCACTGCAAGACTAAACTAAACCTAATACAACAAAACACCAGAATAAATCTTAACTAAGCAATACAGATAACACATAATGAACAAAACCAAACTAAACCCAGGTTCAATCGCCTCCTACTATCTCCGGCCTGGAAAAGGAGGGGTGACTATTCTGGTAGAAAAGGAAGAGATGGACGAAAGAAGAATATAGGTATAGCGAACAAAAAAAAGAAAAAGGGGAGACTGTTCGAGCTGTTCCATGAGATATCGTGCTAACAATATCTATAGGAACAAACAAACGATCGAATAAACATGGCGGATGGATGCCCAAAAACATAATGCCCTCACCGACAGTGTTGGGTGGCAAAGGCATATACATCAATTAAGCAATATAACCAAAGTTGAATAAAAATCAACATAAATCAGTCGGCATAAAACATAACATATGACAAACAATAAGTAGCCACTATACTGCCATCACTTCAGCTTAGCACCTCTTTCACAAAACCATCCAGCAAACATTCTTTGCTTCATTTGGAACGACTCACCATAACTAAATTCGTGATGTGATAAACAACTCTGCTTTCACTACTGTTCTTACCTCCGTATGGTCCGGCTGCCCTCTGGCCATATCCTGATCCTTTCATTGCACCACCGCTGTAGCCACCACTATAACCAGATCCAAAATTACCGCCGGGCTGACCTGCCAGTTACAACACACAATCATGCAAGATACAAAAATTCTACAGCTTTGATGCAGCATTAAATGCCTTTATGTTCTCTGGGTGAAAAGCTTTGTATGTATATTACCTAAAATACATAATAAGGAAATAATACCCTATCCATTCCAACACCACAATATAACAACATTAGCCACTTCATACAGAGTATCCTAACATTCAGCACACACTGAAGCTGAAACGTTTTCAATCACAGTTCATTAGTAAACTGAAAATCTAATTTAAGACATTGCAAAGAAGATTCTATAAAGACAGTAGTTTGTTGCATATCTACTATGCAGCATTTTCATATGATGACGGCAAAACCCAACCAAGCTAGCATAGATGATAGAACCCACCTTGGCACAATGGCCAGCTCCATCAACAACGAGCACTCTAAACTGACAACACCTGCTGATGGTGGTGGCATTGGTCATATCAACCAAGTTACTCTACGTCGAACACAGTTAGTACTGGGATGGTCGAGAGTACGGGCCAAAGTGTGCTGATGCACTGCGGCAGGGGAGTAAAAGCAAGATGGTTCATTCCATTTGTGAATAAAAGTGTGAGTGGCAGGTAAAACTGTGTGATTCATCGTTAACATGTGCCATGCCTGAGAACTTTAAGAGATAAGTATCTGTCACACTCACTATCAAGTGCTATACAAATGTCCTGTTTAGTTTAGTTTACTTTACTATAATAACATCAGTAAAATGTGCTTGAACAATTCCAAGGGAGGACGAACAGAAAACTTAGTTGAACAAGTATCAGAAGTGGTACTAGTAATAAGCTGATACTGGCACGTAAGACAACACACAACAATGTCGGCAATAAAATTCTGCCATCGGTGGTTTAAACTGGTGAAAACTGTCTTTCCGGGGTTTTTACCAAAACAATTTTAGCACAACAATGTAACAAACTCACTCATTTTACCCAAAAAACCGATTCAAAAGGGATACTGTTTGTTAAGTATTCTGTCATAACTGATACAGGCATATGTTAATATGTTATGTAGTGGAAATAGTTTTCACCATTTTGTGTTTTCACAGTTATGTTCAACTATGTCAATTTTCGATAATCTTATCTTGGCCATACTTTTCATTCGGGCTGGTGCACATTATAATCAACAGCTGATGTGACTGAGAATGCACAATAGCATCACAGTGTTTGCCTTGTAAATCACACAGGAAATCCGTTACCCCGAGACAGAAAGTATAACTATTCTGTTTTTTACCAGTTTGAACCAGTTTAAAACTCACGCTTGACGGAAACATGTTTTAGCCAACAGAAATCCAACACTGACTCTCACCATATCCATCAGAGCCGTAGCCACCGCCGGGGCTCCAGCCACCGGCACTGCCGCCTGGACCTCCCCATCCTCCACCGCCCTGGTTCCAGCCATCTGAATATCCACCATAGCCGTCACCTCTGCCTCTGTACCCACCTACAACATACAACTCAGTCTACAGTGACTATTATCACTTATTTCTCAGCAAAGACAGCATCAAAGTATAGCTATTATAAACACAAATAATGGAATATTGCAGATATGCAAACAATAGCATGGAATTAATGATGACTGCAGGCACCACAAATGACCAGGAGTGCTTGACCACGCCCTTGGGCATAATTTGTCATCAGCATGCCAGCACCTGTCACACACACACTGTTGGCTGGGTAGCAGGAAGGTAAAACAGCGTGTAAAACCTGCTCAATTACTCCCAAAGGTTCTCTCTTGACACTTACATCCCACACTGGAGTAACTCAAGGAAAACAGTCTGAATAAGTAAGCACGTTTCACGCACTGCAAAATGAACAGGGTCCAACAATTTTAGAGAGTGGATCAAAATGAACCTGATCACATCCCCGTTGTGAGTTGTTCATCATTAACTGGCTATAGTTCTTGCTACAATTAATCACTGTACCAAAGCCAAAATGCCCACACACCTAAGATAAAGAGGATATACCAAAATAGCCAATTTTTGGGCAAATTTTGACGTTTTTGGACATAAATATAGATAATGTTTGGCTGGTTATCGATCATTACTGGCATAGAAAGTAAAGACTACAAAAATTTTGACCAAGTGTGAAAAATCAAATAAAAACTACTAAAGTTGCAGAGCCCACAAGCATATTTAGTCCATTTTGAGGACAAATTTAGAGTTTTTTGGTGAGTAGATACAGTCAGGGCTGGCTGAACATGACCGGATATCGGCATTCAACCCGTATCTGTTATTCTCCAAAAAAAATAACTACAGCAAAGAATAATAACGTATCCTTCAGACCTGCACCTGGATAGCCACCAGGAGCACCATATCCACTGCCATTATAATATCCGGCTCCACCAGGTGGAGCGGGTCCACCACCACGACCACCTCGACCACCTAACACACAACCAGCTCCTTAGTTGGCTCATTCATCTTATGCCCGTATTACAACTGAGATAAAATGTTTTAGCTAAAACATTTTAGCTAGTAAAAACATTTTATCTCAGTTGTAATACGGGCATAAGTCATAATTTTTATCAAGTCGACTACAATAAGAAGTCCTTTTGTTTTGTTTTAGCCAGAAGTTGTCAATTTTACTCATAGTCTTAATCAACTAGAATGTTGTGTTCAAGCTTCTGTCATTTTTCACAAGTTCAAATATCATACTGATACATGCATATATTTAATAGTGTAACACCACGAGATAAAAATAAATAGACCAGAAACCTGACTAACTTACACAGGTAGCATTCAGTAAAGCCTCACAAGATGCTAATTAAGGGATATAAACAGTGTCAATGTTTGCCAGACGGATGCTAGCATTATTTATATACCAGACATCAGTTTCTATCTGATTCTGACATATTCATCCCAACAAAACTACCTTTTAATTTCTATTTACTTTAGTTATTTTGAATTCAATTTTTATTCGTTTTTCTTGTCGACAAAAAATGCAAAACATTTTAATCATTTCCATTTTCGTTGGCAAAAACAGTGCTTCACAGGATATGACAATCACACGTACATGCAGTTTTGTGTTATTGGCAATCTCTTCCAGAGTTATTCCAAGTTGGGCAAAAGAAAACTTTGCAGATGTTCGGAGAAGGTTTCTACAAGCAGTGTGCCTTTTTGTTGCCCAGTATCTTCAAGGAAGGGTAGTTGACTGGGCTCTGCACACGTGCCATATCTCATAGCCAACTAGAGGTGTGGCTAAAGTGGCGCGTAGTAACATATACTGCGGGCCACCTGCAAACGACCTACTTATTGTGGGTGTTTCTTTACAAGCACGTGCCAATCGACTCCCAGTAAGACTGTCTGTTGATGTGGTGTGAAAACCAAACCACACGAGGACACCAGAAAACACCAGGATCACTTTGCAGAGAAAATAGTTCACGTCAAATACAGTTACGTAAGTGTTATATTTACGTAAGTTCAAAATTGTTTTATCGAATTTAGTACATTTCTTATTCTTTATTGCTACAGATCGTGATAAGATACGGCTTCATCCATATCGAAGAACTAGGGGACCAATATCACCTGTTGTGGAAATCGGCTTTTAATCACCCCAGAATTAATATCCTATCCTCGTAGGTTTGAGTAAATTCAAATCATTAATGCCATCCACAGAATGTCATCCCCTGGACCTTATCCTTTCTTGACCCATCAACTGACTTCCTGACGCAAGGTATGCCATATTCTTTGATGCCAGTAACCACAAGTACCAACAAATACCATGTCATACTCCACTTAGTAAGTTTACACAAACTGTGTGCCAAGTCTCAAATTTAATAAGGTTTCACCCTAATGGGACATAACCGTACTGGCCAGCCATGCAGTGTCGGCCGCCCGACCACCAACGTGCCCAGTGGCCGGCCAGCCTGCCCGTCGCCAGCGTTACGACGACGGACGGCGAAGACAGACGCCCGCAACAATTACTAGTCTGGACCCTTACACTATGTGCAGGCACCAGGTGGGCCAGTAATAATTTCTGATACGGGTTTAAGACCGATAACTAAGCAGAAGTATGTTCATCTGGGTGTAAAACTTCATAATAACAGTCTACACACCATTTCATGAACTATGAAAAGGGTAACAACATAAGTTATGTAGACTGTCAGCCTATCCAGAAATACACTGACGTGACTTCATTAGGTTAGATACTCTGTCAATCAATCCAACCGAAAATGTTTATCTTTTTACCATCATGCAGAAAACACATTAAAATGCCATCAAACCTCTCATTGGGCCTGGAGCAGCACCGCGTGGTGGCGCAGCTCCCCGACCTGCATAACAAGAACAACAACAGTAGATGTTACTGGCATCACTGTTCCCTGCATTCTGAGGGTGACGGGTGTAAAATTTGGTGTGGTTGGATTCTATTCCTGATGTCAGCCACGGACAACACTCCACTTCTGGACTTCACCCGTTCTTCATCCAGTAACTTTACGTCAGCTTACCAATGCCGGTAACACATACACACAGTCTGCCGTCATCTCCCACCCCAACAAATCTTGGTCTACAATTTGACTTCAGCTACTGGACACCTCAGAGAAAACCTGTTTTCGGCTACAGAACTATAAGGGGTCACACCTACACAAAACCACAGCAAAAAAATGAGGCCATAAGATGATGACAAAGCAAGCAACCTTGTTCAATGTCAGATAGATGACATCAACATGAAATGATGCTGACTGTGCCCCGTTGGGAGTATTCTTCACCTTGGTCATTATCAACTTGATTGAAATATTACATTCATAAACACTCTGAATAACTTCAGATAATAAACTATAAAAACTATTTATAAGTTCGATCAACATCTGCAAACATCGACCACCTACCACAAGTGTTCCCATAAAACCTTCATCCAGACAGGTATAAAAATATTTTGGAACTGCCGCACAAGTTCAATGTTGCCAATCCAACAAAAATAACAAAGCGCAAGGGACTTTACGAGCATAAACAGTCAAGGGCCAAGTCCTATTTCATAAGGTAATCAATGCAGGCCAATCAAATGCTGTAAAGAAAGTCTGCAAACTTTTGAACTTAATTCGATGACTCGAGAACTTTTTCTATGCACACAAAGCCATCATTCATACATGATGCTGTGAGGTACGACGACGTTCTGCACAATGTTGTCTGAATGCACAGTTCAACTGATTAATGACAGTACTTATCTTCACCGCATTGCTTAGGCCACACAAACGCAACTCTAGACTTTATATGTGCATGACTACAATCCCAGTGTTACTACTGCTACTGCCCCTACTACTCTTACTACTACTACTAAATGCACAGTAATCAATACCTCGTCCTCCTCGAACTGTGCCGCCGGCAGCAATAATTTCTTTCTGCTCTCGCTCCAACGCCTTCTTCACTGCAATCACTTGGCCGAGGATCTCATGACTTCCCATCACTGACAAGTCATAACAACCAGCACAGCATTCAATTTACAGTCAACACTCAGCAGTAATTCATTTTTGACACTAGCTTCCAGTTTCACTAATGAATAACCAGTTAATGAATTCTGTCATGTGATTCTATGCTGTCTCTGTGACCTGAAGACAGTTAATGCAGTCATTATCAGCAACTGCATGTCACAATGACGTATGTGATGAACGAGAAACACTGAAAAGTGATTATAATAACGAAACAAAGGTGTCAACAGTCACCTCTGTAATCCAAACTGTCAACTAGCTGATATCCAGCGACTGCTGACAATAACATAATATGGCAAAATACAACTAAAATAAAGTTCACTTTCAAAGTGGTGAAAAATGCAAACAAAAAATCTATAAAACTATAAAAACCGAAACTTATAGAACTTCTGCCAACATACAGATAATTTTGTCGACGGGGTCGTAGTCGTCAAACGTAACAAAACCAAAGCCACGTCGCTTGCCCGTGTTGCGGTCCACGGTGATGTCGATTGACGCTACGGAACCAAACTGTGAGAAATACTCTTGCAGATGTTGCTCCGTCATCTCCTCTTTTATGCTTCCAACAAACAACTATGCACACATACATTGGTTAATGGCAGAACTCCAACTGCCCCTTCATTTTCTTCCTTCATTGGTTATGATTAACCTGTGCATGCTCTCAAGATAGACCAGACCAAAACTATTCATATGGCCTGTAAGCACATCCCACCATGTGTCCAATGGGTGTTCCCTCTGACTGAATCTTTCCACGTCCACTGTTGTACAGCAATTGACAATCTTCATGTTCAACACATTCAGACTATCTCAGTCAACCACTCCTAATCACCAAACTGACTGGTTGCACTTCAACATCTCAGCTCTTCATTTTAAATAATACTAGGGACTTTGGCCCTACACCCACCCTAGTCTATCGCACTGCGTGCTCTGCCTGCTGACCTCGTGCTGCTGACCTACATTATTCAGCCCTACACCCTGCCGCTGCTAGCTCTGGTGCTCAGGTATCTAGGTATGCCGTGTACTGCATGACAGATGGTAGACTGTGACCGACATTGTGACCGACAAGCACCATACAGCAATTAGTAGCATAAGATGCAGATCATAAACAGCGTAATCGATCCTAATAAATTCAAATATTCACTAAATCTGAACATTACTCACTACGTTTAGACCGATACCGTGCTAGCACCAGACACCCGATACTATCAGCCACAGGGCTACCGATACCGTTACTGATACTGGAGGTAACATCACCAATGTACGTACAGTAAATGTATGCATAAATTTGCCGTACGTTAAATATGCGCTTTGCAAAATAATTTAAATGACAGTACACCATTGTTGTATTAAAACTTCACATTGGTTGCGATGACTGATATACACTTGTGGCGTAAATTGTTGGTACCGGTACTTGTGTTAAAGCAGCGTTCTAACTGATGCGGTTGACCACGTGAGACTGACGGAGACATCAACGACATCAACGGCATATGCTATGCATGTTGTCGATAATAATGTATGCATATGCTGTCGTCAACAGTGTACGTACGCCGTCGTCAACGGTGTACATACGCCATCGGCGACATGCGCACACATTCGAACGCATCAGTGAGAACACTACTTAAGTATTACTGCTTAAATGAAAAGTGTGCGACTGCGCATAAAGGTATCGTTTGATAACTGCCTGATTCCTCCATGCACGTTTGGACGTTCACTATGTGATAGCTGACTGTCTACTCATTGGGTGGCCATTGTTATCAGCTATCAGTGTCTCAGGCACAACAGTCAAGACGACATAAAACAACCTTTTTGCTCGTGACATGAAGTTCCGGGAGAGGCTGCTGCATGCCTTCCCGAGGTATCGCCCGCTTACACTCCACCTCTTTGCCATCGATAACGTGTGGCCTCGACCCAAGACATGCCTCAAGGTACATCGACGAAGCAAATGTCACAAAGCCAAAGCCACGTGACCTGCAACAACCATGTTTACTCACAAATTAAATTCGAACACGACTTTGCCATGCACATAATTCGTAGTCCCAGATACACACATATTGACTCAGTTTTGGTATTTCCATGGTTACTCCCAGCTGGGATGAAAAAAATGGTGCGGACATTCAACAGGCTGTATGTCCTTCTCGTCATCCATCCAGAAGCATCAAAGCACTGATGAAATGTGAAGTGCCAGTTAAAGTGCACTTTGGCCCAGTGGTAATGGTACTGTCATATCAACAAAGATACTCTACCTCGAGCCAAGTTAGTACTGAGATGGGTGACCATTTGCTGATATACTATCTTGGTGCATAGCCAGTGGGATGAGAAATGAGTACCAGCCAAGGGGCAGTGAAAGTGTTCTGCGGCTGAGAAAGTAATCGTAGCTCTCGCATCACACTGGCCACACATCACAGACTGTAAGCGCAGTTGGCTCAGACAGGGAGATAAGCACCCCACCTATGCTGGGAATATGGCATCCTTTACCTTTTATCACAGAAAAGGCTAACACCAGATGAGAGTGTTCATCGAAAAGAAGCCACTCCCATCAAACCAGCTCAGCAGTATTACACCAGGTGGAGCATAAAAATGCCCCCAATTCAAACAATAATAGATGCATAACAAAACAAAACTTTCGATGTCATTCCATAATTTTATTGTAACATGTGTATGTTTTGTTACTTTTTTCTCAAAAATTACTTATTTACCTTTAGTTTGTCTGGCACAGAAGTCTGGGATTTTTATGCGTCACCTGGTATAAGTATGAAGAGATGGTGTAATATGCATGCAATGTCATGCATCTGTGCGGCAGAAAACTGCAGGTGCAGGTCAATAGCATGTAAAGACAATTCACTCTACGTTCAATTTGGAAAGTATGTGAGAAATACCGCTGTGTATTCTGGTCACGCATAATGATTGCACCAGAAACATCACCCCATTGTTGGTAATATGCTTTCAGACTGTCCTCATTTGTATTGTAATGAAGACCGCCAACGAATACCTTTCGAAAATTTTCATCCTGCACATCACAAAAATATACACGACATAAAACAGTCAAATAGGTACCTTAGAAGAAAGGCTTAAGTCAGCACAAAAGTGACAGACACAGCATTCTTTTTACTATAAACAACATACCCTTTACCAAAAAATGCTATACCCCATTTTCCATACACCCAACCTCCAAAATTTATGTCTTTTTAGCTTGCAAGCTACCCCTTCCATCCACAAAATATTGCGGCAATACTAAACACGTAGTCTCTCCCATGCCTTTTGCTGCCGAGTAATGTGCTATCTGATAACGCCACGTTTTTGAAGATATCTGGACTAGCAGCAAGCTAGCTTGCAATCTGCTCGATGCTAGCACTGACTCATTTCCCGACATGGAGTAAATCAAATTCTGCGTCGCGTTTCCGATGTCTAGACATGCTAAAAGCATTGCTGCTGTTCGAGTTTTAAGTGGTGAGATACCGACGTGAAACACCGCCCGGACGACCACCTACATCGCTGACTGCCATGGGACCACCCATGCCATCAGCGATGTAGGTGGGGTGTCTTCCCGTTTCGCAGAATCCCGTTTTGCTGAATCTCAATTCGCTGAATCCCGTGTAAGCTTTTCTTTCCATCATTTCAGGGTGTCTACAAATCCAGCCTAACAAATTTCCAGGAGATTTCCAGGACACATTTAACAAATTTCCAGTAGATTTTTACATTCATCGAGCCTCCTTAGTATTACAATTATACGTACAATGAAATGGCAAGCTGCACTATATCAATGCACATACAAGTATGAATTCTGAAATGTTTTCGTATGAGCATGTGATGATGAGC
>Ga0209363_1000527_pt1 | contig 15236 bp, 12 predicted proteins | sample WorMetexBAHAMAS3_FD_187385 | JGI IMG/M metagenome (GOLD analysis project Ga0209363, IMG submission 187385) | Marine gutless worms symbiont microbial communities from Max Planck institute for Marine Microbiology, Germany - Inanidrilus exumae... | ecosystem: Host-associated > Annelida > Digestive... | reverse complement strand
CGTTAATGTCGCCCCGCTCATTCGAAAACGGGTGGATGGATCGCATTGCCGATTATTGCATTAACACAGTCAATGAAAAAGTTATTACGGCTACAAATTTGGTGAAATTTGGTGCAGTAACACCTGAGATTTTGTGGCTCATTTGCATGGGCAGTGAGTCCACGTAGGCTAAAATACGATGTGCGATATATGGCTTTTAAACGTCATTCGCTAGGTTACAGTAGCATAGCCGCCAGTCTGTAGGTAAGTAAGAAATGCACACTCGCGTTTGCGCATGCCGGGCGGGCTACACGTTGGGTTTTGCCCGCCTTTTTAGTTGTTGCTACTTGACAGTGCTTTGTTGTTCTTTGGGCTTCAAGAAGGGCATAAAGGTACACACACAAGTCCTAGTGACTGTATAGGGACCGGTACTGATCTTCGGTTTCCAGCCTGATTACATGACGCTATACTCCTGTTTGCACAGTGTTTAATGCTACGGTTGATATATTGCTATATTGACTTGGATGGGCCCAAGAACCATGTGTTAGATGGAAGTCCAGTCCAGATGCCCAAATGGGAAGAGGCAATTTTGGGGGTTTTACGACCCATTGAAAAGCATTGTCACTGCTGCAGTGTACGCACCAAAAAATCACTAAAGGCATCAGTGCGACTGCTGCAGCCGACTGCATTGCTTCCGACTGGCCGGTGTCACATTAACTTTTCCTTGTGAAATATTCGCCCCCTGCGATGCGGCCTTTTGTCAAAATCTTTCGACGACTTGTTGCCTTTATTATCGACCACTTTAGTGGTCCGGCTAGTGCGATCGGTCCGCTATGTGAGTATGTCCTCGTACGATGACTTTCTCACAGAATGACCTTCGACCTAGATATTTGACCTTTGACCTAGATATTCGGCGTCGTGGTTCATATTGACCCATCTAGGCCAATTTGTAGGTCAAGGTCATGGGTCAAAGTTCACGGTTAGGGTTAGGCTTAAAATGTACGCTGCGGTCGGAGGCTGTACTGCTGCTGGCGGTCTCTGTCCAATGACATTAAACATAAGTCGTCGGTGCGACCTCGAGTGAGAGCCTTTCAAGTTATTAAACAATTCGTCATATCTGCGGTGGATGAAACAGTCATTACGGCGAATGCAGAGCACAAGAAAAAAACGTACACGAAGCCGTCCACGTATTCAATGGAACACACTGCCGTCGATCATTAAAATCTGCTGTCTATCATAATCCATTATGCACTACACTCTGTCGCCTGTCACACATCATAATGAGCTTTACCGATATTGATGTAATACACGACAGCTATAGAGCTGTAACACAATAGCTGTCTGCCTTCGTGTAAGCCAATGAAGGCATCATCGTAGTGACCTTGGACCACCTGAATGCAGGCAGACGTAGGCCTATTGTGTGTTCCGACTATGGCATATGATACAACAGTCGTGGACAAAAGATGTGCGCGCAAGATGCGACAATTGTTGTTGCATAATGGACTAGCAACACTGCGACACAGGTAGCAGCGGTCGGCGGGAAAGATGAGATGAAAGGATGAAGAAGAACCGGATGAGAGAGGATCTCTACAGCGAGAGCGCCGGGCTATTTCTCTCATTAGCGTGGCTGTCCTTGTTTGTGATATCTGTAAAAACGACGTTTAGTCGCTGGAAACAGAACCCAAGAACCCATCATTTGAAATGATGAGCTTTCTTAAAAACCATACGCATGCAAAAATGGCCGGTTTTACGGTGAGGTCTGTTAATAGTGGTATTAGCACTATACTGTCCGGTCACTTTGATTGGTCGAGAGCAGTCACGTGACCTATTGGGCCACGACCCCGGTCAAGGTCAAGACCATATTATCAGTTCGGCGCTCGAGGGCTTGTCAGTTGATATATTCCAGACCGTTCGGCGTTGACAGTGGACTATCATCAGTTCAAAGTTCGTGATAATATGGTCTTGACCTTGACCGAGGGCGTGGCCTAATAGGTCACGTGACCGCTCTCGACCAATCAGAGTGACCGGACAGGTTAGCGCTAATACCACTACGTCACCGAAATTCATCGACCCACTATGAATCGTATTAATTGAAAGAAAATAAGATGTGGTGCCAGATGCCACTGGAAAAACGTTTATTTCTGCAGAAATTTGGCTGCAATAGATACGGCATATTGCTACAGACGGAGTATCGTGGTTTGTCTGTCTGTGTGTGTGTCTGTCTGTTAGACATGTTCGTGAGCCCTGCAAAAAGCGGCTGAACCGATCAAGATGCTTTTTTGGAGGCTGACTCGGGCGGGCCCAAGGTACCGTGTATTAGATGGCGGTCCAGGGGCAATGTTTGCGATTCTACAGAAATCTTAGTAAACTTTGGACGTGTGGTTATTGAGATAAGCGAGCAGACATGTATAGACAGACAGAGAGACAGACAGACAGACACACAGAAACGTTCTCTTTCACTTTACGTTGTTTAGCAGTGCCCTTCTACGGGTGTCCTGCAAAATATTGCGGGAATATGGGAGGCGCTAAATTTCTGGGGCGTTCCTGATCGGCCGAAGAGATTGAACATTCCTAAATCCAACCACGAGGACAATGAAAAGAGAATAAAAAGATGGACAGAGGTTAACAGACACACAATCACAACTGAACAAACGACGTACGATGACATTATTTTATGTGTTAGATGGAAGTCCAGATCCCCAAGTTTGACTTCGAAAGTGCATTTACAATTTAAACGAAGGCGTCGAGTTGCCAGAGACCTTAGCTCAAGCAGAGGTTAACAGCAATTTCATATTTGACGCTACGTCGTGACTAGCGGCCATTATTAGGCCGCATCGCCTGCACTCTGTGCATAAGATGCGGGCTACCGTTACAGACGGAGTAGCGTGGTCTGTCGGTCTGTCTTTTTGCGTCTGTCTGTTGGTCACGTTCGTGAGCCCTGCAAAAACCGTTGAACCGATCGAGATGCCGTTTGGTGGACTGACTCATGTGGGTCCAATGAACCATGTACTAGATGGGGTTAACATCGGACGAATCCATTCGCATCCGCGAGGAGTGACAATGTTAAGGGCTTGCATATTATGCTTCTGTGTCAGGTATTCTCCGATCCTTTGAGAAATCTGTTCATTCCGGTATTCTTCAACTGTTGGCTTGCAAAGGTTGCTTTGGAAAATATGCTGGTATGTTGAAGTGGAGTGTTAGATGTAGGCTGACCTAGTCCACAGTGTTGTTGCTGTCATCCGGACGGCAAATACCACTTTGGTAGGACTCCGCCTAGAACGTTAAGCACCCCCTTACCAGCGAAGTTACGTCAAAAAATCAAATAACTCGCTGCGAATGTGACCGAATAAATGGCAATTTTGGCAATACCTGTAGAGCTGAGATCTATCAATTGCCATACGACTTCGCTGGTAAGGGCGTGCTTAACGTTCTAGTCGGAGTGATATTTGCCGTTTTAGAGCTATGAATATGTCGCCCTTAAACTTGGTTGTAAAGTGGCCAGTTTTTACTATTTTATATTTGCGGTTTTATTACTAAGATATAATTTCAAATGTCTATACTTGCCTGTTCAGAATATTTTTTAATTTTTACAAGGGAAACGTGGGCATTGCGAAGATATGGCGATTTTTGACTAGCAACGCCAGCACGTGCTCGCCATTGTGATTGCTTGCTATCTCACGGCGGGTTAGAAATTGTTGTGGTTGTTGTTGTTGTTGTTAAGTTATTATTATTAGTTTGCTCTTGATCTGTCGTGCACTCATTGATAAAGTGCATTCTAGTTAAAGTCTCCGTACGGAACCAGAGCGAGCCCCCAAAATATTAGCCTATGGGTGGTTCCCCAAACACGTTCCTTCTAGACCACATTGTATACTGCAATCAAGACGTCACTGGCTGAAGCCAGCAATGGAAAACAATCGGAAATGGCGCTATTCGGTCTGCCGTGTACTATTTCCGGTTAGTGGTCTGTAGTATCCGTGTCTCTGTTGTGCACTGTTTCCGATATATTACCACTTCTCACCATGCATGGCTGCTTCTGACCTTAAACAGTCCTCTAGCTTCGTTACAACTCTACGTCACGTACAACTTTCGACTCACCGTAATCGCATTGTCGCTAATAAAAATGCTACAGTTTTCGAAGTATTTTTAAAGCAAAAGTTTTATTATTTATTTAGCTGAAGTAAATTAAGTAAGTAAACAGTGTATAGCTGTTAGCATCAACTTAGCTTTTCACCGCTACGGGAAACACACATGCCCTGTGGGATCACACAGTGTTACCTGCCACCCGGCAGAGGTGTCAAGTGACGTTCAAGGTCACTCAAGGTCACTGGTAACGGCTACACATGATTTCCTATTAGCCTTCCATAGTAACTATATCCTTATCTTGTACCGACTCTGAAGTTAAGACCTAACAGCGGGATAGTAAAACGAGATATCGATTGAAAACCACAAAATTTTCGTAACCCACGAGTATCTGGCGCACCAGATGGTGGTAACACAGCGAAATTTCATTAAGATCGTTGCTGTGAGAAATGCGCTACACCAAAAGCATTCAATATGTCAGCAAGCTAGCATAGAAGTGACAGGAAAGACGGCAAAAGGGTGGAAGTTGACACCTCCTTTGTTTCTAATATTTTTTAGGGGGCACTGTGGGGAAATCGGCGTTGCATGGCGTCCAGTTAGGACTACAGCCATGTCATATGTAGAGAAGTTTTGAGAGTGTCGGTTGAAGGACGTCGGAGAAAGCGCTCTAGGAAAATAACAGAAAGAAACCAGAAGAAGCCAGCACTCACAGGAGTGAAAGACCAACGCCAGCAATGTTTGCGTGTTTCATGACCTTAACCTTTGACCTTTCGACCCCATAATAAATGTGTTTCCAGGAATCATGGCGGAACATTTCTATGCCAAGTTTGGTGATCCTAGTTGCCGCGGTTGTTGAGATATTGTGCGGAAGAACAGACGGACACACAGTCAAACTGAGGTATAAAACCGACCCTAGCCCAGCGACTGCCATCTGCGTGAGCAAAAACTGAGCTAAAGCGATGCAGTGAACGAGCAGTCTGTAGAGTCACTAATGGAATATTGCTAATGCTGCATCCGGGAGAAACGAAGTGAGGAGTGGATATAGATAGTCCACCCCGGCGTGGCGTACCGAACGGCTATGGAAATGTTCCACTGATGTTACTTTGTTTCATCTTCTTTTTAACGGACCCCTTGGAGATCAATTATCTCAGAATGTACTGGACCGAGCTTCACTAAATTTTCAGGATAGGTACAAGTATGGATGGGCATAATCAATCCGACTTTGTTCTCACGATCGCTCAAGAGACGTTGCTATGGTAACTGATTTTTGGCGCGAATCGGCGAACATTGGATAATCTCTCCTTCATTCTGTGCGCTGGCATTCCACAACGGATGAGAGGATCGCAACGTGGATGTGCGTGTTGAGATCGCCGATGACCCGTCTACGTCTGATACAAATTTGGTGAACTTTAGTCCAGTAACCCCCTGAGTTTTGCAGGCGCGTTTGCTGCGGGCGGGCTACACGCTGGGCTTTTCTAGTGCTGTGTCTATTGCTGTAGAACGACTGGCACCGGGCCATGCAGAAGTCTCAATCGGCGCTTGCTCAGCAGATCATCATCTTGGCTGCAACCGTCAGCTGCATTGTTTTCACATGGTATTATCTTCTTCCCAACAGTTTTTTTCTTCTCCCAGTCTTACAGTGACAACTCTTTTCTTGCCGTGTCATTGTTACGCTAGCCGCGTATAGCGGTAAGCGTAATGTAACGCTCTGTCGTCCGTCCGTCTGTCTGTCTGTCTGTCCCGTCGGCATACTCACCGTGACTCACCAGGCGCAGCGTGAGATGTATCTAGCGTACATTTATTTTCAGCCCCACTATAAGGAGGACCGATATACTGAATTTTCACGATAGGTAGAAATATGGATGGGCATGATCAATCCGACTTTGTTTTCACGATCGCTCAAGAGACATTGCTATGATAACCGATTTTTGGCGCGAATCGGCTAAAATTGGATAATCTCTCTTTCATTTTGTGCGCTGGCATTCCACAACGGATGAGAAAATTGCAACGTCGATGACTGCTATTCATGCGCTACATAACGAGGTAACTTTTTAAAATTTTTCCATACTATAAACGAATTTTAAACGGATAAATGAATGACAAACTTACAACATGGCGGCCGAGTGCGTTAACCACTCGGCCACAAAGGCAGGTCCACATCACAGTCATTGCTGCCAAACTTTTGCTACACAATATGGAATACAAGAGTTACAAAGCCATGTTTGCCTTCGTTGAAATGCAATCCGTCACGTTTTTACCTGCATTTGTTCATTATTGGAGAGGAAGGCAAGGGAGTCATGCGTCCCTGGCGGCACTTTGCAAAAATGGACGCGAGAAACGAGTACATGAGTGTTTCGTAGCAACTGGACTTGTCATAACTTCACTTATTGTCTTTGTAACAATGTAGCGGAATATCGCAAGTATGTTCGTCCTCCTAATATTCGGACGGAAATTACGCTGGCCGCGTCGCATGCTGCTCCCTGGTGAGTCACTTTGAGTATGTGCCTCACGCTCTATTAAGATTAAGGAAAAGGCGGGAGCACTCTATTGACGTTAGAAAAAAGATGTGACTGACAGACAGACGGACAGACGGACGGACGGACGGACGCCAGACCGTTATACATAGCGTTTACCGCTAGACGCGTTCACGTAATAGTAACATTGACGATGTAGTAGTACAGTTTTCTGTGAGTCATATCATATTCCTTCGACCTTTGACCTTTGACCTTTTAACCCCAAAATAAACGGATTTTCATGACTAATTGCGGAACGTTTCTGTGTCACGTTTGGCGATCCTAGCTACGCCGTTTTTTGAGATTTCGTGCGGAAAACAGACAGACACACAGACAAACGGAGGTTAAAACCCCCTACCCCTCGCCACTGCAGTCGGCGTTCGTAACGATCGGTAGTAAGGTCAAGAAGCGGTGCGTTAGGAGTCCGTTGTAGTTCGCCGCCGTTCACCAGACGGCGTGCGTGTGCAGCGTCTGCGGGATACAGCATCTGCAGCGCGGTGGCGTCCAGAAGTTCTCGCTGTTCGACTCGCTGTGGTTCGTCATCGTCACCTTCTCGACGGTCGGCTACGGCGACGTCTGCCCTGACATCTGGCCGAGCAAGCTCTTCATGATGCTGCTCATCGGCGCCGCCATCATCGTCCTCCCGTCCCAGGTCAGTCTCACCTCACACATCTGCCTCCTGCATCGTACGCGCCACTGGCCAGATGAAGGAAAACGGTGCGAAGTGTTGTTGTGCTTGTAAGTTGGTGGCGTGGCTCAGCGGTAGAACGTTGGTCTTTGGCCAGCGAACTTTCCCTGTCCCGCGCTCAACCTGTAGCTGACTGGTGACCACTTATGTGAGTAAACCGTCCGCTACATGTCAACCAATCAGGCAAACTCAGCCTTTTATCCCTTCGGGGTCGATAGATAAGTAGTAAGCTGCAATTGGATGTCTCCTACCTCACTTACGGGTGGCGCCATCTGGTGAACGCTTACGAAGGAAAGACAGGCATGGTGTATTTGCAGGTAAAACTGTGATCCATGCCTGAGCGCTTTGAGATACACATAGTATATAAATGGCGCTATATAAATACTCTCTTTCCTTTCCTATCTTTTGCTAACAATGGTCATGAAAAGACTACATATATTTATTTGGCGATCCTGCAGAATATCGGTCCCGTTTTATACCCATGGAATTATATGGAATTTCTGTGGAAATTCCACGGAGTACTCCACATGGAATCCCATGGCGGTTCCGTGGAAAATTTCACGTGTTTTTCCCCACGGAATTCCATGGGGTATAAAACCGGGACCGCTAATCTGCACGATCGACATTCGTTTAATTTGTCGTTAAACAATAGTTGTAAAATTACGTGTATGTGTATTGGTCTAATGTAGATCTAATAGAGAATACAGTACGTTCTTTTTCCTGTCCTTATTTTTTCTTGTCTGTATTGTTAAGCTATCTACCACGCAGACGGCCGTCACAGGGTAGGATTTTCATCGCCGTTCGACAGTCGGTTTATCCATCGCCATTTGTCTGTGTGTCTGTTTTTCCGCATAATATCTGGAAAACCGCTGAAGCTAAGATCACCAAACTTGGCATAGAAATGATCCATCATGATTCCCGGGAAAACCCATTTAAATGGGGGTCAAAAGATCGAAGGTCAAGGTTACGAGGCACATAAACAGCGCCGGTGTGGCTTTTTGCACTCTTGTCCTTATTTTTTCTGGTCTTCATTGTTAAGCTATCTACCGTTTAACATGAAGAAAGGGTTTCAGAGTGATCGATCGGTGCGACTTCGAGTAAGGGCTGTCTGTTTTTAACCGTCAATGCCACCGAATAGCTCCGTGCGAGTTGATGCGATGTTAACAAGTCTCAGCTGCCGCAGACAGATCCGCGCGACGCTCGGCGTCATGCCCATCATGCTTAACACAAAGGTGGAAGCTCAGTATGATAAACCTACCACCGACGACTGCCGCCAATTTATCACATTGAGCGTCCAATTAAGTTGACAACACTTATGACGGTCGACATGCAGTTGCAAAATTTGTCTCTAAGTCCAGACTTGGGCACAAAGATCCAGAAGGAAGTACCCTTATTTTTGGAGATACCTTCCAACACGTTGTAGGATAGGTCGAGAGCAGCATCTATGCTGAACACGAGCTCGATCTATTTAGTCGTTTCAGTATACAGAGAGATAGACAGAAGCAAGGCAATAGCTAGCACAGAGTCGCGTGTCTGCTCGGTTATCGTCTCCAACATCGCCAGTCGGCAGCGGCTACGCTCAGCTCGACGTCGCCATCTGGATGTACCACGACACAACCGTAGCACACTTGGCCGTCGGTCATTCTCTGTCGCCGGTCCTACCGTCTGGAATTCGCTTCCGGACGAGCTCCGAGATCGAGGCTGTACAGAAGGCACATCCAAACAGTCGCTGAAGACGTACCTTTTCGCGCAGCATTAGTATGTAGAGCGCGTTAGATATATACTATGACGATGCGCTATACAAATGTACGTATCATCATCATCATCATCATCATCAGCGGTTGCTCATGTGTTTGTTCCGTACGTTTACACCCATTATAAAATACGTTAAAATACTTTACAATTCGCTAAAAGTTTCGTTATCTGACGTCAACGAGCGTCTATACAGGACCTGCTGTTTAGTGTACCGGTGTTAGTTTGCCCTGTACTAGTAGTTAGTTCTACTCGCACAAAACTGTTCTTTTGGCAGCGCATCCTACAGCATGCAATAAGTAAGTAATTAAAACAGCGTTCATTTCCTGAAACAATCACGGTTCAACGTAAATATCACCGCTAACATATCGACGAATCTCGGCTAGTAATTTATTAGGCGAATGTAAACGTTCCTGCTGAAAAACGTTGAATTCTTTCTCATTGTGAAATGCGTTATAGTAGTACGCGTATTTTCCGCAAACGTAATGATACGTTGAATACGTATACGGAACGACTACGGTTGCTGATGGTGGTGCAGTTCGAGCAGCTGGCGTACACGTGGATGGAGCGGAAGAAGATGGGCGGAACGTACAGCAGTCACCGCGCGCAGAACGAGAAACACGTGGTGGTGGTAGCGACGACGCTTCAGACCGACTGCGTCATGGATTTCCTCAACGAATTCTACGCGCATCCTAAGATACAGGTTTATAATCCTCTGCGACTTAAATTAGAACAAATATCAACGGCGTTACACTTTCACATGGTAGAATCCCAGAGACAACGCATATGTTTCAGTCGAGTTCTGTAGGTGGCGGCACCAATCGGACGTCAGACGACGTTACGACGTTCTGTTCGGTCGAGTTCGCGAAGTGGCGGCACCGGAGGCGAAGTCTGCCGTCTCCGACTGTATCTTGTTTGATACTGCTAAGTTTCCTATTTTTCTGTCTGTCCGTCTGTCTGCCGTTAGGCATACTCACCATGACTCACCATCAGTGACAGCATGCGACGCGGCCAGCGTACATTTCGGCCCAAAAATAAGAAAGACCGACGCCGGTGCTAAATCCTTGAACTCTCTGCCTGACAATTTCAAGAACATTAATCTTGCTGTGTCCACGTTCAAACGTCATCTTAAGACCTTCTTCTCCTTACATTAGGAAACCCAGCGCGTTTGAGATTTCTTATTAAAAAGCGCTATATAAATCTACTGTTATTATTATTATTATTATTATTGTTATTAATGGACGGTGTTGTGTTATTTCCAGGACTACTACGTGGTGCTGCTGTCGCCAAGTGAACTGGATCCGACGATGAAACTCATACTTCAGGTGCCGATCTGGGCTGCCAGAGTCATCTACATTCAGGGATCAGCGCTCAAGGACAGCGATCTCTCCAGATGCAGGTGAATTGCGTTGTTGACGGCGCCTGACGGCGCGAAAATACGCTACGCATGATGCATTTAACAAAACACCCGTTGTGTGCCTGATTTGTTCAATTGTTAGCGCTTTTTGTAGTGTATTTACGGTAACATATCATTTACTGTTTGTGTCCTATGTACATTCTTAATTCGTGTGCCTTGAAGTCATTGCTTATATCAAAATTTTCACGATGTTTCTTTTTCTGCATATACACAACTGTTTTACGTTTTTGATAAATAATTTTGATCTGATTACTTCTCCCCCGACAGGGGTGTAAAGTATTATTGTCGGCATGTCTGTATGTCTGTTTGTTTGTTCATCTGTCCGCTCGCATATCGCTAAAACCTCAAGTCGAAATTTCACCTGATTTTCTGCATGTGTTACCTGTAGCTGTGCCTCGATCCTTACCTGATGACAATGCGATACATTATGTACTTCCGGTTTTGCGGATGACGTCATGTTTTCACTTAATAGAATCAGAGACAGCGCGGCATCAATCGGACGTCCGACGACGTTACGAGATTTTGTTTGGTCGAAATTGCCAAGTGGCGGCACCGGAGGCGAAGTCTGCCGTCTCTCCGACTGTAGCCTATCTTGTTTGATACTGCTAAGTTTCCTGTTTGATTTTTCAAGTTAACTCGAGTGTTTACCGGAAGTTTGGACTTGACCGGACGTAATGGATGTTGGTTGTAGAATGCAGGACGCCGAGGCGTGCTTTATGATCGCTGCCCGCAACTACACGGACAAAACTGCCGCCGTGAGTTTCCCAGTCACGAAGCGTATTAAAATTTTATGTAATCAATATTAGCAGGATTAATGTCTTTATTGGCCCGAGGCGTCATAGTTTTGGCGCCCATCGGAAATTCGTTAATAAATTTTAGATATCGACGGAATGGACGGATACGGCAACGCTGCTACGAGGCATTGAAATAACAAACGCACTTAATTAGTAAATAATAGCATGTCATTGATTGCATGTCTTTACCAAAGAACGCTTAAAATAGACTAGAAGTAGCATCCATATTGGTTAAACGGCAGCACCGACAGGTGGCGCTACAACCGCCATACCGTGGTTACTCGTCGCTGTTGTGCTAAATAAACTACCTCCCGCTAGTGGACTGCCTTGCGAATTTTTTACCTTTGTTATATTTTTATAATGAGAGGTGACAGTTAGGAGCAGAATAGTCGTTTCGTAAGGACGAATTGTTTACCGAACCAGAACTAATGCTGGCTTGCCAATCGGATTTGTCAACAACAGTCGACAATTTATCGGCAAGGTTTGGGTTAGGCGCGTCTGGCTAATTGCCAGTAGGGGCGGAGCTAGTCTGTGCTACCGTCAGCTCAATTGAACTCACAGATCAACCAGTAGAATTGTCACTTCTTGTCTATTTTTAAAGAAATTCTTTGGTTCCATGGTGCATTGCTTTCATTGGCCAATGGCCATCACTTCCACAGCGAGTGATTTTCAAAACTGTTGTCCTTTTTAGGCGATCATGGCTGCAGGCGTACAGCCGTGATCGCCATATGTCATTGCAAAAATTTAGCTTGTCAAGTTGGTTTTTGAGTCCGATAAGCAAAAATTCAGTCTTAGATTGGTTAAGAGTAAGAAGATTAGCAGTCAACCAGGAAGAGATCTGTTGAAGGGCGTTTTGAAGGTGAGAAATGCTCGAGTCACAGTTGAGTGGTGGAAAGAAAAAAAGAGCTGAGTGTCATCTGCATAAAGGTGGTGGTCAAGGGAAAGGGAAGAGATCGAAGTACTGAGAGGGGTAGTGTACAATATGACCAGCGCTTGGGCCAGCGCGCGCCTATCCTACTTCGCACGGTATATTGCAACGGTATGCGTGGCCCGCGCGCTGGCCGATTCGCCGGCCGATTTTGGGCTTCTGAGGGAGCAAAATTCCCCAAAATGTATGACTCTCTGCCTTGGACGCCGATGAACCGCCGTGCAAAATTTGACACCGCTAGCTGTATCCTCGGCGGAGAAATCCGTAACCGTACAAACAAGCAAACACACAAACAGTAAACGATATATCCACACCCTGCCTATCGGCATGTGTGGTCTAGAGTCCGTATATTAGCGGTAACGTGGCGATCTTTTCATGATGATGGCTGATGAATCGTTGCATGCACAGGATCAACACACGATACTGCGATCGTGGGCGGTGAAAGACTTCGCCCCTCATTGTCCGCAGTATGTTCAGATATTTCGACCGGAGAACAAAATGCACGTCTGTTTTGCAGGTTTGACTTTGTTGCTTAATTGTGTTCACAATCCGTGACTTTAGCACGTTTCGACGCTGTAGTGCGCATCAGTTCTATAAATGACTTTTACGATAACAATAAATTGCTACTGTTTTTGGCGACCGGGCATTATACCGAAGATAATACCCGATCGCATATGCGATCGGTCGGTCGTGGAGCGCCTGATTGAAAAGTCGGCATCGAAATTTCCGCCCAACGGCGTCTGCAGACTAGCGCTAAAGTAGCTCAACTTATTGTATCCTCTGAATTCGAACCGGTCTCCTATCTCAGCACTAGCGCTGAGCTTTTGTTTTCATCTTTTGTTTTTGACCTTCTGACCTAATGGTAGTTGATATTAAGTTGTGGTTCATGAATAATAGATGTTTTAGAGTCTAAAAACATCCATTATCCATGAACCACAACTTGATATCAACTGCGATCGTCCTCTGAAGTCCGCACCACTAATAGCATTGGTATTCACCGTGCTAGGTAGCCAGTAAATTACAAAGGAAATGACAATAAATGCACAACAGAAGCACATCATTTAATAATGAACTGACAGTTATATACCGGTAGTCATTTTGACGTAAATCTAGCTAGCAAATATTTCGAAGATGCCTTACGTTCATAAAATTGAAAAGTAGGCTGAACTTACGTAAAGTCAAAAGTAAAATTATTTGACAACTGAAATTAAAATCTAAACAAAATTATTCTATAATTGAGAACTGAAACTAAAATGAAGTTGAAATTAATCTGCCCATAACTGAACAAGGCAATCGTATATATCAGACTTCGTCTGCGCTGTGCAATCCCACCACCCCGTTCGCGATCGATAGGCTGCATCGTCTGCTCCCGGAAATTTTTCAGAATACTATTTGCGTTTGCCTGGCATGCTCAACGATCCCTCCTGATGCATGACGTTATTGGCGATTGAATGATCCCTTTTGCAGAGACACTGCAGCGAAGATTGCCAGTGCCTTTGAATGGCCAGAACAACCTTCAAAAATTGTCCCTTCCCTTGGGGAATCTGCAACCCCGTCTAATACATGGTTTCATGGGCCCACCCGAGTCTTCATCCAAACCGGCATGTCGATCGGTTCAGCCGTTTTTGCACAGCGCACAGTAGAGTGTTCCATTACTTTACAATGGGCCGCTACGTTTTCCCCAAAAATAACCCCTTTCCCTTGGGGGATCGAGTCCTCCATCTAACACGTGGTACCCATGGCTCGATCAAATGATTATCCCAAACGGCATCTCGATTAGTTCAGCCGTTTTCGTATGGGTATCATGAATGAATTGTCAGTGGGGAGATATGCTGGCGGACAGACACACACACAATCACACACACATACGCGCTCATTACAATACTTCGCCACCGCTCCCGCGGGCGTAGTAATAATAACCGAAATATAGAATTTTTTCTGAAGTAAAATATCACTGTGCTGTAATAATTATGACGCTGTTGCTGCCGCTACTGGTGTTGATAACGATGATGATGATGATGATGACAGAGCATCTGGTTTGTGAGGATGAGTTCAAGTATGCTCTGCTGGCCAACAACTGTCTCTGTCCTGGTGTCTCTACTCTCACGACGCTGCTTCTACACACGTCTCGTGGCGCGTTAGTATTTAGCAAACTATAAACTAGCGACTATTCGTCTGACAGATTACTTCATTTGCTTTTCGCAAACTTATTAGGCTCATTGCTTCAAATGTGTACACGACGGAGCCGCGCATTTTGTGTGTACGTCGTATATATATATTAATGTCATAGAGACAGGACTGTACTTCGTTTACATTGTTGATTGCTATTTTGCACGTCTATACTGTATGCTTATATTGTGACTGTTTACTTTGCGTTTGACAAAGTTTTATTAAAGAATTGTACTACTACTACTATATTTGTTGCTGATGAACTGTGTAGAGAAGGCCAGCAGTCGGATGAGTCGTGGATGAAACTGTATGGACGGTGTTCGGGCAACGAGATTTATCACATCACTCTCGGCGAAAGTCGATTCTTTGGCGAATACAAAGGCAAAAGCTTCACTTACGCATCATTCCACGCTCACCGAAAGTGAGTTGCGGCTTCTGCACGCCTGTCCGTGCTGTCTATTTATCGACGTCTAACTTTAAACTAGAAGCCCAGCGTGTAGTCCGCCCAGCGCAAACGCACCTACAGAACTCCAGGGTTGCTGAACCAAAGTTCACCAAATTATTATCAGACGTAAAGGGTTATCGGCGGTGTTAATGCACGCATCCGTGTTGCGATTCTCCCATGTGCTATGAAATGCCAGTGCACAGAATGAATGTGGCGTATGCCAATTTTCGCCGACATATCTTATAGCCCTTCGTCTATGCCGGTCGTGCTAAGATGTTGTGCTGCTCCTACAGTCTGGAATTCGCTTAGCAACGACGTTGTCTCTAGTACTTCACTTGATGTATTTAAGTCTACCCAATTTCGCCCAATCTCGCGTCTAATCGCAACATATTATGCGCCGTCACTCGTAATGTGGAAGGAAAATAGAAAATCGAAAACAATAGTGTTCATCAGTGATTATTAGCCTATATG
>Ga0209363_1000526_pt1 | contig 15246 bp, 9 predicted proteins | sample WorMetexBAHAMAS3_FD_187385 | JGI IMG/M metagenome (GOLD analysis project Ga0209363, IMG submission 187385) | Marine gutless worms symbiont microbial communities from Max Planck institute for Marine Microbiology, Germany - Inanidrilus exumae... | ecosystem: Host-associated > Annelida > Digestive... | reverse complement strand
GGTTTGGGGTGGCGCCATCACGTGAATGCTTATGAAGGAAAGCCAGGCATTGTGTAATATGCAGGTAAAACTGTGATCCATGTCTGAGCGCTGTGAGACTATGCATAGTGTAAATGGCGCTGTACAAATACCTGTCCTTTCTTGATTAGTAACGTCCTATAATGATGGCTTTTATGAGCCTTTGAACAGAATGTGGACGTCATTAAAAAGTATTCTCCAAGTCTTCTGCAATGTAGCATTTCTTGACCCAGTTGCCGCTGAACAACCATGCCACAAGTTCACACAAATTCCGTGCTGTCCCTTGAGAAATTTTTCACGATTATATATTAGGTACTTTCCTGCAATGTTGTCATCCTCCCTTGTTTACCTCCATCTTCTCTAAATATAGTTATTTTTCACTGCATGCTAATGTATACCAGAATGTGAATGTATTCCACATGACAGAAATTAGAATTACTTGAACAGAGCTGCTTAGTGTAACAACTGACTATATAATTAGTTGATAACATATTTATAATGAATCGTCTATTATTTTTCTCTTGTGTAGTTTGCATACTTTCATAAACATTTCCGCATTTGTCTCACACCATTTAGTTCTTTTTAGCATTGCTTTTACTTCTTAAAACTCTCACTGTCATTTTGTGATGCACAGTCAATCTATTTTTATGTATGACTGGCACTAGAACTTTTATTGTATGGTATTGTATTGATATGTTAAGCAGTCTATTGTATTTTGCTGTTGTGGTGTATGGCTGGCGATGTAACCGTCTTGAATTGTTTGCAGTGGAATAGACGATGCTGTATGACAGTAAACTAATTAACTGATAATTTTAATAGGCATTTCATTCACTTAACTTTATGACATTCCTAAATGGAAGTGACATAATACATTCTAGTAGTGTCACGTTGCATGTGTGCTTGTACATGAGAGATTTGGCCAGGGTTGATGGTAGTAGTTGGAACCCACTCATTTGTGATCACAAGTCCAAAAGTGTACAGTGCCATAACCGTGCACTGCCTTATGCTATTTTGTTTATGTTGCTATCTTTCATATAGACCTGTCATGTTTATTCGGTTTGTTGTACTTGTATCTATCATCTCGTTCTTTGTTGTGACCAATGGATTTCTGATTTGTAAAAGTGCTGATTTGTAAAAGTGCATATATTAGTTTTTTGTTGCCATTATGTTACGACGGTTATTTTAATGAACTGTGTATTGCACTTCAATAAAATTCAGTTCTAAATGAGATTCATAGTCATTACTGCTTGCGGCTGCTGCAGTGTGGAAATTTTCTATTGAAAATATGCCATAAATTTACATTTTGGCTACCTGGATGACAGTGCCAAACAGGTAACTGCTCCCTTGACGAATCTCTTCCTAGCACCAACCACGGAATCAGTCACTGTGCCTTAACTCCATGTTTCGTCCACCATAAGCACATGGATCCGTCTGCGTTCTGACGCCAGTAATTAACCAACCACAACGTGATTCAGTGGTTAATAATCATCTTCACGTCAAATGTAAGCACGTGAAACATCAACACACACACAGACTACTCGTGATGCACAATCAACGTAACAAATTTCACCCGGTAGCAGGACACACAGAACAAAAGTGCTACTGAGAATCTGTTTCCAAAAGTGAATCTAAGATTTCCACGAGCCAGACATTCTATCATCGTATATGCAATAGCGTGAAATCACTTTAAAGTAAGTTTTTAGAAGTAATATGCTTCTAACTTTCCAACACCCAGACACCACTTTAAAGGCCCTTTTCCATACGTTTCCAGCTTGGCTGGTTGCCGTCGACTGATACATTCCACTCATTGCACACCCACGTTCTCACAGCCATTCTAGTAATCCCTCTATCAAATGCTTTGTTCACCCCATACAGACACGGGCTCTGAGCTGTAATGTGCCCTGGCTGGTATGTTGACATTGGTGCTATCTGCTTACTTCCTTACTGTACGAGTGCATCAAATTTTTGCATTTTGACTAGAATCGTGAAATTAAATACGCGAATTTCTGGAATTTGCCAATTACCATAATTATCTACACAAAATATCACACCTAGAAAATACACCAAATTAAAATGCAGCAAAATTGCGAAATTAACATGCAGTAAAACTATAGTTTTACATTTTACAGTATAATCATGGGCATAAATCAGAGGGTCGGGGAATGAGTCCCCCAGAATTTGGAGTGGGGATGCATATTTGTCCCCCACATTTCAAAGACCCTTTCACGATCACGATCGGCGACCGCGCCTTTACTGCACTGACTGTCATCATTGGAACAATTCAAGAAACATTTGAAAACTCAATTTATTTAAAATCTCATTTGCGCAACAAGACAGTCTGTAATTGTGCAGCGCTCTTGAAGCGGCTTGTGTTGCTTACAGCGCTATACAAGTTGTCTACATTACATTACATTTTGTCAGGCTGCAAAATTTCAAGCACCAGATTGCTTGCATTACAACACGTAAAAAGCTTACGAACCCCGTAACTCTGAGAGCGTATTCACTACTTCCGAAAATATGTCTTCAACGTGCACCAAATCAGTAGAGGCAGAAAATTCAACATTTTTAGGGTGAGGTCACTGACATGAAATACTGCTAAGAATTCACAAAAGCATGCCGTTTCAAATGAAAAATTCCAATTTCAACTTCAATTGAGACCCTTCCCCACATCGCATCCCTTGTCTACCTACCACCCCCCACAACCAAGCCTTCTGTATCTGCTCCTGCATACCCCAGAATTCCAGCCCAACTTATGCCACTATGCATAATCAAATGCTTTTTGACAAGTCTTTAATGCACAGACATTTTGCATCAACTGCTCACACAATGCATCGGTAGTTCTTTTCCCCACATTGAGTCAAAACAGCAGGCTAGTAAGCAAATTACCGAAAAACGGCTGGAGAGCCAGGAAACGGTGAACAATTTCTGGAAAAAAAAATTTATGCATATGGAACAACTATGACTCAAATTCAGTAATTCTCAATATAAAGACAATAATACATGCATATCTGTCAGCACAACACAACTGATATCAACAACGTCCATTTTACCTACCGAGCTGACAGCCATTGCATTTATGGTTCTTGATGCTATATCAAATGCTACAAAAACTGATTGAATTGCATCATGTCAATCAAACCTAAATATAAAATCTAACTGCCAGTGAATATTTCTCAATTAATTAATTATGTTTCTACCTAAACACCGACACGAGAAACGGTACATTATGTTTTACAGCAAATCATAATGCGGGCATCAATCCTCGACATACTACACAGCTACATGTAAATGTACACAAGACAAATACAACAATTAACACAGTGATCGAGTGAATATGTTCAAACAAAACTGGCACACACAAGAAGTTGCGGCAACGATTTCCGCCAACAGTCAGTCTTGTTTAAAAACCTATAAACGTTTATACAAGTAATTAACTAATCAGAGCACATGTACGAGTATAACTGCCTCTGTGTATTGATATCAATGTTGCATGGTGTTATACTGAAGCTCCGGCTGACTGAAAATTTTCAATAGATGTGTAGCCACTGATAAGCTTTCGTGCAAGACTGTGTCAATAACAGCCTTGAAAGTTAATGTGCATAGAACTGAATGTTCAGCCAGTCTGACAATGTACATGTACACTGCTCATCAACTGAATATAACGCAACGTTTTCAGAGCATACATGATATAATAAGGTTATCGGAAAACATAAAACCAGAACTGTAACTGAACATAAAAGCATTTTATGGCAATGCATGAGTACCATAAAATCAATTAAAATGAAAGTAATGCGGTGGTTCATTTTCATCAAACTAGAAATGCATGAAGTCGTCAAAATGCCTACACACTTAATTCCCTACGTCTGCGAATGGACTGGGTTACAGTGGCCCGTAGCTGTGATTCACCCTTGTTTATTTTCGCCTTTAATCCAACGGAGTCTGAGGCTGAGATTCAATGCTAACGTCTTGTCCGTGTTGCATGGCCGGCTATACAGCAGTCATGTCTCCACAGTCGGGTAGACTGTCACCTACAAACACGCATTACATTAGGCACTTTGCAGCGAGCAGCATCAGTCATGTCTGCATTCACTGAATACTTATTTCATTCTGCTAAGTGTCAGGACTCGACAATGTAAAAAAGGTAAAGGCATAGATTTGTATAGCACTTAATTATGAAACACATCCCTAAAGTGCTCAGGATGGCACGTGCTAAAGGGATCACACAGTTTTACCTGCCACCCACATGCTTATCCACGAGTGGAAAGAGTCATCCCGCCTTTACTCCGTAAGCATTCATCAGATGGCGCCACCCCTGACAGAGGTAACAGACATCTGACTGCAGCTTAATACTCACTTATCAACCCTGAAAGGACGACAGGCTGAGTTGGCCTGGTTGGTGGACTTGTAGCGGATGGTATACCTACAAAAGTGGTCACACGTCAGCTGCAGGTCGAGTGGAGGATAGAGAAAGTTAGTTGACGAAAGACCCTTGTTCCATCACTGTGCCATGCAACCAACCAACCTCCTATGCTAATGTGATATCTCATTTTGCAGCATCACATGCTTGGAATGTACTAGTAATGTCCGTCTGTTCGAATGAAGAAAACTTTTTTGCACTGCCCATCTGCTAGTAACTGACACTTGTATGCATTCGGCCTGTAAACAGCAGATTTTCATTAATATTAACATTTAACTTTGAGTAGTCCCAAAGGTCTTCAAGTAAATGCTGAAGCAAAACTTTGGGATTTGTTGAGCACACTATTTACAGGCCAGAGGGACAATCAGCGGAATCAAAGCACAAGATCAACAACAATATTAAGATGACCTGGTTCAGTGATTGGGAAAACCCAAACCACAAAATTTTCTGGCATCCCTTCCCCAGATCCCGGTCACCCCACTCCCTCTTAGTTGATGTTTTCAGCACTCCTAAACACTATCAACATCAGTGGCTCGTACCAGAGTCAGTCGTGTTGCTGGTGCTGGCAGCTGGTCCCCAGATGCGGACTGTTGTGTCGTCGGACGCACTGGCGATCATGTCCGGCAGACGCGGGTTCCAGTGAACACAGTTGACGGTGCGAGTGTGTCCATCGAGAGTGACAAGCGGCTGCTCATGCTTCACGTGCCACACGTAGATCTTGTTGTCTGCAACACGTCACGTAACAGCACACTCATGGATGTAGGCAGCATCGAAAAGTCTCACAGGGACAAAGATACCACTTTTTACATCGTCGTCTGAAGGGCCCAGTATTGTACGACCGATGTAAGTTAGTTAGTTAGTTGGAGTTTAACGTCCCTTTTCAGCACAAATATGGCTATATCAGAGAAGAAAGACCGCTGTCAAACCTGCAATTTTGTCGCTCAACAAAGACATCAGGCAACATAGCTCAACAAAGTTGCGACATGCAACTGTGCATGTCGCACACTGCAACTTTTTCGCACTGACAAGAAATGTCCAACTGACACTGCAACTCTGTCAAGCGATAAAGTTGCATGACAAGATGGCAGGCATGACATCGGGTCATAGGCAGTGAATACAATAAGTAGTTAAGGTGAGCTTACTGTTGTGTATATTGACTGTAAGCTATCACTAAGCAATTTTAGCTCTTCAGTACCAATGTGAGCACTATAGGTATAACTAGTACAGTTTACAAGCTTATCCTGACAGTAAACATTTACTTCTGCAATAAATAAGTTACACTCATTATAGTGAAACAGTTGCTGCTTTCGTACTATTATTACTGGCCCGCCTAATGGGCCAGTATTGTTTTGCTCGCCGGCGTCTGTAACGCTGCTGGTGGGCTGGCTGGCCACCGGGCGCCCACACTGCACGGCGGACCAGTACTGTTACGCCCCATTAGGGCGAAACCTCGTTTACACTTGTAAGGCTGCATAATGGAAAGTCCTTCCAGGATCTGAATGCCTTTAGGTTTATTTTGCTGGTTGATCTTGGGCCTTAAAAGTGTTAATTCCATTCTGTTTACCAGCTCTCCCCTTGTTCCTACAAGCATTGGAATATGTGGACAAGCACTGCCCACCAGCTCAAAGAAATCTTTCTATCAATGCAGTGTGTAGAGACATTCAAACTGATATATGATAAACAGCAAACACCAACTTTTGCTTCATTTTGGATTTCTTGTATTGATTATTTACAGTAGTTACACGAGTATCATCAACAAAAACAGTTTTTCATGTTTCATGATCCTGCTGGAAAGCTCATATGCACCCAGAGATCTCCTAGTCCTTTCATTCACCTCCTCAACGATGCATTCAGCATTTTGACTGGATTCACCCACCAGGACAATAGGGGTTGTATGTATCCACAGCTTAAGTTGGACAAGCGCCCTGGCTGCAATCCCCCACTGACATCACCACTTGGTGGCATGATATACCTCCCTGTTATACAGTTCCCGGGTGGATGACCCAACTACCTCGACAACCAGACTGACCTCCACCGATGCCACCAGTCTCTGCTGAATCGTTTTTGCACAGTACAACCGCACCGTGGACTGGGGCTAATCAGGCAACAACAGGTGCAAATGATGGTCAGATGGCTGCTGAGTGTCGAATGATCAGTCAGTCAGCAGGCCCATAGACCCGCAGCTCATGTCAGCTTCACCCCAGAGCAAACTGCGTGAGACTTTGTCTGGTCCATGTAAAACATTCTGGCTTGACAACAACCATCAGTAGCTATGTCACTGCTTAGATTTCTCCTTAACCACCCAATGTCTAACACAGGCGCATATAAGTGTAGCAGACAGCCCTGCAGCAAGTTCATGGCCAACAAAATCAAGGCATGCTGCCTGTTTGGCAAGCCCATCTGCTATGTTATTCATCTCCACTCCACGGTGGACATGGAACCCAGATAAGCCTGTGAACAGCTGACAGTCATCAGTATTGTTCCAAATGACGACATCGTTAGTCAAAATTTCCATCACTCATCGTGTTTATACATGCTTCAGCAGTTGATCTCACGTCCAGAGATGTCTTCATTTCAGCTGCATGCTAACACTGCTTACTCCCTCAAGCATTAGATGTCCAATCACAGTCACGTGAACTACACTTGCTGAAGCAAGGCATTCTATATATTGTTAGTTCTTCTATCAGACATGCAACACTTGGTGGCATGCATTCTTTTATAGGCTATTATCATTTTTTTCCATTATGTATCTTGTGTACAATGTATTAGTATATCCTTACGATATCTTCCTCAGCCCGCATGGCATCATGATGCCGAAGGGCTTATATTTTACTGCTGTGGCTTTTTCTTTTTTTATTCTTTTTTTTTTGACGCCTAATTTCTAACTTGTCAATCTACAGGGACTCCCCTACATGCCCCCAAATTTGGTGAACTTTGTTCCAGAAATGGCTAAGAATGATTGGCGAGTCTTTGCCCACCCTTACATTTTTGCATTAGGAGACTGCCAGCATTATTGCATGGACGTTATATAACAGACAGTAGGCAAACTTTGGCACGTGTTATGTAGTGGCACGAGCTTACAGTCTAGAACAACAGAATGCCAGGCGGGCATATGCTGGGCTTTGCCATGCATCTATATCCATCTACTAATGATGAGGAAAGAAGTAGTAGCCAACCTTCACTGCCACTGGCAATGAAGTCCTGGTTGAGTCCACCGAAGCACGAGTGAATCATGTACGTTCCTTGTGTGATGCCCTGGAACTTGCGTACCAGGCAGCGATGCTGTAGATCCCACATATGTATACCCTGACACACACACACACACACACACACACAGTTCACTGGCCAATATCAAGGTGATCCCGGGTCAAGCTGGTTGTCTCTTTTGATACTACTAACGGGAGACTGGTGCAAATGTTCTGTGTGGCTGAATGAAGGCATCCTGTTGCTAACTCACGGACACCAGACCCAGCGTCGACTAGCAGCAACACGCTCATTTATGACATATTAATTTATATGATAATTAGCGCTCCACCCTCGTGCCTATGGCGCTTGATCACACCCCCTAGACAATGTATGAGAGAAATGGCAAATATGAACACATCCTGATAAAACTGGGTGCAGGTGTTCCTGAATATATTTGCGAAAGAAACACCAAATTTCGCTAGCAAATAGCATCTCAGAGCCGAGTTATTCATATCTTCGAATATCAGAATCTATGCGCTGGAGAGCAGTTGACATGATTGTGCATAAAGCTGAGGTTGATAATCAGACTGTTTCATGTTCTGTGGGCACTGAATGCTTGTTCATCAAACTTTAGAATAAAATATAATGTCAGCACAACCTGAACAAAGCCAACTGTCACTTATTGCAACAATATAACACATCTAAATACCACTTACTTCAGTGCTAAACATAGAAATAAGTAATCAAGTAAGCAGGTTGTCTACCTGAGTGGCGATGTTGAGAAGTGCAAGTTGAGAGTTTTCACTTAACGTGAAAGACATGATCTGACTGTCTTCTTGCAGCCTACATATCACCACCATGTCAGATTTAAAAACAAACACAGCCTGGAAGAAGCCAGCACTCACAAGAATGCAAAGACCCACACTAGCAATGTTTTGTAACCTTGACCCCAAAATAAATGGGTTTCCAGGACTTATCATGGAACGTTTCTATGCTAAGTTTAGAGATCCTGGCTGCATCATTTTTGAGATATCATGTTGAAAAACAGACAGACAAACGGTGGTGAAAATCCTATCCCCATGACTGCCATTGCCGTGGGTAGTAAGTATATGTGTGGTCATAAAATAAGAAGTAGTAAATGGTCACAGATTATGGGAGAAAAATGAGTCAGAGATGTAGAGTTCAAACGATACCGGTATTGGGGTATTGGGTATTGGCCAATACTTGCCAGTATTGGGTGGTATTGGCATCGGCCCAATACTTTTCTTAGTAATCGTGCCCAATACTGGGCAGACAACAGTCCACGGTGTCGGCGCCGTCTCGCCACCCACGACGATCTGATAAGCCGTGCATTAGCGTAGGATTACAAAGCAACGCAGGGGTGGAGGTGCAGGTAAAGTGTGCGTGTGAAATCCAATACCAACAGCTAATTTGTCACGCGTCACGTCTCTCCACTCCCGGCGAACCTCAAGCGATGAAGCTGCTTGATGCCGCCAACACGCGTCTTGGCTGCATCAAACAGCTTCAGTCGTCCGAAGTATTGGGTGCTGAGCTTGGTATCGTTCTAACCCTACAAAGGTGTATTCAGCTTTGCATTGCTTAATCTCTTATACTGGCTTACTTAGTCACGTTTCTTTACACTGCAATGAAGTGCCAGAAGCCAGCTGATGGAACAAGAAATGGCGAGGTCAATAGTTGATTATTCTAAGCTGGTGTCAGTGGTCTCTTTTCCCTTCACTGCTTTATGCTTTGACAGGGTGACAGGAAGGTCATCTGGTCTGTACAAAAACTGCTCAAATTAACCACAGTAATCTTTTGCAGAAACCAGCAAAAAGGTTGCTTCGAAACTGATAAACAAACAGAAAATATCTGCATTATCTTTGCTACGAAAAGGCAGAAACTAAAAAAACTGACACGTTCTGAAAAAATCATAAACACTGCAGCCAACAATGTGATTCATTATTTTGCCTGCAATTCGTAATTTTTATCGACCACACGTGGCACATTAAAAGCTGTATGCTTATTATTATAACACTAAAATGACGGAAAAAGCAGTGAACAGCAGCACCATTCTGGGAGGTCTTAATGGGGATGATGACGGCACGTTATAAAAAGACATAAACAAGACTGAGGTTGAAGTGCCACGAACAGCATTGAATTAATGACTGCATACACAAAGCATATAGTAACAATATTACATACATACATTTATACAACAGCATAGGAGACCACTGTCTACACAGTAGCACTCGGGTTTAACTGTTGGACAGTGTAATGCAATCAAGAACATTCAGAAGCGTGCTATCCGCGTGGTTTACTCTGACACTGACAGTGACTACGAAATTGCATTAATTGTAGCCAGAATGGAATCACTAAAGGATAGACGTGAAATGCTAATGGCGAGATTCTTTAAGAGGCAGGTCCTATCTAGTAATGCCCTACTTCACTACCTGTTACCTGAACAACGTGACAATGACACTGTCCGCAGTCTGAGAAATTCCCAACCTTTTCCCTCAATCAGAGCCCACACAAATAGGTTCCATAAATCTTTCTTGCCCTACTGTTTGAAAAACTTCACATAATCATTGCATATTCTGAGTGACAGGTGTATTGTGATTCAGTATTGTATGCTATTGTTTTAATGTTTTAACGTCTCGTGTACAATCCAGCATTGAGCTGCTATACCCAATAAACCATTATTGTATAGTAGAGAAGTCCGACTTAGCCATTCAGTACATCAGCAGTAATTAACATAGCAAGATGCATTGCAGCCAAATCATGCAGTTGAGCATCACTCATTGACTGAGTGTGAATAAAGTGCTTTATAATTGCCTTACTGTATGCCACTGACATTTCCCAGTCCAAGCTCTATTTCCTGACACTTACAGATTTCCAGGTTTAGTGATCACTGTGCCAAACCACTGATGCTGTAAAAAGGAAAGTTTAAAGTTAACACTTGCAGCAAGTTAATGTCAGAGTTCTGATAACTAACATATCAAAGTCGAGCTGCTCTTCAAACTTGTAGCTGCGTATTCGTCGATGAGTGTCCGCAGCGAGAACAGTTTTGTCAGGCATCACGGCAATGTACTGGACGCGAATGCCTTCCCATCGATCTGGGTCCGACCCGTCAATATGCTACACCACATACACACAACCGTCAGCTGATAAGTAAACAGCACAGATACTTTTGCTGCATCTTAATTTCGCGAATTTATTACGTAGAAAATTAACTGCATTTTAATTTGACGTATTATCCAAGCGTCGATGTTCTATGCAGATAGAGTTATGGTTTATGGTTATGGGCAAATTCCATAAATTCGCATGTATTTAATTTCCTGATTCTACTCAAATCGTGAAAATTTGATGCACGCGAAATATAGCTGTTTTACAGTACATAGCACCAGGTAAACAGACAGGGTAGGTAACATTGTTAAGGAGAACTCTTGCATCTGGTGCTAATCTGAATTTGTTAGTTGCTGTCAGTCAAGTAAGTAAACAGTGTATAGCAGTTAGCATGAACTTAGCTTTCACCGCTACGGGAAACTCACATGCCATATCGGATCACACAGTGTTACCTGCCACCCAGCAGTTGTGAGAATCCCGCCTTTACCCCCAGCCGAAGCAGGTACTCGATTTAGTGACCCCAGAGGGATGCAAGGCTGAGTTGACCTATGTTACGTGAAAGCGGACCGGCTGGGAATTGAATCCGTGACCTGTAAATCATAAGTCCAACGCCCTACCGCTAAGCCACCACCAAGGCATGCGGGCAGTAAAATGTGCTCCGACAAAATCCTACAGTTCTTAACTGGTGCTGCCAGCTAACAGAAATCTGTATAATGGGCGTAAAACAGTTGTTGTTGTTGTACATAGCAAAACAATTCTGAACACGCCTAGAGCACTATCAACAAAGCACTAAACCTAGGCAAAAAGCATTCAGAGCTCAATGAAACCGTTCTGTTCCTCCCAACAGCTGAATTGCACAGACTGTCTAGCAGTAGCAGGAAGCAGTCGTCCAAAAAAATGTCCACTTACATGTCATGCGGGACGTAGAAGCATGCTGAGTTCAGCAGATGCATATACTTTCAACAAGGTGTCGCCCTAATGGGATGGACTGGGCCGCCGTGCAGTGTCGGATGCCCGACCACCGACGCGCCCGGCCAGCCCAACGCATTCCCACGCTTCTGGCAGCTGGCTGGCCCGCCCGCCGGCAGCATTACAGACGATGACAGACGACAGCCAGCAAACAATACTAGCCCATTAGGCGGGCCAGTAATATTACTGTGAGCTGTTCATCTCTCCACAGGCTTTGAACTCTGAGTATGTTACGCATGACGCCAGACCCACAATTACCATCACAACCGCAAAGCATCGATGCCCTTCAGTCAGTGGCAAATCACACATGTACTACTTGGTGAGAGAATGACAGTGTGTAAACAACCTGGCCACCCACAATCAGTTACATTTCTTAAATCGACATCTAATGAGTAACTGGCATACACATTGATAGAACTGTCCCTTGATTCCACCAGCGACGAATCTGACACTGTCGGTGTGCCACGCTGCACATGTCAGACTGTCCTCCGGCGAGTTGTTCAGTCTAAGTCTCGCCTCGAACGTCTACACACACAAAACCATCTTCAAACAAACACAGCAAAGTAAGTCACGTTTACGTTAATAGCAATATCACTACTTTCAGCCTTCCTTTACAGAGTCCAACAAAACAGAACCTTCGGCGATAACTGCAGCAACTTTGCAGCAGTTTTTTACAGATGCCACACGCGTCTCAAGATGCAGTGTTAAAGCACTCAATCGATAACAACACTTATAATGCACACAGTAATCAAGGCTCGAATATAAGGTGTAAATGACTAAGTGAAAGGTAAGTTTAAGTTGAAATTTGAATATCGGAAAGGTTCGAAGAGATATAAGATTTAAGGGCAGATTATTTTCCATGCTGACGGTGCTGAGTAGCTAAAGGCACATGTGCCAAAATCGGAAGTTGAAACTGATTGATTGAGTTAAGGTTTTATGTCCAACTGGACATAAAATAGGTCATTTTGAAGATGTTTTTCGTAGTAATCTCTTGGCTAAGTACTGAAAAACTATAACACAAAAAAGCAAACAAAATATGCTACGACATAAAATACAAAAGACTAAAGCCAGCTCTGGTCGCCAGCCTGGAAATGAAACATGCCTATCCTAATGTAGTAGATAAGCAAGGAAGTAAATAAGTAAGGAAGAAGGTAAGGAGGATGTTAAGCAAGCAAATAAACAATTTGCATAGCACCGAAATCAGCAAATGAATCGGCGGAGGAGACATTACAGCTCCAGAGCCCATTTTGGGCCTCGGAGGTTAAGGGTGGTAGGGGCAAAATGTTATGATCGGTTGAACAAAGTGAACTAGCTGGCTCATAGTGTTGGTGACCTGAGTACAGAAGTGAACTTAAAGCGTTGATGCCAGCCGCAGCAAATCGTCCATTGGACCTCATCGTGTCTTGATCCAATGACTGATAGACTCACTCCACAGGGAAACCGTGGCACACCAACTCGCACACCATTACCCCAGTATCTACACACAGCAACATGCGGTTACTGTGACAATGTACAATGCAAACAGACCTCCGTGTTCCAGATGATGAGCTCGGAACTGTCCTCCGGACCACACACTATGATGTGCAGACTGTCAGGACTCCACGCGATGTGTGACACACCACGCTGGTGACCTTCAAACGACCTCCGCAGTCGCACCTGGCGTGACTCCTGGATAAAATAATCACAAGCAACCATATGCCAGCACTCGATTTGCTAAACATGTCTGCTGTCTGGAACTCACTCCCACGGACACACAGAACATTTGCACAAATCACTCATTATTAAAAGTCGGCTGGCCGAACTTGGCCATTAAACCAACAACTGAAAAGCAAGATGAGATCATATTAGGTCAGTCTATCAGAAATGCCTTAAAGTCCCACCAATGTTGGGCACATTACAGAACTCATATGCACCAGTGACAGATATAAGAAAACAAGACGCAGTTGGATACAGAAGATTTCACTCCCACTGCTGCCACCCGGCAAACTGGACAAAAAACACGTGCCATCTTTTATTCTGGCCTATTCACTCCATTATGTGAAGACATGACGTCATCCAGACAACCGGAAGTATATGTATTGCACTGCCATCAGAGCAGGACCAAGCCACCAAGCCGCGGCCATCGGTAACATGTCTCGGAAATTTGGTGAAATACAGACGTGCGACTTTTTGAGATATGCGAGCAGACAGACATACACCGTGTTCCAAAAAAAAGGCAGACACCAAACTCATGGCTGTAACTCGGTCATTTCTTAACCGATTTTCAAAATTTTTTCACTGACATACTCAGCGGTAAATTTGCAGCACAGTGATAACTAAAGATCCCACCACACCTTAAACGTGTCGCTACACTACCTTGGGAAATATTTTTGTTGAAAAATTGCCATTTTCAAGAGGTATAAGTGAAATTAGCCATCATTTAAGACTCACACATAGCATATTGACGGGTCGGACCCAGATCGATGGGAAGGCATTCGCGTCCAGTGCCCGTACCCGTCTCATGTAGTTTCTTCAATAATTTGTCTAAACCACCCTTTTTCCAGTTTTTCTCTGGAAACTCACTGATTAATTTGCGAGCTCCATAGCCTTTTATGATATTCAAGTTTTTTATAAAGACTTTGTTCTCATCACTCGGAGGTTTCAATTTCAATTTTAATAGATGTTGTTTACTTACTTATTGCTTCAGTTTCCATGAGTTTGGTGTCTCCCTTTTTTGGAACACGGCGTATATACAGACACACTTATCACAATAATTCACACCCCTACCAGGGCCTACCTGGGGCAAGGTAAACACATAAACAACATGCAATGAAAAAAGAATAGTGAATACAAGAAATTTAGTTATGTCAAACGGATCGAACATCAGCATATGCAGCAAGACAAAGAAGGCCATCGGATTAAAGTGCACGTCACTAATTGTTCGTACGCCTGATTCTGTTCAAGGACAATCAGCACTTTCACAGCATTGACAGAAATAACCATTTGGTACATAGGCAGCACACAACAGCCCGCGCTGGTCATTTCCCAGACAGTCTTGCTACCATCGGTGGTAAATCATTCTGTGCTGCCGCGACTGCAGTCTGGAATGGCTTACCGGAAGTGATCCGTTCTTCGACATACTTGGCGCTTTTCGGAAGTTGCTGAAGACGGAACTATATACACAACCGTTCACTGGTGATTTAAGCAACTGACTGTACTAACACTACGTGACTAACTGTTGTTTTGTGCCATAATCTAGAAGTCGTTTCTTAATGTGAACTCTCTAACTAACTAACAAGTCCATCGAGGCCCAGTTCTGAAGTTGTGCGAGTGTTTAGAAGCAAAAAATGACTTACAAAATCCACGTCCCAGATACACAGAGTGCCGTCCTTGGAGCCGGTAGCCAGCTTGCTGCCATCTGGTGAGAACCGACAGAACCACACTTCGTCGTTGTGTTGAGATAGCACTTGGGTAGTCGTGCACGGAAAATGGTCCCTACACAGCCAATGCAAGAAACTTCACTCGGCCGAATTACAAGTCACCATACCTCAAAC
>Ga0209363_1000524_pt1 | contig 15262 bp, 7 predicted proteins | sample WorMetexBAHAMAS3_FD_187385 | JGI IMG/M metagenome (GOLD analysis project Ga0209363, IMG submission 187385) | Marine gutless worms symbiont microbial communities from Max Planck institute for Marine Microbiology, Germany - Inanidrilus exumae... | ecosystem: Host-associated > Annelida > Digestive... | reverse complement strand
TTCCCTTCCCTTACCCCTCCCCAGAAAGCGGGGAGTCCGGAGGTCCTCCCCAGAAAAACTTGAAACTCTAGACTGCTGTAGGTGAACTTCAGCACATTCTGCCATGCTAAAATTGGTTTGGAAATGTGTGTTTTGAAGTCACACTGTTAATTTGATGTTGGAATGGTGAACATGTAGTGGAGTGCCGTTACCCCTCAGAAGTATTTACGGGGCGTCGCTCCCCATCACTACATCCCGATAATAAGAGCTCAGAAACTTCTTCGATGGCCGGTCACGGGGTAGCAACAGCCGAAAATTTGCTAAGTCCAATACCCCACCATTGGGGGAGGTCTCCATTCTCTGGATGGATCTGGACCTTCATCTTATACACAGTAGCTATCCACTGGGGCATCCCTTACACCAAACACTTGTATTTGTGTACTTATGACCCGTGTAGGCGTTTAGCCACAATACTCCAACGTCATACACACATACAACCCGTAAGATGAGCCAAGCTGTTACCATCGTTGGCTAAAAACCAACTTGGTATATTATGCTTTCTGTATGACATGTAGGGCTGCTGCAAGTACTCAATACTCGAGTAGTATTTTACTACACACTACTCGAGCACTCAAAACTTTCTACTTCCGGTTACCATTTCCACTTCCTATCATCTTTTCCCCCAGTTATTTGCATTTTTTGTAACCAATCTTGGCATGAACTTGGATTTTGACTCCATTTAGAACTGCGCCTTTAGTCTGCAAGTACTTTGTCATTGGCACTATGACAATTCATGTTGATATTTCATTGAGAACTATGAATTTATGCTCACAAATTAGCGTCTGGTGAGTGACAGCGTCATTTTGGACACTGTATTTGTGTACTTATGACTTAGCCATTTATTTACTCAAATTTCTGCTTCTGGTTTTATTAGAGTACTTGATAAGATACCTGAGTAAACTACTTGATAGCAGCAGCCCTAATGACAAGGGTAAAGACCAAACAGCTGGAGCAAAGCTTCTCATAAACTGCACTTTATAACACAACAACTAATAACAGTGTTTAATTAGATGTTATGTGATAAATATCATTAGATGTTATGTGAAAAGTCACTGTTCTATCAGTGAAAATATAATGCTACAGCGTCCAATACTTTACAATGCATGTGACATGTTTTGACTTCATAAATCTACGACCACGTCTCACGTCACGTCTGCATGCACAAACATAGCAATAAAATTAGCCCCGTATCGCCCGTACGGGGACTGACGGTCGACTCTTCGCAAGTGACATTTGTGCCAAATTCAAATTCACGTGACACAAACAACTAGGCCGAATATCAAAAATCCGACCCGAACAAATTTAGATACTGTGTCTAGTTGAAGAATCCGTGGTTAGTTGCCAGCTCCCATTGTAAATGGCGGCGGAGAAAGCTTTTGAAAACGGCCGGATTTCCAACTTTGAAGGGATCCTGACCTTGACCTTGGATCTGGTCATACTGTATACCGTCGTGCATTACTTATCGACCTCTTATCTACATGCTAAATTTTATTGAAATAGAAGAAACTTTTTGTGGACAGACGGACTTACGTACGAACGTATGTACGCACGCACGGACAGACATTTGAGACCGGCTTCATTAGGTCGAATCTGTCGGAGTCGACCTAACAAGAGAAGCAATTAACAAATAAACAAGTACGTCCGTCGTTGGGGATGGACGTTTATCCACACATGCCAACCCTACGCGTGACCAGCGCGCTGGACGAATCGGCAAGCGCACGGGCCACGAAGCAAAGTTCCCCAAAAAAGTGAAATTCCTTGCCTTGGACGTTGATGATCCGCCGTGTTAAAATTTGATGCCGTTAGCTTTATCCTCGCCGGAGAAATCCGTAACCGTACAAACACACACAGAAACAGTAAATGATACCTGCACACCTTGACTATTGGCATGTGTGGATGACAAACACTGTAATAGTGTAACAAAGAACTAGAAGCCAGCACACGCGAGAGTGCCATGACCCACGTTGGCGCTGGCTGACTGTGAAAACGGCGGTCAGCGGCATCAGTGATGCAGGGAAAAACCGGCAGCAAATGTCAATATTGCCTGATTCTAAATACCAACATGAACATACATGCTTTTTGTGCTGTGTGACCATGACTTTTGACCTTATGACTCCAAAATAAATGGGTTTCCAGGACTCACGGTGGATCGTCTGCGAAGTATGGTGATCCGAGCCGCATCAGTTTCTGAGATGTCATGTGGAAAAACAAACAAGACGCACGGATGCATGAACGCCGCTGATCGCGCTACCCACGCGACTATTGTCGACATAGGTAACTGGAGCATAAACAACATCACTTGTCAACGACTACGTCAGACTCAGGCTGTAATAGCTCTCTGAGATTAACACTGTCTTAAAATAAAGCTGTGGTTATTCAACTGCATATCAAAAACTAAAGAAGGCAGCAGGTAGCATCCACCGATCAGTGTGGACTCTCATGTTGATAACCCTCTACCAGGTGAACCTGGATCATGCAGTTGGCCCAAAGGCTATCTTGCTCCACCTGTTATGGCAGAGTCTCTGAGGAGCATTTCTGCATATGGACGCTCTTCCTGCCAACGAACCTACAGTATCAAACCACTGAAAGAACTCGAAACCACCGAACTCAATCAGGGGAACCATCCACTGGCCTTATTCTTTCTTCAACCATCCATGGACTCCTCTGATATCAGTATGCTCCCAAGTATCTCATTTACCCTGCAACAACAATGAAGAATCAAACATCGATCACATGTCACAGCAACAAGGTCTTGGGATTTAACGGCAATTTCAAAATACTTCAGGTTACATCGCACCTTCAGATTGCAATTTATCATACACCAAGTTAAGCATATATTTTTGATTAAATCTATAATATTGTCCTAATCAACTAGTCAGTATGGAAATAGAATTTATGTTGAGAATAACCGGAGGCTATATATTCTGGTAACATATTATAACCGCATCTACAAAAAAGATGAAAACGATATATTATTATGACGGTAATACATGATAAATGTATCAAATATTTATCTAAAAAATGGCTGCCGCACACAAATAAACCACCAGACTTCTGAACAATGCATACGTCAGTAATGATACCACAAAAATCAGATAATGACGATAGGAAACTCGCTACAGATTATGAAAGCAGCTACCAAAATAAAACTACTAAGTGGCAATATGTATGGGAAGCACATTAAAGATATTCTCCGACATACACAAATGCTCTATGCACCGAACACCAACAAGATACAACGCAAAAAAACAAACCGAGCAAGAATCACGAGACACACAACAACAGCGCAGTGATCTACACCATCACATGCTTTAAGATGACCGCAATAATGATCAGACTACCACCAAGCACTTGCACTATGCCACCCATGTAGAATGGGATGTCATAATTCTCAGTCTTGTCAACAATAAAACCTGCAAACCATACACAACATACAAATGCTGAATAACACACTAATGGTATGTTATTTACTACATAAAAATTTCAAAACTTGAAGACGTATACTACAGTATAAGTTAACAACAAGACTCGTTTGATGGTATTTTTCCAGGACAACCTGGGTAAGCCAGCAGAGGAAATGCAGAGCCATTATGGATTTAATGAGGCAAGAGATGATGCGGTGACAGTGGCATCAGTTGGATCATATGAAGATCATTTACACCTCACAGCAAATTTGTAATAGTTATCATTATTAAAGACTCTACAACGTCCTAAATGTGTCGCTACACTACCTTATGATATATTAGGCAGCTGACACCTTTCTCACTCAAAGTTGTAAATGGCCAGTTTTTGCACTACACTGTAGAATGTAGAAAGGACTCGAGACAGCTCATATTATTGTAAAGCTCAAAAGGAATTCATGCATTCAAAACAATTATACATACACTTACTTACAAGACAGTAAGTGTACAAGGTTTACTTCACATGCAGAAGGCTAAAGGAAAGCGAGATGGGGAGGAGAAAGGGAAGAGAAAAAAGGGAGAAACAAAAAGTGGAAAGGAAAGGGTGAAGAATGTTGGAGAAATGGGCTGGGGAGATGAATGGATGCAGAGAAGAAGGAAGGAACATAAAAACCGACAGGATAACAAGTTTGGGAAAATGGACATGATGGGAACAGCATTCTCTTCTGATCACAACAGCTGTAGTGTGACAGTTGAGAATACTGGGCAGGTTTATGGAGGCAACCAAATCCCAGACCAAAACAATCCACTTTGGTGTTTCACCACAATTCGACCAAAAAATCAAACAACATTTAAAATGTTGACATGTCTATTGGCCTTCTGGTTGCAGAAATTTTCCTATTTCAACAGAAATCAATAATCTGTATGGAAAAATACCAATACCACTACTCAGTCCTGCAACAGACGACATGAAGCCAAGGAGATTACAGCATTATCTGTGCCATAAAACTCCATTAAAAATGACAAATTTTATTTTCCATTTTCAATTCTCATCTAACTTCATCAGGCTGAGATGAGAATGATTAGATGGATGTGTGGTGTTAAAGTAACATACATGTTCACATGAGTAAAAGATTAGGAACAGATGACATAATAAGTGCTACAGCAAAATAGGCCAAGATGGTATAACGTGTTTGAAGAAAGAAAAAAACGACCAATAATAAATTATCCCCGTATAGGACTGATGGGTGACTTCGCAACTGACGTTTGAGCCAAGTTCAAATTCATGTGACACGAAAACTATGAAAAGTATCAAAAATCAGGGCCGATGAAATTTAGATATTGTGCCCTAGTTTAAAAATCCATAGTCAGTTGCCAGCTCCCGTTATAAATGGCGGAGGAGATAGCTTTTGAGAATGGCCGGATTTCTAACTTTAAAGGGCTCGTGACCTTGACCCTGGATCGAGTCATACTGCATATCGTCGAGCATCACTCATCGACCTCTACCTACATGTCAAATTTCGTTGAAATCGAACAAACTTTTTGTGGACAAAAGAAGTACGGACATTTGAGACCGGCTGTATTAGGTTGACTCTGCCAAATAGTCGACCTGAAAATGTGCATGGATTACAAAGTGAAGACCTAGGTAAGACTTAGGGACAGACCAAAGAAAACACAGAGAGGGGTTGCGGAAATAAGACTGCTGGACCCTGAAAACTAAGGTGGTATATATCAACTTATGTTAATCACAGTCCGAGAATCAGTCAGATACAAACAACTATACTTTGAATGCGACAAATACGTCATTACTTTAGTAGTTAGAGAAAAAGAAGGCACCTGCTAACGGGATGCTAATGAGTGCACCAACTCCTAAGAACAGCAGTTGAAATGCTTGAGCACGGGCAATATTCTTCACACCAACAAGATCTGACAACACTGTGGTCTGGATTGTCAAAAAGCAACCTGCAGCATTTCGAACATTAAAACACTGAACGCAGAAACAGGCTGGCATATGCAGCATGTCATTATAATCACTAGAATCCACAAATAGTTACCGGAAATACTTAGTATATTAATTTCCACTGCTTTGCTTACTGTACTACTTTCACAACTATAGTAAGACTTCGTTATAACGGACTTCTGGGAACTGCTCTTAAAGGTATGTTATATCCCAAGTCCGTTATATCCAAACTAGGCTATGAACGGTTAACCAGCATTTATTTGTTCAGCTTCACCGGCCATCTGACAGTTTACAATCGACATAATTGCCTATCCACACCCTAGCAGTGACCTTCTGTTTACTGAAGACAGGAGATAGCTAGTTACTCAACCAAATGAAAGCTGATGCTATCACATCGAGCAATTGTAAACTGGTGCCAGGCCAGCGATGATATCAATTGAAGGCCACGTTGTAAAAATGGCAGTGTCCAGTGTGATAACGTAATCACGATGCGACGGCGGGCGTTCTATTGGCCAGACGGCCATCGTGGTTGCGTAAGAATGCCGGCAGTGGTCATGATCTCAATCTGTCTGTTGTATCCAGCGTAGTCTGAGTCTCTAATGTTCGGTCGGACCAACAAACTGGTCTGTAATAAACGAAAGTCTGTACTATCAGAGTCCGTTTTAACTGTATCATCATACAGTGGTGGGGAAATTAACGTCTCCTGTCAGCACAAAAATAGACCATATAGGGGGCAAATCCACATACATTGAAATTAATATAAACTCGGCCGAGACCAGACAAAAAGTCCGTATTAAACGAGTGTCCATTATAACCGGGTCCATTCTAATGAAGTTTTACTGTAGATTGTTACAATGAGCTGGCAAAAGCATCACATCAAGACAAAACTATACAAGACCATGTGCATATCATAACTGCCATCGCAGACTTGGACATCACCTATCCAACTGTGTAAGAACACAGAAACTTGAAGCACTAACATCAACCCAGAGACAACATCCAGTGGTATGGAGACCACCCTTCCTTGATCAATCAACTGACCCACTATTGGTAGAGTCACAGCACTCATTATTCCAGTTCTCTGACACAAGATCACACACATGCACACCAGTGTTTTAAGGTCAACCTGTCAGTTACAAAAAAAGGATTCTGTTCGAACAGTTATACGTCCCACATTCTCTTGCTGACAGGGCCACTAGTGCATTCGGATTAGCGAGAAGACTAGTATTAAGAGTTTTCCTCGATTCAACGATGGCTAGGGACCAACCTAATTCACGGGGGAAAATGCGCGATTTCATGGTAGAGTTTTGAAAATACGCCACATTTCACCAAAAAAATCACGGAAGGAGTTTGAGTTCGTTACCAGGTGGAATAGTTGGTTTAGAACTGTCAATGCTGAAGCGTAACACTTAATCGGTAATCAAACTAATCACTTCGCAAACAGCAAAATCCAGGCAAAAGCTGTAGACAAAACTATGGAAAGCTTCGTAAATGAAAGTATAAGCATTTGAAATCATGGATTTCACGGAATTTCACAGAAATGGGCCAATTTCACGGAAGACGGCCAATTTCGCGGAAAATGTTACAGCCGTGAAATCGTGAGTTAGGTTGGTCCGTAACGATGGCCTATAATGCGGCCCACAACAATATGTTGAAACTGCAGCATACCGGTGACGAAGCCTATCGCAGCTCCAAACGCGGCTAATGCAACGAAGTGCAACAGATAGCCCAGTATAATGAGCAGCACACCACCAGCAATAATGTTGGTGCCATACTGCAGTAGTCGGTTAGTGCAAGGCAAGTTGCCGATAACTCCACCAATAATTCGGCCAGACAGCAGTGCCGCACCGGTGACAGTTGGCAGCAGGTAGGCAAGCTCACGAGCGATGCCGATAAAGACCGCTCGGCTAGGCGTGTGTTGTATGAAAACCATTAGACCAAAGTTCATCAGCAGTGATCCAAAACAAACCAGAGTGAACGGCACGTTTGAGAACAGCGATAAGTTAGTTAGGTCTTTCGTCATTTGCAGCAGTGACCCCCTCAGTGTCGCGTCGCTGTGCGAAGTCTTGCCACAGGCAGCATCCAAACTCGTAGTTTTCTGACGCCCGGCGCTGCCGCGAGGCGGCTGAGGTGGACGATAGAAGGAGCCGAACACGCAGCCGTTCAGCACCATCGAAGACATCAGCAGCAAGGTCCCTCGCCACTGGAATGCATTCAGCATGGCAGTCAACAGCGGACCAGCACACAATGTCCCGATGGAGATACCAGACGCTGAAATCGCAGCCGCCAAAGCACGAAACTTCTTGAAGTGCTGCTGGACTATGACGAAGCTAGACAGCGTAACCATGTTAAATCCCATACCTGCACAAAAGCAGACACAGAACTAGGTTCCACATAAATTAACATAAACACCCAACAAGTGCTTTTTGCATGTTGCAGTTAGACGTCTCTGACAGCACAGCAACAAGTGATCAGGAAAAAGCTTAGCTAGTGCAGAGGGACTGTGCGACACTCGGTGATACGAAATCTCGTCAATTTCTCCATATCTGCACAAAAATTCGTGTTTGAAAAGGCCTGCAATATGCTTAAAGGTCACTCAAGGTCAACGGAAATGGCGCTATTCGATAGGGCATATATCACTTCCTATTAGTGATCCGTAATAATAATGTCTTAATCTTGCACCATTTCCAACACACTACCACTTTTACAATGTATGTGATTGCCAGTAACCTTAACAATTACTTCAGTTGCGACATAAAACATTTTCCTATTCACATGTAAATATGTACTCGCTAGCACATATCGTATTCTCCAAGGTACAAAAATTACACTTGAAACAGCGGAAGTGACTTCTTTCAAAGTCACTGAGGTAAACATGGTCAGTTAGTTACCTTGAATTCTTTTCTTCAGTTTTTTAAAGAGAGCCTCTGACGATAACTGGCACCAGGACCTGCCAATGCAGCCAGTGGTTAAAGCACTCGAGCGCCATGTGCAATAAAGCATGACTCGCTCCATGGCTGGGGTTCGCATCTCAGCCCGGGTGTGTCCGCCTACCGAAGAATTATGTCTAATAATTCTTCCTATGCACATGATGAACAGGGAGTTAATTCTGGGCAGAAAAAAAGGGTTCGACGGTGTCCTCTATAAACTGTGACCGTTGCTGACGCCTTGGTAGGCGTCAAGGTGTTACCCGCGCTGACGTGAGCCAAAGCCGATAGATGTGGCAAAGTCCCCTGGCTGGCGCTGAATAAGTGTCAGTCAGGTAGCTGGCGATGACTAATTGCCAGTCTGGGCTTAGCCAGACAGTAGGCCACGCCTAGAGGGGGCGCGCTATAAAAATACCCGACAAGCTGTTCATTACTACTCAAGCCCTCCTTCACGCCACACATCGCGCACACACACCGTACACACCTACCAATTCCCCTCCTCTCCTTGGGCTAGCGCATTGGACCAACGTAAGGTCTCAGTGCTGGGGTCCAGAGTAGGCTGGACCCCTGTCTGCAATAATGAATGAACGAACTGGCACCAGTTTTCAAAGGATTGAATGTTCTTCTTGTCAACAGTGCCACAGCAGCAAAAGAAACACAAAGCAGTTACCCCAACCAGTGGTCTGGCCTCATTCTCTCATCATCCACCATCAGAACCCCAAGGAAAAGCGTACGGCTCCCTTCATGCCGAACGACCAACATCAGTACCCAAGAGGCAGGCACCAATGTAACAGTTAGCACAAGTTCAAGTTAGTTAGTTGGAGTTTAACGTCCACTTTCAGCACAAATATGGTTATATCAGAGACAAAAGGTCAGGGGTGAAGAGCTATCCCTACCCAGTGAAGGAAGGCCAGCACTATATTAACCTCAACCCTGGCCACCTTTTTGTTCAGCAGCCACCCAAAAGCAATACAGATAACACAATCATAATTAAACAAACTAAACCCAGGTTCGGTCGCCTCCTACGACCTCTGGCCTGGAAACGGAGTGGGGCAATCCTGGTAGAAAGGGGTGGGATGGACAATAGAAGGAAATAAGTAAAGTGAATGAGAAAAGGAAAAAGGTAATAAAGCGCAAAAGATGATAAACTGAATGGACAAGGGAGGAGCAAAGGCAGAAAGGGGGTACCCCGGCCCCACGCAGGGTAACAGTTAGCACAAACCGCTAGATGATGGCAAAAATGTGCAGGAAACAAAACATACCAGCGACAATGCCGTACGAGAAATACAGAACAACAACGTTTGGTGCCACGGCACTAACACCAAAACCAATGAACCAGACAACTGAACCAACCAGCGTCACAATGCGACAGCCATAGCGACCGATGAATATGCTGAAGAAAACACCTGACACACACAATCAGATTAACTCCACAACAGCGTACTCCTGACTGATCATCACGTGTACGAAGTGGAACGACATTCAAAAAACAACAACAACAAACTATTAACATGCATTATAATCACATTTATTGTAACAAAAAAATTCGAATATAACACGGACACTTGTATGATATGCACCCCAACTTTGAGGGGAAAATCGTGGGAGAACTTTAGATTAGCTGTATAAGACGCACATGTTCTACGCCACCCGCTAGAAAGTTGTTTACAGACGCAAATTGCTTTACTGGGCGACAACGCCGGCGACACTTGACAGTGAGTGACATGCAGTTCCCGCACAAGGCAGAAGCAGCAGCAGCCACGGTGCATGTAACTGAACACCCCTGGATGTTCAGACGGATGGATGAAATTGGGGCTCTGTCCAAGCGGCGTGGGACGATCGTTAACTAATTACCGTCCATCCAGGTGCAGACTCAAGCGCTCGTGCGTGCAGCGCAAAGCCAGCTGCCTGCAGGAGATAACGTAAACAGAGTGATTAGGACCCCGCCCCGCCATGTCTAGAAGGAAGAGTATTCTGGCGGAGGGGACAACAGGCAGCAGACACGCAATACCCGAGCATGATGGCCGTAGCCCGTGGCAGTTTATCTACTAGACAAGCGACGGCTCCGTTCTCTATCAGATTCAGCAGCCATGTCATCTGTGGGAGGGTTGCCGATAGCAACATACAAGCCTCACCACTGCTGTGGGAATCAAGACGGCCGCAGCACGGCCGCTGTCCTGGTCTCATATCAAAAATAAATGTACCTAAAACGTCAAACGGTCTTTGCAGCAGTTGTAACTTGATCTCGGCACTCTCAGCGGGAAATAATGACAGCTACTGTGCTTCACGGTGAACTATGGCCTCATTTCACCAACAGGAAAGCCCACATTTTATTAGTTCACACATAATACGCACGCCCTATTTGGGAGGAGTAATAACGGTCAAAACTGTACATGTTATAATCAAATTTGTACGGTATATTGCTAATACTGGTGATGCCAAAACAAGCTACACCACTGTTAACCCATTTTCCAAGAATTTAATTTATACCCTATTTCAGTTGTGGTTACATAAGAGGCTCTGTGTCAGTTGAAATGTCGTCCTACTGTTGTACGAATAGGCTAATGCAGTCAGATCACGAGTCAGCCCAAGGAGCACAGTCAGCAACTGCCACTTTTTATTTGACTACATGCATAGTTTTGTATATACATCGCACATCGTTGCAACAGGCTCACCCATCACACAAAGAGCGTGCAATGCTACATGTCACATAACGCTGAAGCAAGCCATACACGTAATAAACAAACTTCCACGACGACCAAAGTTATTGAAGTCAAGTGGGCCGTAAATGTTATCAACAAACTTGACTATCACCAACGTTGTTGATGACACCATGCATTCCTCTGTCAGTGCACCATCATGGACATGGACTACCACGGTAGATGAACATAAATTCTCGGCGGTAAGGCATCTGAGCCAAAGACCTTGTCGACCAGTCAAAAAGCACAACTTTTACCTACCCCACCTGCACTTGGTGCCCCCATTGGGGGTGATCTCATCGAAATTTGATAGACATCTTTTGCGTCATAAAACTAGTTTCCTGGTTGTTTTGAGATCGTATGTTTAGCCGTTTTGATACAATACTGCCTTGTGACAGACGGGTAGACAAACACTGAGATAGACGGACACACGACGACAGCATATACCATGCTATCATAGCATCGTGTAGGCAAATGATTTTGGACACTTTCAGCCTTATCCTGGATTTCTTGCACTATCCTGAAGGCAGATATACACTAAACACGGCCATGCACCACCATTTGTATCTGCTAAGCTTTCAATTACTGAGATGTGGGGACATTTTTACATTTGTTTGCCAATAGCTGCTGACCAGTTAACCCAGCAACTGTGTTAAGTCCGTCAAGTCCACACCAATATCCACGTTTGACACCTACTGACTGTTGAAACATAAGCTATTTAAAATAACTTACATAACAAACGACACACAATTTTGTTTTTTACCTCCCCCGTCGAAGGTGATGGAAGGTCATTTTTCGCCTGCGTCGGTATGTACCGTATATACTCGCATATAAGCCGACAATTTTTGGCTCAATTTTGACGTTCAAGTTGTGGGGGTCGGCTTATAGGCTTATACGCGGGTCATGCCACACATCCAGAGTCGACAGTCTGCATGACGGCTATCTGTCAGCGACGCTCACTGTGTGTGTGCCGCACACGGGGTGAACCATTAGTAGGTTGCTAGGGCTACGTGTATGCGTGGGGGAGAGCACATCGGTGGGTTCTGAATGACCACCCACAGACTTGGCTACTGCTGCATAGCCAGCCATTGTAACTTGACACCATTCCAACATTCCGACCGTGCAAGGCCATCATTCAGTGATAAAATCCTGAAACAGGAGACGACGACGGCACCCATCTCACAGACGGTGAAGGCGATGACATGTACATTACATGTTATGTGACTGCACTGCGCTGAACTAACGCGTGAACAGTTTGCTGCCTTGCTTAGTGCACTCAGACGCATCTGATGACGACTTTAGTGGCTTTGAGCCTGCCAAGTAACGCTGTTATGACGGACATAAAGTCATAAAGTAACGCCATAAAGTCACGCGATGTAGCTTGCAGTAGACGTACGACTTCTGCTTGCAATAAAATCTGTCACGCGCGATAGCACACGTTCCTGTCGTCGTCATTGTGAACTCGCTGACACTCACGCATTGTAAAGGCCTAGATCCAGGATACACGTTCGTCGCTGATTTTCTTCACCGGCTTATACGCGGGTCACTATTTTTTTGCTGGATATTCAGCCGTAGGAATGGGGGTCGGCTTATAGGTGTATATATGTTTGTGAACAACTTCCTGGCGCCAGTTCAAATCCGACTGTCACCAAACTTCGTCAGTCATACCCTTGGCCACAGGGAAAAGATGATTAAATTTTGGATGGTCAAGGTCAAAGGTCTAGATCATTGGGGGAGGTATATGCTCTACTGACGCCCTTCTAGTTTAACTCTGTGGATGATACAATAGCAAAACCGTTTTCGTTGCTCAAGAACAGTTATGGCTACAGTGTTGAAAAACTTAAAATCTACGTAATTTACGAAAACAAACACAGCAATGCTGAAAAATAAACAATAAAAGAAAACAGAATTCTGATACTTCTTACCAAATGTGTTCCCCGATGCCATGTACAAAGATCCTATCCCACCAGCCACACCTTTACTTGAACCACAGAACTCGGTGATTTCAACGTACAGTATGGAAAAACCAATGAACATGGTGCCGACAATAAAGCAGTTAACAAAAGATGCACAGACAATGACCCAGCTGTATCCACGATCCAACTTGTCCTCAATCAAGACTTCAGTCGCAACCATCTTTTCACTTTCTTCCACTGCCGGGCTGCTTGGAAGCAAGTTGTCTGCATGGTTGTATTCTTCAGTCATGTCCTTTGTGTTCTCCGAGTGCACAGCATCCACTTTGTGGCTGTCTCCACTATGTACGTCAACAGTGCAGTCATTCGTTTTGTAACACCCATCTCCTTGCAGTTTTTCAGTCAACTCTGATGATGACATTGTACTCTGTCAACAAACACAATTTCTGTAATTGGTAATTTCATGGAGTTTGTGTGTGTCTGTGCATGTCACTTTTCAATTGTGGCAAAGCCTGAAGCATCACATGTTAAAACAAGTAGCATCACAACAAACAACAAAATTTTAAAACAGTCATGTAATCATAACCACCCTCCCCACTTTGTGAGTGATATGCCATCCTCTTTTTACAACTGATATAGTCTACCTGTGTACAAAATTTGACGAATTTAGGTTCAGCTGTTCCAGAGAGATGACTGGAGTCCCCACATTTATTGATGTGTCACATGACCTAACCACGCCCCTATCGGGGACAGTTTGTAGTCCGTAGGCTGTAACTTGCACATTCAACCTGTACATAAAAATTTGAAGCCTTCACGATCAACAATTACAAAGATGCATATTGCATAAGGCAATGCAAAGTGTACAAACTGAGGTGGTTTAAGGATGGTTAGGGGTCACCCAAGGTCATCGGCAACATAACCATTCGTTAGAGTGCATAGGACTTCCCTATTTGAATTTAATAGAAACTATCAGCCTATATTGTACCGGCTTCAAGATAATATCGCTTATTTTCCAAAAGTTAAAGATGTCACGTAACACTGACCACACCCATTTCAGGGACAGTTTGTCATCTGTAGGATGTGCCAAAAAAGTATGACGTTGAAGTTAGGCTTAGGGCCATAAATAATACTGTGGATTGGGATAAGCCGGGTCTAGTCACGGTATGGGTTAGATGTAAGCAAAGTAAGTACCTGTAAGTAAGCGTTTATTTCAAACTGGCGGTCATGAGACCGAATAGCTCAACAATAAAACAATGTTCAAACAGGACACAAGACATAAAAACACTGCGACACTAAGTAACAGTCTGCAACATTAGAACAAACACTGGCAGTTCATAATATCACAAGAGTTAAAATACAGCTCACAAAAACGATGTTAGTCTGGCCTACTGATACCATCTTAAGCCGTAATTTATAAATGTGTTGGAAACATTAGGGGAGCATTAAAATTTCTCGGCCAGGGCTAGCCATACAAGTACAGCTTAACCAGAAACAAGATTAGCTGTTAGCTTAAGGCCTATATGTACGTGGGCTAGGCCAGGCCAGGTCATGTTTTAGGCCAGACTAATAAAATGGGTCTATTTCTGGACTGAAGTCTGCTGGACCTCAAGGCCATAACAAAGATTATAGAGCAGCCATCCTACAAGGTCTCACCGGAAATCTCACCAGACGAGGCCTCTCCAGAAATCAGATCGGATCACCCTCCGGAGTTTATTGGACTAACGCCCAAAGACAAACTCATGTTTCAGCCACATTCTTTGCAGTCGATTCTTGAAACTGTTGACTGTAGAAACACAAACTGTTGTACTGTCCAGTTTATTCCACCAGTTGATAACACGTTCTCAAAAGAAGTGATATCTCAAATCTGTGTTTGTTCTCCTCTTTTTCAGCTTCCAGGGATGATCTTATGTTCGACTGTCTGTCTAATACCAAAATGTATCCAGTGACAATTATGATAGGCCTAGACTGTGGGTAATCTTAAATACTTCAATCAAAACAGCACATATACAGCGATCCTCCAGTGACCAGAGCTTCCATTCTTTTAGTCTGTCTTCATATTCATAATTCTTCAAGTGTGGTATTAACCATGTAAATCTTCTCGGAACTTTCTCAATTAATAACTTCTTTGACATAATGACGAGACCAAGCCGCAGTACAAGATGTGGTCATAGCAATGACTTAGAAACAGACAGGTTGTTTATATCTTTGTACTTTACTGTTCTATTAAGAACTTCTAGAGTTTGTTTGCCTTCGAATATGCCTGGACGCATTGTTGTGAACTTGTGAAACTTTCAAATTATTACTAATCCAGATTCCTAGAATA
>Ga0209363_1000523_pt1 | contig 15286 bp, 9 predicted proteins | sample WorMetexBAHAMAS3_FD_187385 | JGI IMG/M metagenome (GOLD analysis project Ga0209363, IMG submission 187385) | Marine gutless worms symbiont microbial communities from Max Planck institute for Marine Microbiology, Germany - Inanidrilus exumae... | ecosystem: Host-associated > Annelida > Digestive... | reverse complement strand
CACTCCAATAGCCTGTTCCCTTGTTCGTTTCCCTGGTATGACGTCATCACTTGCAATAGTAAACAAATCACTTTCTTGCGCTTTTTCTAAAATTTCCTAATTCTTTGATGTTCCTTTATATCCAAATAGATTTGCTTATATTGAAGACATACTATGGGCAGTTTACTTTAACAACCAAAAAATCGTTGCATATCATCTTTAAGGGACGAAAAACTAGAAACCACCCAAAGAGTGCAAAACCTCCGCCAAGATGAGATGACCAGTATCAGTTGAAAGCAAAATGAAAGAATCTCTGGTGTCCGTTGTTAGAATAACTTATCATAGCGCACCACAGGTTACGTGACCCAAAATTTCATCAATATTATTATTTCTTGTCACGTCTAGAAATTTCACGAGGATTGCTGTTCACAGGACGAAAAAAGAACATAACTGACTTAGCGGAGGTAACCCGTATTGTGTATGAACGCGTTATGCTGAAAACTCTGTTAGTTCGGTTTGTCGTGGATCTGTTATACAACCTGTTGTATAAGACATCCACAAGACAGCAAAGTTGTGGAGTTTGAGCATTACAGACATATTCCAACAGCGTTCGCAGGTGCGCAGGACCCACGCGGTGTGCGAGAACTGACCACGTGCTGGCTGTGAGTTTTGGATCTCCTGGTTGACAGCGCAACACAGAACGATGCCGAAATTTACTAGAATTTTTACTTTCATGCCACAAAGACGTCGCAGATTTGATTATAACTATTTCAATTAACCCAACAAACACGAAGAACCCGGCTGTCTTCAGATTATTCTCATCGCGATATTGCTATTGTAATTTTCCTCCCCATTTTCTGTCACTATTTCCACCCGTCATTCCTTCGCCGTTTCACTCTATATGTACGCTTAGAGTTCACTTATTCCACATCCACAAATCTTTTCCACGAGAGTGCCGATTTTATTCCGGACTGGCTTCACGGTTCGACCGGCTCTCCTGGGCTACCTACCCTCAACTGTTTTCATTTCCCGGTCTCTTTCGTCGATTGTCTGAACATTGCGGCTCCATGTAGTCGAGTCGACTAAAGACAGAATACCCGTCAGCTGTTTCAGCATATGCTGTACATTCACTGTTGTGCCGTATCGTATGTGTTTACTTTTAGATAATCCCGTTGAGATTATTTTAGTATGTATACAAAGCGGACGATTTTTCGCGGCAATTCGTCGCTGTTATTGGCAGAAGGCCGTTACCAACTCGCAAGCCGTGAGTGTGATCTAATTTTGTTGCCACTAGATGAAGTAGGACTACCTTGCTATTGCCATGACGCTACTATCTAATTTATTTGCCATCGGTAGCGATGCGAAGTATTGCAATTAGTGTGTCTGTTTGTTTGTCGGTCTGTCCGCTCGCCTGTCTCAACATCTACACGTCCTGATATCACCAAATTTTCTTTACGTGTTAGCTGTTGCCGTGGCACGTCCTCCTCTGATGGCAATGCAATATGTTATGTACTTCCGGTTTTGTGGATGACGTCATGTTTTCACATAACTGAGCAAATTGACCGGGCTCGAAGACGATGCGTATGTTTCATCCCGTTCCCTAGGTGGCAGCACCTGGGGCGAAATCTGCCGTCTAAGACTGCGTCTTGTTTTATGTCGTGACGATTACGCATTGTCTAGTCGTTTCCATTCCACTCGTATTATATTGTGCCGTAATGGCTCGGTTTTCAATAAACTACTTCGTTTATATGTTGACGAAGCACTAATCACCATACATGTTTATTGTAAAAATGGCAAAATTTTCATGAATATTATTGCTGGCTATTTTATGTTCGAAATGTAACAAGATGTGACAATTCTTTGTAATGAGCTACGTACAAATGATATGCCATCTGATCATCTGTAGAAGTCCAGCTTATTACAGTGTTCGTGAATAAAGATATTTTGTCAGTTTAAAATGCTCCAAAGTGCGTGTGTCACGTGACACGCCTGCTCTTGTCATCCACCCGATTACCTCAGTTCGATAGACCCGAATAAAAGCTCGTAAACCACAGCTGCTCTAAATAAGACTTAGTTGAATTACTGACTCGCTGGAGTAGAACACTAGTATTGCAAATCAAAGAACACGAAAATGTGGCTGTCGTACCGTTGTTGCATGGCACGCAATACAACATTTTTTCACAAAAATGTCACTAATTCGTTCTGCTATAACTTCGACGTACATCAGCCGATTTTGATAATTTTCAGCAGACATGCTGCTGATGAAGTAAGCAAAATTAAAACTGTAACATGTCTGCGTAAAGTTTGAAAATCGGTTGATGTATATTGAAGTAATAGCAAGCCGAATGAGTTACATTTATTGGGACACAGTGTATATAATTCCTGATTTCTTTGCTGTAGGCCCATTATTTTTACTGCACACTTCTGAATACCGCTTCTATAGCAAAACCACAAGGAAAGAGTTCCTATGTCAAAGAACATTTGTCTTCTCACATTATCATAACTGACGAATTGCGTGTAGTCTGCAGTCAGTGAAAGCTGCTTATTATTTCTGACCTTCGACGGATCCGCGGATGCAGTCCGCTCAACAAGAATGCTAACTATACCGTCGTTCGCCAAAATATCATTATCATCATTATCATGATTATTATCATCTAAAAATCTATAGTGCGCCTACAACAAGCCTGCAATCGAAGACAGCAACTTTGTCTCCGGTGCCGCTACCGTAAGAACTCGACGAAACAATGCCGTGTTTGATTCCGCTCCATTGGCCCCATTGTGTGAAAACGTGAGGTCAGCTACAAAAACGGAAGTGCATAGCGTGTTGCGTTATCATTAGAAGAGGACTTAGCCACGGCCACATGTAACACGAACAGAAAATTTAGTGAAATTTCGACATGTGGTTTTTAGTGCGAACGGACAGACAGACAGACGGATAGACAGACAAACAAACAAACAGACACGCTGATCGCAATACCTCGCACCTCTACCGGGGGCAAAGTACCGTAATAAAAGCATAAAAATCAGAAGTGAGTGCACGTTGAAAGCTTTATCACTGGCCCGCCTACACATAGTGTAGAGGGCCAGACTGGTAACAAATGATCGCTGGCGTCTGTCGTCGTTTGTCGGCTCGTCTGTCGTCTGTAATGCGGCGTATATGCAATGTAACTCACCATGGGGCAGCACGCGGCGGGCCAGTCGTGTTACGTTCCGTTAGGGCGACATGCACCTTGTTAAATTCGTGGTCGTCCGTATGACGAGTTCCAGATGGTGCGTAAATACGAACTCGTATGAAGTCGTTCGAAGACTGGTGTAGTGTAGTCAAATACGTCAATTTCCGGGCCGAGAAGGCAGTAGTGACAAATCGCAATCGCTGACATTATTGTATACCATGAGCCTGCTACGCAGCAACGACGCGCGGTTTTTACGCTGGCCACGTCCAGCGGACAGCACGTCCGTCTGTCTGTCCTCGTCTTTTTAACGCTAATAGGGCGCGCAATAGGGTACGCGTGCACTCACCAGGGGGCAGCAGGCGACGTGGCCAGTGCATATTTCAATCCGAGTATCAGCAGGACGGACTTATTTGTTATCTGCCCCATAGCTATAGCATATAGCATGGGACAGATAATAAAATCGTTTTGCGTCTGTGCGTGTGTGTGTCTTCCGTCTGTGAACACTCACGGTCGCATTTCTTCGTTGATTTTTACCAAATTGGACACAGATGTGTAAACCTCCAAATGTAAGAACGAGTTCGTTGGGGGTCAATATCGCCCCACACTTCCCCTATTTTCCCCTTAAAATCCCCATTTTTGACCCAGAGGTCATGAAAACCCATGCAAAAACGAAAAACGCAATATCTGCCTTAAATGTTCACGAATCACCGAAATTCCCGCGTCTTGTAAGAAATCGGGGTCGGGGAACGCGATGGTGACGTGAGATTTTTGACCGGAAGTCATGGACTTGTGAACTCGGCTATGGGGCAGATACCATGTTCCACAAAACGTATTTCTTGTTTAAGAGGTGATACCACCATGGTGGCACCAAAGGCAGCTTGGTCAACCCGACTTCCTCGGTAAGCTTTACAGCTAAGGTACCGGCAACGAATACCAATACCAACATCGATGCACTATAGCAAACCCGCACAATTAGGCGTACTTCGCCCCCGAATAGGGGTGCGATGTATTGCGATCAGCGTGTCTATGTTTGTTTATTTGTCTGTTTGTCTGTCCGCTTGCATATTTCAAAAACCACACGTTCAAATTTCAACGAATTTTCTGTTCATGTAGCCTGTCACCATGACTCTATCGTGCTCTGGCAACAGTGCAATATTTATGTACTTCCGGTTTTGTGGATGACGCCATGTTTTCACATAATGGAACCGAATCGGTCAGAATCGAAGACGACGCGTATGTTTTGTTCAGTTCGCCAGTTGGCGGCACCGCGAGTGAAGTATGCCGTTTTCGACTGCATGTTGTTAAACGCAGAAAAAAGACTGGACAGGTCGAAGTTTCGTCCCTTCCAGGTGGCCGCCCGTTGCGACCGCACTACTTGGCTCTCCGTCCACCGTCGTTCTTGCTGCTGCAGTGCTGCTGACAAAATCAGTTGACTGAATTTGCAGGACTGGACAATGGCGGACGAAGTGCCTGTTTGCAGCGTCGACTCATAATTATGCCCTGGCACATTTTCAGGCCTGCGCAAATGTGGGTAATTTAAATTTTGTTAATGCCTATTTCTGCGTTCGTCTGCGTTTTCCAGAACGGTGCAAGATGAATGAGTAATGGTGCAGGCATGATAGATTACCGCCCGAAGGGGATATGTTCAGGGTCGCGTTACCTCTCTAAATTTTGCGACATAAGTGCTAATATATCGGAAACAGTGCAAGAACATCATCATCATAATCATCATCATCATCATCATCATCACTTTAACATGGACCTACAAGGCTCATAGAGCACTTAATGATAACGAGACGTAGAGATAGAGACATAGCTGTAATGAAAGACTAATAAGAAGTCGCATGTGGCCTATCCAATGGCACCATTACCTTCAGTGACCTTGAAGATCGCGTTTGCTGTTTGAAACCGTTCTGACTCCCATACCTTGAAAAATGTAGCATGCGTTATTTAGGATATGTTTACAGGTAAATCAGAAAAGCACGTGGCTTGTAATTTCAACTGCCTTTTTGTAAATGATGGACTTCTCAAGGTCAAGTACACTGTAAATGTGGTAATATCTCACAAGCGGTGCAATAATTGAGTCGTTGTTACTACAGACCACGACTGCAAGATTTTTCAAATGTTATTTTTCGTACTGCTGTTTAGCAGTTGACAAGATTTCAACTTATATAATGCGTCGCGCGATCCCTCTGTGATAGCTTAGTTTCTTGTCAGAATGCAACTGCATTCAACTGCAATGAAAGTAATGATAAAGCACGGGTCTGAGCACACATACCCCTAATGAGATCCCTTAACAGCAAAACATGTTGAACATTAAAAAAAACATTTTTGAGCATAATTACGCTTAATGGACCTCTAACGGAAAATCAGTATTATTTACCTTAATGTGATTCTCAAGAAAAGTAGCAACAAGTATAGCTAAAAATTGTCACAAACGTTACTGCATTGCTGCAACTATTTTTGACGCATTTTTTCTAGCAATAATTTGTAGGCGGCACGGCAAACATTATCGCTGAGCTAGTGCGCGGCGCGTGACAGTGCGCCTTCGTATTGATTCCGTCTTTCATAATAACTCGTTTATCGTCTGTTCTGGACAAGGCCATTTTAGCTATTTTTAAGCTATTTTAGCCCGCTTGGCATACATGCCCCGCAGGCTATACGTTCTGCTTCCGTTAATGTCTTTCTTTTTGATGATCCTTTAAGTAAAGCGAACTCAGTAATGCATCTACTTGACCGATTTTCACCAAATATTCACCGTATGGTAGGTATGGGGCCTATTTGATAGACGATTCTAGTTATCAAAGGCCTATTCGATTCGATGCATCTGATCTATCTTCTCTACGTATCAAAACCGCTAATGCAGTGGTTCTCAGCACGCTTTTCATCGTAGCCTATGTCAGAAAGGTCATTTCTCTTTCCGAGATCGTGTGTCTGAAAAGATACATTCTAAATAATAGCCGACCTTATGCAATGAAACCTCGTGTCGTCCTTGGTCTCGAGGACAACTTGGCATGTCCTTGACCTTGAACTGTTGGACGTCAAGTCCTTGGCCTTGCATGGCCAATTGGAAGCCAAGTCCTTGGCCTTCTACATGTATGTTGTACCGAGCCATTAATGATCATCAATGACGATTCAAAGCTAGGACAGCGAGAGTACGTGTCATTTACACTAATCGTACCCAGTACCTAATTTGCCAACACAGATTTAAAATCTCACTTTGTGTTAAGATCATTTAGCTCCGTACAACTTTCCATATTGGCGTTGAAGGTCAAGTCCTTGGCCTTGACCTTAGCCTTGGAGTCCAAGTCCATGGCCTTGAAAGCCAAGTCCTTGGCCTTATCACTTCTGGCCTTGGCGTTATCTCTAAATGAAATGTATTATTCGCGACATTTCGCGCGCAGCTAGACAATGACTGGAATTGCTTCAGCTAAATTTTCTAAAAGATCAATATTCCAGCAGTTCGACTATGTGGTTCCCCGAAATCCTGAAATTCACTTTTTGGAAAACCCCCACTGGTTGGGAACGGGAACCCCTGAGATATGGCAAAAAGAACACATGGAGCGCTGGCGACCATTAGGCCTATAACGACACAGTGGAGCAGAGAATCTGTGCTGCACTGTGTCGTTAGGCCTAAATGGTCGCCAGCGGTCCAAATGCAAAGATTACTCAGAAAAGACCCGTTAACCACAACACCTGCGCACATTTCCACACGAAAGTATCGCGTGCAGTTTCATTATGCATGACGTTAATAGCTTTCATTTCCGACAATGTCGATGACATTTTAGCTGAACTCTTCGTTCGCGCATCAGTTCGAGAATATATTAAAAAATTAATTAATACACGTATAATAGTAATTCATCGTTAGAAAAATACGCACGTTTGTAACGTTTCTCGAATATTTCCTTCATGCATGTCAGTTTTCGGCGTCACGTTTACATATCGTGACGCTATAACTGCTAGCGCGGTATTGCTATGGACTGTTGTCCGCCCGTCTCTCCGGCCGTCTGTCTGTCACACGCAGACGCAGACAGGTTGCTGCATCTCGCAGACAGCCAACTCACAGACAAGTGAATGTATTGCAATGAACGTACGAATGAAGTGTCATAGTTGCTGCGCGATCATTTCACAGTCAAGTAAGGACGATAAAAAGAGCTAGGTCCGTGCACTGTCATGTCACACGTGCACAGAAGAAGGCTGGCAGAGGATGCCGAGGTGACGTGATGACGCACACCATTCCAGGTGCGAGCGACAGCGACCGAAAATAACCACTCGCCGCGAGATATATTGCAAACGTGTTTAAATTTCACGAACTGCGCATCTCTAGCGTGGCGTTTACGTCGGCGCATTTCTACGGTTGTGTTTAGCCTACATCCCGGTGGGCGTGGCCCGCGCGCTGGCCGTTTCGTCCGATTTTGGGCTTCTGGGGGAGCAAAGTTCACAAAAATTTGTGATTCCCTGCCTTGGACGCCGATGAATCACACCGCAAAATGTGACGCCGCTAGCTTTATCCTCAGCAGAGAAATCCGTAACCGTACAAACAAACAGACAAACACACACACACAAAACAAACAGTAAACGATATATCCACACCTTGCTTATCGGCATGTGTGGATAAAAAGCACTATTTTGTAGGGCTGGGCACCGATTAAAAATTTTAATCGCGATAAATCGTACGATAATAAGTTAATCTTAGTTAATTTTATTTTCAATCGCACTTTTAATCGCAAAATTTTAATGAATAGAATTTGAGAAGTTGAACAGACAATGTCTCTCTGGTATCACAACAAATTGTTCCTATGAAATACTGCCTGGCAATCAGTCCAACTCTAAATCGAAGTCAGAATTCACTAGTAAGTTCACACTAAAACAAAATGACAAAGTCCAACTAATGTAACCAGTATCACACGAGAAGTCAGTCACAGAAACACACAGGTCTTGTTTATTCAACTAGTTGTTGGAAAAAAATATGCGAATTCGCTTGTAGTAATTATTTCGCTCGCTTTCTCTTACTTAAACGTGCATTTTCAATGAAGAAAGTTATGTTGGTGCTTTGTGTCATACACAATACACCACTGAGGCGTTATGTGAGACACTACAAATGACATGGCATTATAATTACAACAGTGTACTGCCAGCGCAGTATTCGATTAATTTTAATCGTACGATTAAAGAATTTAATCGTCTGAAAAATTAACGCGTTTATCGCGTTAGTTATCGCGATTAATTACCAGCCCTACTATTTAGCAGTGATGTTAAGTAACGGAGTGAAATTAACACGTTACTACACCTAAGTAAATTTCTCATTAGTTTCTCATGTAACGAAGTCGTTTAAAAACGAGTATATAGGCCTAGGCCTACTTTTACTTGTAACGAAGTAAGCTTTTCAGAGATTTTTTAGTACTTTTACTTCGTCACTTTTCCGGTAAACTGTTTGCGTTACAAGTTCTTGCCGTCGTCAACTTCACACAAACAGAATAGGTTTATGACTGTGACCATCATCAAAGCAGCCAGTTATTTACGATGCCGGTGCAGGCAGCAGTATACTCTGTATCTCAGTCCCTTTCCCACTGCAGCCAGCGTGACTGACAGCACATCAGTGGGTCATGGAGGAACAAGGTCAGTTCAGTTAATGCGGATAACTGTTCACGGAATGATCCCGTGAACAGTTATCCGCACGTCGGAATAAACCGCCGCACAGGGCCGCATTAAGGCTAGTGCGGGCCCGGGTGCTGTGTCAAATGCGGGCTCCTTACAGACGTATAACCATCCAACCATAACCACCAACTGCAGGCCCACAAAACTGCGGGCCCGGGTGCTGCAGCACCCCTCTTAATGCGGCACTGCCGCCGCAAGGTTGGTTGGTTGGAGTTTAAACTTTAACGGCGCTTTCAACATATTTCAGGTCATATCGCGCCGATGACATCGAAGGTGCTGAATCTATGCACAATGTCCATTGGCACTTGCTGCTTGTCAGTCTATTGCATTCTACAGTCGTCACTTGTTTCATTAGTTGCGCTCTACATGCATTAACTGCAAACTACTAGTATATCGAGCTGTCAGTTGTGTTGTCTTACAATGGAAAATGAGTCAGAAACAGAACAAATCTGTACAGACTGGACTGTACTTGCGGTAGTTTGTGCATGTTAACTTTGGCACTGACATCACATTTCGTTGTTCAGTAATACCAATGTTCAATACTTTCACTTTTTTACTTGAAAGTACTTATAAAACATTTGAGTACTTTTTACTTTTTACTCGAGTAGAAATTTTAAGGAATACTTTTACTTAAGTAAAAAATTAACCAATATTTGTACTTTTACTCAAGTATGCAAGTTGGGTAATTTTGACAATATTGTTCTTTAATATGTGTAAATCTGCTGCACACCTTGCTATTTTTGGATGTTCTGAAAGCCAAAACAAAAAAGCTTTTAATAATATTTTTGCGGGACAAGTAAGTTTATATATTCTTTATTAACAGATTTTTAAAGGTCAAACCTTCTTACAATTAACACAACTCCGTCATAAATAGTGATATCACTCATATCAAAAGGTCATAAAATTAAAACAACGTGTCAATGCAACCATAACAACATCATAACACCACAGTTCCGACGCATTGACTGAATGCATCGACTAAAAGAGGCACCAAACTATACAACCGTACCGTACCACAGTGCTGATGTCAATGTATCGATTGTATCGATATTAACATTGCATTATATAGCAAAATACAAAACAAGAAATGACAAACATCAATACATTTTAAAATATGCTGACGCACATCATAAAAATGATACATGAATACATGACATAACAAAATGTAACCAAAGTACATCAACTGCACTATAAAGAGGTGGATAATATTAATATGTACAAAAGCATTACAAAATTTAAAAAAGCACGAAACGTTGTCAGTTGTCAATGGTCAAAATCAGAATGGCTACGGAAACAATTTAAGATATTTAATACAAAATTTCTCATGGTGAAAACACTTCACGTCACAATATGCGTATAAATTAATACACTTGTACATCAGCACATAGTAACTCTACACTACTGGTAAACAAAGTGTCCAGAAAAACGAAACATTGCACCAAATATTAATCACATACATTTCTAACATTTATATGGACCGGGTATATTTTATCGGAATGTTCAGTGCATATAACTTGTTGCAAACTAACTATTCATCACAGGCTCAAAAGGTTATTTTAACACAGATTATAAAGCTACATAAATACTGCACATTCTGTCATTGTATACTGCATAAGTAACAACCATATATGATGTAAACTTGTCTGCAGCAGTCCTGGGAATAATTTGTGGGTGGCAAAAAAGCCGCAAAACCGTCATTTAAATCACACACCATATGCCCACAGCTGGTAAGAAAATCATTCCAAAAAGAAATGCATATTATGCAATGCATTAATTCAAATCATATATTGTAAAAAAACAAATATAAATGGGGGAAAACAGTTTCGGTGCGGGCTACAGTTGTGTTTGTTGTCCATGGCACAGTTTAACGTCTCACTCAACAATGAACAGGACACTGCAGCTGTAAGAACAAAACTAAATCAAGAACTGACCAGCTGCAACAAATGCCACAATAAACCATGTATAACAACAGGAAGTGTGACTGTTGATAGACTTCACTGAATGGTAGACTAAGCAAAATACGAAGAGCTAACAATGAACAGTGATGACCAAATCTGTTCCATTTAAAACCACAGGTGACAGAAAAAAAAACTACTGTTACAAAAATGAATACAAAATTGGCATTTTTATATCAAAGTGAAGGCTCTTGATAATATCATGCATTCAACAGCACCATACTACACACATACAGCTGTGTATGTTTCACACATAGTAACCGGCAAAACAATTAAACTGATAAAACAAGCAAGTTTGACCTGCATTCACACGACTAAAATGCCGCACCAACGTAGACCATCCACTTGTCCACAAACGTACAGCAAAATGCAAAATACAACTGACTGACAACGTATAAAGTCAAATGGTAGAAGCTGGGTTGAATGACCGACGGGTACACTGGCATGATGTCGATCAGCGTGACTTCTTTGGCGTGGTGGCTTTGTGCTTCTCCGCCAACTGATTCAACTTCTTCCACATCTCCTCGCGCTGTTTCTCCTTCTGCTTCTCTCTACAGTTTGAACACACAACCACGTTGCTGTCTCTGGCTTTGGAACCAGGCCTCGAGGATCCTCAACAAAAGGTCAGGTTTTGGCCTTTGCTGTGAAGACTTGGCTTCTGCCTTGAAGACTGTTATCCTTGTCGTCATATCTGAGTTATTAGCCTTCATTGTTATTGACTGAGTAAGGGTTTTCGTCCAACCCAACACAAAATAGGTCATTTTGGAGACGTTCTTCCCAGCCAATCTCTTGGCTTAGTACTGAAAAACTAAACCAAACAACAAAAGCAAATACGCATCCATAACATAATATACTACAACATAAAATGAACCCAAAAAAACAAAAGTCAGATTTGGTTGCCTCATACGACCTCCGTCCTTGAACAGGCATATTCTAGAAGAAGTAGACAGTCAGGAAGTAAATGAGTAAGGAAGTAAATAAGTAACTTGGAAGAAAATATAAGGAAAGAAGAAAGTATGGAAGTTAAGTAAACAAACAATTTAGAGAGCACCGAAATCAAAAATAAATCAGGCTGACATTATGTCAGACTTGGTAAAGGACGAGTGTGTGGTAACAGACGGTAGCATGCTATACTACCTTCCTTGGTTCTGTTTGGTGCATATGCTCGATTTTTGTGCGAATGAAGGGTAGTTCAGCTGTGACCGTTTGGCGAATCTGTTGGAAATGAAACATTCAGCGTTTAAGTCACGGATTGGTTGGTTAGGGTTTAACTGCACTTTCAACAAAATTCAGGTCATACCGCACCTTTAAGGTAGAATTATATTACAAATATTACAAGAAGCTCAGCTATTGCCGAGAGACCCGCACGACGCTCTCTATTAGTTGAAATGTTGTTCTACTGTTGTATGAATAACGCAAACAAATCACCTGTTAGCCTGAGGTGCACTTTCAACAACTGTCACGTTTTATTCCGCTACCTGCATAGTGTTGTACATGTATCGTTCAACTATCGCACAACAAGCACGGGATGCCGTGGGTGTCATCAGCAGACTTCTGTACAACCATACAACCAACCGTGTTGATGCCAACTGGACCATAACTGTGATCATCAGATTTTGACTAGCATCAGAGTTAAATGTTGATGACACCGCATGTTCTTCCGCCAGCGCACTGTCACAGACGCGGACCACTGTGGCGGATGGACACAAATTTTTGGAGGTAAGGCGCCTGAGATGGAGACTTCTGAACCAGTCGCAAAACGCAATTTTTACCTACCCCACCTGCATTTCGTGCACCCTTGGCATGATTCCATAGCTAAAACAGAAATAAGAAAAGCGACATACTTTGAAATGTTGAGACGATATTTTGACGCGACGTCGTCATATAGCAATCGGTTGATGTCGTGCATGTATCGCAACACGCTCTGCGCCAGCTGAACGATCTGTGGGTTCCAGTGAGATTTGGACATTTCAAACAGAGCTGGGTAGAGGATCGGCAGAATGGTGGCAATGTTGTCACTGATCAGAGCCGCGACGTACTCGTTGCCCCAGAACGACAGTACTCTCTCGGCCACCTTGCAACAATGCTATCACCTCATCAGTGATATCATCACAGCGAAGAAAAATCTCCAAAACTTTTCCTTCAGTCCTTTGACGATGTTGAGTAGGTCTCAGGAAAAACGTCTGGCCAGTGAAAATAGCTTTCCAGCAACCCCAAAAGTTTTCAAATGACAGAATTCTTACAGACCTAACATGACCTTTGTGGGCGGTTATAAAAAGCCCAGCAACAGTTAAGAAAAATATCAGGAAAAAGAAAAAAAATTAGTCCCGTACGGAGACTGACGGTCGACTTCCGCTACGGCAGACTAGGGCCGTCAGACGTGGCTAGGACCAAAGTTCAGAGGTCACGTGACAGAAAACGAGGACGAATTTCAAAAATCTGACCAGTTAAATTTTAGGTATTGCCCCCTAGTTTAAGAATCCGTGGTCATTTGTCACCCCCCCATTATAAATGGGGGAGGAGATAGAGTTTGAAAATGGTCCAAAATGGTCGAATTTCCGACTTTCATGGGCTCCTGACCTTGACCTTGACCTTGGATCCGGGCACGGTCATTACCTTTTTCATCTCTCATCGAGTACTACCTGTATACCAAATTTCGTCGAAATCGAAGAAACTTTTTGTGGACGGACGGACACACGGACGGACGGACGGAAATTTGCCACCTATAGTATTATCCAAAGTTTGGAAGTCGACCTAACTAGAGGGCTGCAGTGTGTTACCATTCATTCATTCATATTCGTTTAATGAGCCGTGACAGAACGCATAGCATATAATGAGTATCCTAAGTTGATAGTTTCACACGTTAAGTGCTTACAATAATAACAATGCAGTTTATCTATCAGTCCAAAACAGTACAAGGCCTCAAAGTTAGTACATATCTTTATATAACATGCGCACAATAAAACTACATTGTGCTAGGTGCGTAGTTTTGCTAGTTAGTTCTCTGTTATGTCGTCTGCGCCTGAATGCATAGGTAGAAACTGTTTCTCTAGGAAGAATCCTATACAAGACATGTCCAGAGTTGATCAGTACACATCAATACCGCATGGTATTCTCACCCCTGCCCAAACAAAAACACATTTTTGCGCCATTTGGTGTTACCCCTTGGGCGATTTTCGCCCAATTTTTGTGATAACAACTGTCTTTCCTCACTTATATTCAGAGTTTTGTTCACAGCGGTTCAGGTTTGGGGCAGTTATAGCCGAAAAACCCTACCACAGCCTGTCAAAGTGATAGCAATATAGGGTCTTAGAGACTATAATATGTTTTACAGGCAATGTATCTTCAATCTATTTCATTTAGTCCTACACACTTGTACACAGACTACCTGTGAATAAATTACAGTCACGCCTCCTTATAACGCACTTTGTGGGGTCCAGAAAATTAGAATCGCATTATGCTAAAGTGTATTGTAGCCGACAGGGTTGTTAATATCGAATATCGATATCGATGTCGATATTATCGACGATACTTTTGATGTATCGATATCGATATCGACGATACTTTTGTATAAAAGTATCGATCGCGGTATCGACGATACTTTTATTGGCCTTTTTTATCGACATTACATCGATACTTCTCAACTGACATGCAAAATGATGCACATAACTTTCTAAGCTTCAGAGCGTTTGTACGCGGTCAGCGTTCTGTTGAAATATTAGACGAACGTCGAATTACGTGTAATAAAATATAACTATGAATCAATTATGATTTGGTTTCCTCGTCCTCCATTGTGACTTGGCTCGAGAGGGACTCCATTCCCGCGAATCGCGCGCGCCATGAGTGCCGCGACACTAAAAATAATAATAATGAGTTAATGACTTCACAGTAGAAACGAGTTGTGTAATTAGTCCGTCTCAAATTACCAGTTACCACTTTGTCCTCCTATTACTCTACATGTACGACGCCACTCTGCAGTGTTTTTAGCGAACGTAAACTAGCGTTCACGTTCGCTATATGCTATCGCCGTTCAGTCTGTCTGTCGTCTGTCTGTCTGTAACGTTGGTGCACCCTACTCAGCCGGTTGAAATTTTCGACAATTTTTCTTCATCGTTTGCTATCTTGGCAATCCATCGACATCCACCGAAAACTTTACGGAGATCCTCCCAGGGGAACCCCACCGTCGCTGGGTTTAAACGCAAGAGAGGTAGAGAAATATAGCGATTTTTCACCTTTGGAATGCTGTATCTCCGAAACGGTGCAAGATAGGAGGTAAGTTAGTATTAATCACTAATAGGAAGTCGTATATGAGCTTTCGACTGGTACCAAAATCGGTGACCTTGAATGACCTTGAACGGCGAAATGGCCCTCATTTTGCGTTATTTTTACCGAATTTGGTAATTTCAGGGGCGTATTGCGTAAAAGTGGTTGACAAAGCCATAACTATGGACAGTTTACGATTACTGTGTCTAGTAGCAAAGGTCTGCAGAGGGACCGCGCGACGACCACGGTATACATTCC
>Ga0209363_1000522_pt1 | contig 15292 bp, 8 predicted proteins | sample WorMetexBAHAMAS3_FD_187385 | JGI IMG/M metagenome (GOLD analysis project Ga0209363, IMG submission 187385) | Marine gutless worms symbiont microbial communities from Max Planck institute for Marine Microbiology, Germany - Inanidrilus exumae... | ecosystem: Host-associated > Annelida > Digestive... | reverse complement strand
CCTTCTCCACCATCACCACTATCTGTCACTACTTCAGTCTTTCATTCCGAACTTAAGACTTGGCTTTTTGGCAAATCCTTTCCACCATATGCCTTTTCCTTACCTATCGGACTGACTCCATGGACTACCTGACCATTTCCGGCTTTACTTCGCTCAACGGCTTGATTTGTTTACATAGTGTGTTAGACAAAGCCGGTAATTTACTGGCAGGCAATGTTACCGGTAAATTTAGAACCCTATTCCAGAGATATGTTAGGGGGACTAAAAATGTAAAATGGGTCATGTGACGTGACCACGCTCCCTTTCAGGGACAATTTGTCGTCCGATAGAGTGCATACGACTTGAACTTTCTATTCGAATTTAATAGAAACTATGAAGCTAACTTGTAACGTTTTCAAGATATTGTTGCTTATTTCCAAAAATTAAAGAGGTCACGTGACAATGACCACGCCCCTTTTAGGGACAATTTGTCATCCGTATGCTAGAACTTGCTATGGTCAACGTATACGCCAAATTTGAAGTCTGTAGCTTAAAGATGATATGCAATGATTTGTTTGGTTGTTAAAGTAAATTGCCCATCGTATGTCTTTAATATAAGCAAATCTATTTGAATATTAAGGAACGTCAAAAAATTAGAAAATTTTAGAAAAGCGCTGGAAAGTGCACGCACGATGATTTGTTTACTTTTGCAAGTGATGACGTCATACCAGGAAGACAATCAAGGAAACAGGCTATTGGAGTGTTGAGTGAGACATTACACTACACTACACTACAGTAGTAACTAGTAAAATGTCAGTGTTCTTAAAACATAAACTGGTAAAATATGTAACGTCTTATCTAATCTCAATAATGCATAACAACGCAATCAAAACAGGCATATCCTGGTATGACGTCACACATGACGGAAATAGCCGAAGAATAACTATACCAAAAAGACCAATAAACTTGTATTTTTTAGCATTTTACAGCATAATTTATCAGAATTTGTTACAAAGACGGGTTTATATTGCAGTAAGCAGCTAAAAACTTTTTTTAATCAATTTGGTTTAAAAAATCGTTGCATATCACCTTTAAGCCGTTCTAGAGACCAACTGGGCCATTTTGTCTGAGGCCATTTCCACTACAGTGAGGCCGTTTCATCTGGGCCGTTTTAACTACACTGGGGCCGTTTTGCAGTGAGGCTGTTTTCACATAGGGCCATTATGTCGGGAGGTCGTTTTGACTCCGGGCCATTGTAACTTTTCCGGGGCCGTTTTCCCTTGATGCCATTTTCAGGGAGCTGTTCTGACTAGTAACCCTCGCAGACAGTCAACTCATGGACAAGTCAGCTGGAGAACTAGTTATATTCCTCCATCCACACAGAGCATATAATTAATGTTGTGTAGACTTTCTTGCATTTGTTGTACCGGTATGTAATGTAGTACTTTCATATGTAGCTTATAACATACACTGCATCCAGGCATTGATTGGCGTGATCAGCTAATTTAGTGCATGTTTTGATTGATTTGGAAGGCTGTGATGGAAGCCACAGAATTGCTGCATTAGCCACAACACACCTTATGAACTGATGGATATGTCACATACTGGTATGGCTTATGGAGAAGATGTTGACTGTGCTGAGTGGATACATGTCAAAGGTTGTGCATTAGATGTTTGCAAGGCTATCAGTAAACTCCAGGATTGGTCTTCCTTGACAAAGTAAGTCTTACTGATTTTTTGTACCTGTGCCATACCAGTCAATGTCTGATTCATTCACAACTTTGATGCATGTATAGGGCATGTGAGTAAACAAAGGTTATTTATCCCAGATCTGCTTTACTGCTTTTACTTGATGAAACACTATCTTCTGATGCAATACAAAACACTATGCTAACATGGTTTACTCTCGCCTCGTATCATTGATCTCGATTTCTGTCTCTATCTCCTGGCCTCATAACATTGGCCCAGGCTGAAGCTTCGGCCTCAACCTTCTGCCTCAAGGTTAATATGTTTGCCTTGGCTCTGCCTTTAGGTCAAACGTTTGGCCTTGGGTTGAAGGCGGAGGCTGTGGCCAGATCATCAAGGCCGAGGCCAAGGACAGTGCTACAAGGCCGAGGTATACTGCCCTCAGTTTTGGTCCCTGGATCGAGGTCAATATTTTACCCTCGATGTCGAGGCCAAAGGTTTACTTACATTACTGTTATTACTTAACAGTACTTAATATCATATACACTTGCTATCATCTGAAGTGACCATCACCAGTGGATGTGGTCGATTACCATAAGCTAAACATGGTGCTCAGTGGACAGTACACAGAGTTTACTAGTATTTACTAGCTTTGCTACATATCGCTTTGCACTAGAAGTGCACAAACCATATATAAAACATTAAATAACGTACATGCTTTATTGAAACAATTTGCATAGTTTATCTCTACCACTTGAGACCAAGACTGATGCACGCTTCTGTCTTGGTGCAAGATTAGATGTAGTTGCCACTGCACATTAAACGAAGACGATGCATTTATAAGATACTAGACAGTGAACTCACTGAAACTGTTGCTACTACTGTCATATTTTTATGTTTTAAGTGCCAGAATAATATGGGTACTAGTCACACTTTTGGATCAGTGCCGATCCTTTCCATATTGTATCAGTGCTAATTTCCATTTAATACTGAAATTGATTCAAATTCTACTGGCGCATACATGTGCGTATATGTAGGTGCGATGCTGCACGGAGAGTGAACGATGTTTTTGTTTCTGTCAAGAGAAATGTTACACAAAGTGCTGACTGTTTGTCGGCCATTGCAAAGATTGTTGTCCAGCTGATTCTTCACACTGATGACAATAAAGTTACAAAGCCATTGATGCAGGTATATTGCTGCCACAAGACAGCACCCGCAAATGAACTACAGGTGTATATGACTCAGACAAAAATAAGTATCCAAAGTACTTTAGGAAGAGGCCACATATATTGATACATAATGGGTTTTGTCACCCCTCACAGTGGCGAATAGATTCATCCAATCGTGACCCCTGTCTAACACATGGTTCCTCGGACTCACGTGAGTCACCCCCAAGTGGATCTCAATGGGTTCAGCTGATTTTGCACAGCTCACCCTTGTGTCCAACACATGGACACAGACCTTGTTATGCTGTAGCAGCAGGTTGCATCTCTGCACTGTGTCCATATCTGTCACCGTTTCTGAGATACAGTGAGACACTGGTTGAGAATTGCCGATTTAAATTTGGCGTCACCATTTGGGGTGACCTCATTCGAACTTCTCCAAGATCTTTGGCGTCAGTAAACTAGAGAGCTTGGGCTATGGTGCGGCATTGTTTTTGTGATTCTACACTTTGCCATTTCGGTACAATACTGACTTGTGACAGACTGACAATTGGATAGACGGACAGACACAGGGCTACAGCATATACCACGCTGGTGTAGCATTGCATGGTAAAAACTAAATGGCTATATATTAATAAGGTATTTTTCAAAAAGCTTGAAGTATTATAGCACTTACTGTAGCATTTTCTGCAGACGTATTTGCCATTTTGAACTATAATTAAAGATTAAAGATTCTCGGGTTTTTCAGTACATAGTTAATAAAGTTACTTTGGAGGCATGTAAGCTATTGGCACATTGTTTACATTTACATTATTTCTGCATATTGTAAACTTTAACTGTCACAGTAATAAGCATAAATTTGGGAAGCATGTTTCCAATGCAGTTTAGTTTTAGGAAACATGGGCATTATGTGGAGTACTTTGGCAATAATCTGTGTTGGTGCCACATTGTCAGGTACTTATTGCACTTGGAAAGACTAACACTGATTTATTACTATGTACTCTGCAACAAGTCTATCACAGTGTTGAAGAATTACTGATGACTATCAAGTCTGGCAATTGTCTGCCACATCATATCAATTTCCTGGCACGCTGTAAGTGTTGAAGCTGTAATGCTTAAAATGTCATCCAGCAGTGTCTGACACATAGTTTAACTAATTGATTCACATAATTTACTGCTTAGCCATTAAGTAAGTAGATTTGATAAGTTATTTTTTCAACGTGTAATTGTCAGATATGTTAAAGCATATGAAAGTGAAAATTGACATCGATGTGGTGTGCCGATTAGTTACTTTATTTCTGTTGAAGTCTATGTGTGTTGACTTACTTTAGTGATGATGACAATGCTTCATTTGTGCTGAAGGGGAATGTTAATCTCCCTACCAACCAACCAACCATGACAGTGTCTCAGCAGTAGTTTTTTATTTTCTTCTGATCCATGCATAAGCATGATAAGCTTGATGTATTGTTATGCCCATGGCAGGGTTGTTAGCAATATTAATAATCAACGGTATTACAATAGTAATACCAGTAGTTTGTAGGTAAAGAAGTATCACGATCTCGTTAGCAATACTGAGTATGCTAGGAAATGATCCCTCTTAAGTACACAAACCCCTCAGACTGTGGCAGTTCCCTGTTCTATAACGTAATCTTTGTGATGTCTTTCACTTCCTGTGCATTGCACTTTAATCTTTCTACCATTGAGCCTCAAGCTGAATCCATGTCTGTGAAGATGGAGCAGTAAGCACCGTCTCTGTGGATATATGTAGCAGGCTTATGTGCATGTGTGTTAGCACAACAAAATGAAAACTTCTGATCACGTTGACTTTAGACTTGCAGTTTCAGTCCTCGACATTGACTCATTTCATATTGTTTTTGGAGATTGTAAATTCAAGTACATAGGATTACTGCATCAGGGGTCCCAGTTGTCCTGAAATTCCTGAAATTTAAAAGTTGTTCTGAAATTGTCTTGAAATTTAAAGTTGTCCTGAAATCTTAGTTATTTGGCATGAATGTCCTGATATTGGCCTTTATTGTGCCATAACATGTGGCAGTTTACTGTTTTAGTTGCGGCATTGCTCGTTTATTACTGTCGTTGTCGTTGACTGTCCTGTACTCTGTGAGATTGTCACAATTCCATGTTCCGTGTGTAACTTACCTTGGTAACATTGTCATGACTGCATTATTGATTGTTTTATGACTGGGATCAAGAAAATGTACCTATGCATTTATTTTCTATGTGTTGAGCCTCTTGAGCATTACCAACATCCCAAAATTGTCCTGAAATTTGCTAAAAACTTGTTCCTGAAATGTAACCTTTTGCTGCTGGGACCTCTGCCACATGCAAAAATACATTGTTTATAACACACTGATACGAGCTTGATGCACTTTTGGCTCTCTTTGTGTCCTTGCATTGTGCAATATCGACAGAAATGACATACTGCTTATGCTTGAGTCTGCATTTCGTCGAAGTGCACTATCCCTCCTGATGATATGTGTTTAGGGCTGACTCTGTGTGATGCTGTTCCTATTGTGCGTCAGCTGTTTGCATCTCGTAGTCAGATACTGTTGTGTTGTGACTGCATGACTGTCTGTCTGCAAGCAACCAACTCCAATGCATGCACGCTATCTCAGCAAAGATGCTTCTATGTACTAACCAAGGTACATTGTTCATGTTCTCCTGTTAGCAGTGGACTACTGGTGAATTAAAGGCCACTTTGTTTGAGAGTTGTGGTAATGGGGAATTAGTGCAAATTATAGCATTATAATTATTTTTGTAGAGCTCGCAAACTGCCAGCAGCGTTTTACTCTAGTGTCAGCGTTTAGGTTTACTGCCTTTCAGGTGGCACATTGCATAGATCAAGATGAAATTTAGCATGTCATAACAGACCACATTCATACAGTCAGTACAGTGGTATGAGACATGGGTTTATGGTTTCAAATGAGCAATTTTGTCATTGCATTTTTCTTGCATTAAATAAATAATAATGACGACGATGACAACTTGTACATTTCTATCCATCCGAAATGTTTTAATTTTAGAAATGGCGGTTATATTTATGTGCATGCTAAAATGTGGCACGGTGGTGCAACAAGTAGATCGTTGGACTTGCGATCAACAAGTTGTGGGTTCAAATACTGCTTGGGGCAAAAGCTGCATAAGAACTTGGGCAAGTTCTTCACACCTATGTACATCTGTCACCAAACAGTATAACTTGGTACCGGCCAAGGGGCGGTGATGCTCTGTGGCTGGGAAGGTAACAGCAGACCTGGCGGAAAGTAATGGCAGCTTACCGCCGGGTGGATGACTTATAGTCACCTGTGGGCTGACTGCCTGTACACCGGGATCAGCTCTGGGCCCAATGCTCGGTAACAAGTATGAGAAGCCTTTACCTTTTATCTTTAAAATGTAATAGGTCCAAAAATTGAAAATTTAATATTTAAATTTAAATGTTCAAATTTAATTATTTAAAATTTAATAATATTTTAGTTGTTAGCTCTGTTCTGTTGGTAGTTCGTTGCAATTACTGATGCATGCATTAAGTATTGATGCATTTGCAGTGGTCTGCTATGTAACATGCAGATGCTGTTTCAAGCCTGTCAGACATTATATGGTAGTCAGACATTGTGGACTGGTGAAACAGCTCGTCAATTGCGCAGGCAGTCATTAGCTTCTAACTCATTATGTGATTTGACCCTGCAGCCAGTTCATACTGTCATTGACTGTATGATGGGTGTTTCGTTGCATCAGGTACAGTGCTGTAAAGGTATTTGTTGTGTACTACACCTGTACATGTGTATAATTCATATGTGTATGTGATACACGCTGCTGGAGAGCCAGCATAAAGAATGCACCATCCTTACTTCAGCATTCAGTTGGTGTTTAAAGAAAGGATGAGGCCTTAAGGATGAATTATACTGGTTCATACCAGTGCTTTGATCTGATTTGACATCGTTGTGGGGTGTCTGGCCCAAGTAAACCTTCTCCAGTTATCCATAAATGTTCTCTTTTGGACCATTTGGCTCAGCATGGAGTAAAGGTCTAGAGAAGAAGGCAGGCCACATTTTATGTGAATGCGTTAAGTAGGGATGTTAATTCCCGGAATATCTCATTCCTGAGTCTCGATTGGCCAATCCCGGCACTCGATCGAGACTTGATTATTTGGACCTGTAATGATGTGCTTGCGATGTCGTGGCCTCAATTAATCTTATGACTACTGCATTTCTCTGTCTGCCGTTTGGCGGATGGTGAGTCTGCATCACTAGTGACTTCGTTCTAAGCAGTTTTGGCCGAGTGGAGTTAAGGAGCGATCGCATGCACCTTCGCACGCGAGTCAAACTCAAAAATATCCGACGGACGACGGTGAGCAGACGTTTAGTCCTAAAGGTTTATTCACACCGGATGCCTTGTGGTGTGTCACATTGTACAACACAATGCAGTGCATCCCATGTGACCGTGATTAGTGCGGTGCCTCCGCAACGCAACGCGACGCATCCAGTGTGAACGAACCTTAGTCAGTCGAGTTAGTGAGTGAGAAGGCGGTAATCCTTCATCTCTACTAGAGACCTGCACGGGGCATACATTCTCCCTCGCCAGCGACTTGAATGGAGAGAGTCCGACAGAGTAGATGCTTGTGCTTTGCAGATCCCTGCATCCCCATGGTTTGCTGGTCACTTTCACTCCCTGACACTATGGGTCCCCAGTAAGCATTATAACCGCCTCCACAGGTACTCCATGTGCTCTCTGAAGTCCCCGTATCCCCCCAACCCATGCAGGACTTTGATCTCTACTCATGCAGACCGACCGCAACCACATTGACATGGCCTGATCAGCTTCCTTTGTTTCGCTGAAGCATAAGCGCTAACGTGGCAGTCATTATTGAAGTCGTTATGCTACGCCTGCTGGTGTGCAATCGATAACAACAAGCATGGAGCAACAGGTGTTATTGTTAACCACTCGAGATTCTCGGAATTCAAGAAATTTATTTCCCCGCGATCGAGAAAAAACTTCAAGTCTTGAGTCTCGCTAGACTCATCAACATCCCTAGCGTTAATAGTAGGGACTACTGGCAATTCCGCAGTGGCAGTATGTTTTGTTTATTTCTATGTCTTCACTACTCGACAGTGTCCGTGAAGGCATTATGTTTTTGGGCTATCCTTCTGCCACATTTGTTTGTCTGTTTGTTTGTGTTGGTCCGGACAGATATTGTTACCACAATATTTCACAAACACCCGAACAATTTAATAAAACTGGCCAGGAATATTCTCTAGCCACTGCTGATGACCTGATTAGATTCTGGAGGTCAAAGATCAAGGTCACAGCCGGCCGTCAAGGTGACAAAAGCGTCCACGTCAATGCTGGGGATCAAAGTCCCATCTTCTAGTTGCACAAGTTTTGTGTATATCTGCATCACTAAAGTGTCATGTGTCATGTCAGGCTTGTTGAATGAGATACGATATGCTGCTGTTTTGTTCAACAGATGGCGCCACGTGATTGCCAAACACTTGCTGGAAGTTTACTTGGCTTTCTGTGTACTAGAGCTGACTCGCCACTCGTCACTGTCCATGTTTTCAGCAACATACTTCACAAGTTTACTCATCTAAATGGTATGAAGATATTTGATGCCATAAACAGTGCTGTTGTACATATTATTTAGTGTAACAGATTTTGTTATAAAACCATTGCATTATGCCACATCTGTTCATAACAGTGCTGCACAAGTTGAAGTACATCAAACGCAGTATTATATTATACTGTCTGTGTCCATATTTATTGTTATAGCATGTTATTCCTTGCACTGTATTTTTATGCATCAAAGATTTAGTTGAATTCCAATACATTGTTGCAGGATAAGGGCCCCAAATACATGCAGGATAGGAAATGTTTGCACTTTTTGACTAGTAATAATGACGGACTTGATTCAGAGGAAGTGTGAGAAATTTGTTGATCAGTTAACAAGTGATGGACGTTTTACAAATTTACTTTTTATCTCTAGTTTTAATGCATATTGTAATTTGTAATTTTGATGTATGTTGCCTATGTGTGTGTGTGTGTGTTTCTACTGTTGTATTTTTAACTTTTTTGTCTTATTTGCTGCATTTATTTGCGAAATAAACTATATATTATATGTCAAAAAAGATACATGAAAGGCGTACGTTTGCTGTAGAATGCTAATATGAACTCACTTGTGACCTACTGAATGGTGTCATTGCCTTGAGTGACCTTTAAAAGTCATTTCAGTTACTGAAAACCTATGGAGGACCACCATCTCGAAAAAATATGGCACATCAATTGTGAGTTTAATTACAGTGATTGAAAAGTCACTCATGAATACCAGTTCTACTATGGTGTTTACCAGGACTGAACAAGGTCAGTTATGGTCATGTCTGCAATCGTTCACAAACAAGTTATATGAATGTTTGTTTTGCAGGTTCAGCCGAATCGTTTTCACATCTGTGCTTGCTTCAAGGCATTCTTTCGCATGCTGACAATCATACTTTGGCCTTTTTGCCAACCGAAAACGATGACGCCATTGATCTGCACAGTCCTGTGACATGCACTTGTCTTTCAGCAAGTTGTCAGTCTGCCAAAGAGCATCACACTGGTGGTGATTGTCGATCCACATGGTTTCTGTTGCAGCTGCTGCCTGCCGTTCAGCAGCTGTGCATATCAGCAAAGTTCAAGTATCATGCATTCCGCTTGCTGGAACTGTGGATCAGTCGGCTGAAGTCAGTTTGCGAAGACAATTTAGAGGACTTGCACTCGGAAAATGAGTGGTTAGAACCAGTGGAAAAGGACTTGCTGGAGTTATTAACTGGTCACATGGATTGCTGTGTAGATGGAGTAACTGAGCTTATTGGACATTTATTGGATAGTGTGATGCAGCTAGACAAATTGTTAGGTCCGCAAACAGGTGAGTGTTGACTGTCAAACTCTTAGTTCTGTTAGTTTGGCAGGTAAGAATCTATTTAATTTACATTGCACAGAAGATGAATTTATAGCCACTGTAGTTGCCAAAGTCAACTTTTCCTGCAGCTTTATGTTGGTTCATTCTATTTGTGGATAAACGTATAGGTGGCATGTAAATCTGTGTGATCCATTGTTAACAGATGTCATGAGTGCCTTTGAGATGAGTTCATTATAAAGTGCTTTGCTTTGCTTTGCTTTGCTTTACTTTACTTTACTTAATAGTTTGGAAGACTGAATGATCCAGCAGTGTTATTAAGAAACAACTGAAAATGACTAATTGGCAACTTGTTGGCCATTTAATCTCAGTGTCAGTTGATAGCATTGTTGTCGTTGGTGTGGTTTGTAGATAGTTCTGGCTTAGCAGGAGCGTTGTTTGTGAGAATATGTGACATGACGTGGTACAGCAAATCAAAATATGTCTTTCTTGCTGTTATGCTGCAGCATCTGCCTTCAGACCAGGTGCAGGAGCTTGTTGTTCATTAACTCTTTATCTCTGTTAGCACAGTACACACAAAGAATGCATCGTGCTGCATTGCTACCATCATTGATTTATGGTTTATTCGTCACGTGGATCAATATATTGGTAAATTCTGGATAGATTGAGTGTAGTAGATTGAACCTAAGATACTTAACTCAGGACTTGGTCACATACTTAAAGCCACTTGTTGGCTATTTTGTTGCACCATACATGTTGCAGCAACAGCGCAAGTATGGAAGTGTCATTTGACTTTGTTCATAGCACTTGACTGTCGCTGATAACCGTCACTGACGTGTGCAAATTTTGCTGAACATTTTTGGCCTGTTATTGAGTTTGCTGGTAAGCTGTCGGTTACTGCCGCTGACTGTTTTCACTAACAGGTAGTGATGCTGTAACAGACTAGTGATATATTACAGGTGATACTATATTACAGGTGATGGCTGGTTGCCCAAGTATTCTGCCTGATCTGCAGAGATGTCTCGCGACCAATTTCCTGTGTCCGTGTGCAACACAAGTTTATCAGCGAATTTTAGCTCTGATATGGTAATGTGTTCTTCTTCAATGGTATGGAGATGGTTTGGTGGTATGGAGATGTTGTAAGTAGCACCGTGGAGGAAAACTGTAGCATCTTCTTTCAAAACCCAATGTCTTAGTTGCCGCCAGCAGTACCTGGCATGCAGTAGAACTTTTCTCTAACAAAATCCTGCAGTTCAGCTAATGCCTGAATAATGACTGTATAAGATTGTCTGTGATAATGTATTATTGGTACTTAAGTGAAGAAATATAATTTCTCTCCTCAGGTGTTGGAAAGTGAATGAAGATAAGTGATTCCTTTGGATGGCTTCACAGTATCCAGCCATACAGACTTTTGCACCAGTGAACTCTATAGTTCAAGATGGCAAACTGGCTAACCCAGATTATGGTGATTTACCAAATTGCTATGAGGCATGGTGTAATTGTGGACAACAAGGCGTGTAAAGTGTTTGTGACAATTATGGAATACTAGGCAATCTGGACAGTCACAGCAGCTAATAGGTCAGTTAATGAGCTACCTCACAGTTGAATTTTTCATAACTAAAGTTTGTGCATCTTTAAGACATCCTGTTTGATAACTTTTATATGGCTGGTACAAGTTTCTCTATACACGGATGAGCAGTCGGTGCAAAGAATGACATTGAAACATCCCTCAACAACTGTTGCAGAAACACAAATGTAACTTTACATTTTACCGTTTGTTTTATGTTTGAAAGGTATTGGGATGGTATACATAACACCAGCGAGGAGAAATCCAGCATCTTCTGCCTGATCCGAATGTACTATCACCCTCAATAACAGCATTCTGGCAATAAAACGTTGTTCTAACAAAAACTTCAGTTCTTAACTGAGGCTGCCACTAACACACGATGACCAGTATAATGTTTTATGCTTTAATAATTCCTACGTTTAAGTATTTTGTATGCTGTTTATGTGGATTTTGTGTTTAGTCGTCAAGCTAACAGTTTAGAATTGTGGTTGACATATTGCTGGCCGTCACTGTATGCAGCTATTACAAGCACAAACAGGTTTGTTTTGTCAGAACTAATTCATGTGGTCCCGATTATTATTTGTAATTATTATTATCATTGTTTCAAAGACATAATGACCAGGTTAGAGTTTGCTAACAGGATTTGGTTAAAATAAAAGTGCTCTTTTAACATTGTAAATGTAACGCATTCATGTCTTACAGTGTGTTACAAGAAGCTTAGCTATTGCAGAGATGCCACGCTACATGCATTGTCAGTTAAAATCTTGTCTTCTGCTGCACAACTGTACGAACAATCTCATTTGAAATAGCTTGCAGTAGGTGAATGACCTTGAAGGTCACTCACTGGGTAAGGATAGCTCAAGATTTTGTCCCGATATAGCCTATTTTTATGTTGAAAGGGGATCTTAATTTTCCATCCAGCCAACCGATAGGACATATATATCACTTCTTATTAGTGGTCTGTATTAACAACATCTCTGGTACCATTTCCAAGATATCACCATGTTCCAGAGACATGACTGGAGCCAGCAAAATTTTAAATGGTTACATGACCCTGACCACAGCCCTTTCGGGGGTGGTTTGTCATCTGCAGGCTAGGCCTTGCTATGATCAGCTGTCTGCTAAATTTAAAGTATCTACCTATGCTGGTTATGAAGATAGGAAAGGCTTAGGAATATGAGGTGGCTTGGGGTAGTTATGGGAATATGGGTCACTCAAGGTCATTGAAAATAGTGCCATTTGATTGAGCACGTATGAGTTACTATTAGCCTTATTTGGCGCCCCCATTGAGTATGACCCCATTGGAATTTCAACAAAATTTTTGGCACCAGAAAACTATAGTCCCTGGGCTTTTGTGATGGGTTTTTCTCCGTTTTGATAGAACACTGACTTGTTGTGGATGAATGGACAGACAGACACAGGGTTATTCCATATACTGCTCAAGCATAGCACCGTGCAGTAAAAACAACTACTGAATAATTTTTTTCTGTTCTTAATTTGACTGTATTATCTTTATTTGACTATATGGTGTGTTTGTGTGCGATACTGAAGTGAGCTGATGATGCTTTTAATGTAATGTTGTATTTGTTATACCAGCTTGCAGAGTCGTAATGCCTGCCAGCAGTGGTTAACAGTGACATTACGAGCCCTACCAACCTCACTGACTCCAATGATAAACCAGTTCCAGGAAGAACACTGCAAGCATTGCAGTTTGTTTGGTCTTATCTCTGTTATGACTGTAGCCAAGTCTTGTGGTTGTGATGTCGTTTGGGTGAGTAAATGTTTATTTAGTTGTTATAGTAGTCTGCTTCTTGTTTGTGCCTTGTTCTGTGTTCATACTGGTGGTATTTGTATGCATTGGTATGTTTTCAATTTCATTTCTGTCATATACAGATTAATACACAGCACCTGCATCAAAATCCGCATTTTGTTCAGTCACAGGCAAGGAAGTTCCGGGTTCGCCGCATTATCGTGTCATGTGTCATGTTATCTATAGTCAAATCCTGTTCTTTTGGTCCCTGTTGACCTACCTTGTATGCGAAAAAATCGAGTTCATACCGTACGTGACGGCGGTCATAAATACCTGGTTCAGCCGAGCCGTCTACCAGATACTCAGAAGCACACCATCATATCTCCTCGTCTTAAGAAGCCATGTCTCAGCATGGCCAACATTAGCCAACTTTCAACCAGTATCCCGTTAGCCATTCTTATCGGAAGTTGTTGAGAAAGCAGTGGCTCAACAGCTGACCATGTATCAGTTTTATCAATGCCGTCATGCGACAGAGATGGCCATCCTCTGGGTTCTTTCTGACACATTGACATCTCTTGATGATCAGTGATCAGTGCGTGATGGTAATCAGCTTCCTTGATGTGTGAACAGCATTTGAGTGTGTAGATCATTATCTGATGCTGCAGCATCTAGAGAGAAACGTTGGCAATGGCTGATGTCATTCCTGTCTGGCTGGAAACAGTAAGTCTTTTATAGTGACAGATTGTCCACAGTACATTGAGTGTACTGTGGGCTCCCTCAGCGTAGGTGCTGCTGTCAGTGACGCTTCAACAGTTATAGCCAGATTGACCCAGTGTATTGCACTTCTCACACTGCCGGCTACGTCTGAACCCAGCAAGAACAGTCTTTATCTGGCTTGGTTTGATACAGCAAGTAGACAAGATCAGTGATTACGATGTACTCTTGTCGTCAATGACAACGTGGATTCTGTGCAGGACCTTGCTGTGATTACGGACAGTCATCTCACATGTAAGTTCCATACTGCTTTCTGCACCAGCTGTGTCGGATCGTGCAGTCATTGTTGGTTGATGCAGTTAAGTAGTCCACACATTTTTCTTGTCGCACTTGGACTGCTGTAAATCCCTTGCATGTGGCATCTCCATCGTCTTGTTCTGGCGTCTACGGGTTGAGCAGAATGCTGTGACACTCCTGGTGACTGGCTCTTGGAACAGTGAAGACATCACTTCTCTACATTTGCTACCTCTACAACAGCTGTAGCAAATGGACTTCAAGCTTGCTATGCTGGTTATTGAGGCTCTTAACTAGTCTGGCAGGACAGTACATCGTGGATGACTGCAAGATCATAACTGCACCAGTCGCCATCATCTCCGATTGTCAGACAACTAAAAGTGTTCTGTCCTTAGAACACGGTCACATCTTGACAGTCATGCATTCACTGCCGCCAGTCCACGAGTTTGGAGCAATCTTCTCATTTATGTCTGTCACCCTAACTTGACAGTACAATAGTTTTACCAGTCACAGAAGACATGTTGTTTTGTCTAGACTCCCTTACCTAGTGACGGTTGCTTTTAGTACACTGAGTATAAATATTCTTACTTATTTTAGTACTTACTCTTACTCACTTACTTAATAATTTTGTCGGCCTGTGCGTGCTGCAGTTGGGAGAATGTCTTTCTGGTTACCATTACATTAGCTGTAAACATTGTGGTAAAATTCTTCTGAAAGGTAGTTGAAGTACACAATGTCACTTTTGCAAGAATGAGACAAGGCCATTGGTTGGGGTCAGTGCTTTTTGTTTCCTGGTGGTTGGGTGACAGGAAGAGCATTATGACCTGTCTGAACTGGTTGCTGAGTTGAACCAGTAGTGTAGATGGGGTGCTGAGAACTGCATGTTTCAGTCAATTTCCTCAGGATTGTACTTACCAGAAATCGTTAACATTGCAGTATGGTGAAATTAATGTGACACAAATCCATAAATTCAGTAGTAGCTTTTGCTGTAGTAAACATCAGGTAGCTTTCAGGACATCAAAGAGATTTTGACCACATGTAGAGACTTAAGTTTGAAATGAGAATAGCAGCCGGGTGCAATTCAGAGACACCTGGCACATCAGACTGAATTAATGGTATGGCAGCAAGGAATACAGACTGAAGCTAGACACCTGAATGTGGAACACAGTGTTCATTTATTAGCCATAACTAATACATTGGCCCCATACAGGTTCCAAGACTGTAATGTACCCTGA
>Ga0209363_1000521_pt1 | contig 15297 bp, 10 predicted proteins | sample WorMetexBAHAMAS3_FD_187385 | JGI IMG/M metagenome (GOLD analysis project Ga0209363, IMG submission 187385) | Marine gutless worms symbiont microbial communities from Max Planck institute for Marine Microbiology, Germany - Inanidrilus exumae... | ecosystem: Host-associated > Annelida > Digestive... | reverse complement strand
GCCCAAAAGAAACAGATGGTTGCTCCGTCTGGTGGAACCCCTTGGGCAATTTCCCTAAGTTTCTTGTGTGATGCTTTACTGTCGCTGCTCACTATTGTCCGAGTGTTGTTGAAATCCGTTCAGATTTTGGGGAGTTATAGCCATACAACCCTTCCGCGGCCTATCAAAGTGATTGCAATATAGCCGCTCCAGAGATTATGGTTGGTGCCCACCAAAATTTAAATGGTTCACGTTGACCTAACCACGCCCCTTTCAGGGATGGTTTGCCACCCGTAGGCTAGCACTTGCTACCGTCAACCTACCTACCAAATTTGAAGTCTTTACCTCCACTCACTACGAATATATGAAAGTCGATACAAAATATCGAAATGGGGTGCTTTGGTTAAAGTCACTCAAGATCACTGGAAATGACACCAATCGGTAGAGCATATACGAGTTCCTATTAGCGTTCCATAGTAACTATGTCCCTATCTTGCACCGTTTCTGAGATATAGCGAGATGTTGGTCGAAAATCGCGGTTTGAACCTACCCCCTCTATTTGGCGCACATATTGGCCATGATCCCGTTGGAATTTCGCTGAGATTATTGGCATAAGACAACTGGAGTCCCTGGGCTATCGTATGGCGTTGTTTGCATTACCCTGCATTTAGCCGTTTCGCTACAGTGCCGGTATGACGAACAAACGAACGGCAAGACACACAACGACTGCATATACCGCGCTAGCATATATCGTCGCGCGGTAATAATGTAATGTAATGTAATATATCAAAACATAACATAACATATAAACACTAGAAATGTGGGCAATTAGCGATGCATTGCCACTTGAGACCGCCCGAGTCCCCAGTCCCTAAACTCCACTACGGATCTTGGAGAGGGGTGGTAGGAACTCTACCAAATTTTTCGTGGACATAGACCCATCATCGGTCCTACACGGTATTAAATGTGTTTAAGAAATATTGCTTCGTTTCGAAACTACGGCCAAAAATGTTTTAAACAATCGAGTCCAAATTCCGAGGTTTTAGACCGCTGCAAAAATTAGGGTAGATTTGGGCGAAATTGTCGCGGTGCGTTATCGAGTTCGACCTAGGCCTTAACATATGGTATAACTTTTATGACGCTCTTCTTGGTAGTCTCGGAGATTACAAGTGGAGTTTTTTTAAAGTTTACGCTAAAAAGGACAGCAGCAAAACCTAAGGCAGCTCCGACTACTAACATACGTCGGGTGGCCTAACAAGTTTTAGCAGAGTGCAAAGCAATAGAATACAATATTTAATATCTACGACCGTGGAACTCACGAGACTTACGTGAGTACTGAATTGATTTTATGGCAGTTGGCCTGACCAGCACGACAGTTGTATTGCTGCCGCTGCATAAAGGTTAGACGACAAAATCTCGAGCGCACGACACGGCGTGTGTCGTGCGCTCATATTTCCCTAGTTTCTGATGATCTATTCATGAGTCAGTACGTGTTCTGAGATGCTCGACCGCATGACAACAAGCTGCTGCTGCTGCCGGCCGCGCCCTACTGGCTGCTTATGGAATTTCTGCCGGGCTGTGCGACGACGAGGCGGCGCGCGAAGAAGCGAGCGCACGGAGCGCGGCTGCTGGGCCGCACGCGACACGACCGACCGACGCGCCGGCCGTTGCTACGATACCGCATCTTCAACACACACGCGCCGGCGTCTGTGTACGACGACGTGCTTGTTGTCGCTGCTGCTGCTGCTGAGGCTGGTGCTGTGGTCGGCGTGTCGGCGGCAGAACTTGTCATCAGCTGCCGGTGTCGCGTTGCGTGTAAAACAGCGCGACACCTGACAACACGATCAATGCGACGATCGTTTCCGAACTAAACAGCCATGTAACCGTGAGTATTATTATTATTATTACTATTTTCGCCCACTAGCGCAAAGCCGCAGGCGTGAAAACTGAAGGCAGGTTTTGGTGTGCTGCATGCAACTCAGTTAATGGGACATGCAGCACGTCTACTTTATTATTACTGGCCCGCCTACATATTTGTTTGGTGAATAAAGATACTCATATAGGCTAGTGTTGAGGGCAGACTAGTAACGGTCGTTGGTGTCCGTCGTCGTCGTGTGTCGTCGTTGTCTGTCGTCTGTAACGCGGCGCATATGCAACGTAACTCACCAGGGGCAGCACGCGGCGGGCCAGTCGTGTTACGTCCCGTTGGGGCGACACCTTGTTATTAATAGTAGTAGTAGCAGTAGTAGCAGCAGCAGCAGTTGCAGCAGTAGTAGTAATATTAGTATTTGTTGAGGTTATGCCTTACACGCTGCGGCCTATACATAGGTTGAAGTGACGTAGCAATAATCTAAATAATCTATGGTCACGATACGATCTCCTTGTTGTAAGGCATGTTGTTGTACTGTGCGAAGCCTGCTGGCGAAGATTTGTCACGTTATTTAAATAAAATTGAATCAGTATGTTTATACAAGTAGCTCAGCTGTCGCTGACAAACCCGCGAGACGCGCTGCATCACGACAAACAGCATATTATTCAAACAGTTGTATTTGCTGTTCATTCGGCCTGAAACCTACTTTCTAAAAGTTTTTTCTTGCTTCATTTCCAATAACTTTTCAAACTTTCCAGGGAGCATACCTTGCTTTTCTGTGTTGTTCTTGCGTTCGGCTGTCTCTTGTATGCAATTCCGACCTAAGCGCACCCCCACCGGCATATCCTATATCCGTCTGTTATATGTTATGTCTGCGGTTTAATATTTTTGGTTGATGCAAAATGTGGAACCAACATGTGGAGTGAGACCTGATTTGCCGTTACGCGCAGTCTACGGCGGTCGACCACGATCGAACGTGTGCGAACACGGTGAACGGTCTCAAAAACCTTGCATTGCTAGATTTCAGTATGGCGTTTTCGACCGCCGTCGATCGCGTGCTACCGACGTCAACGGCCGTAATACGCCGTCAACGACGGTCGATCGCCAAGGTTGAAGTCCAGCCAGCACGTGTCACGTGATCAAGTCAATCTACAGCGGGAAGGATACGGTACGTCCATAAGCTCGCAGTTTTATACGATTATGAGTGCTGGAATATCGTAACGCGGACAAGAAGAAAAGTGAGTGGATGTCAATTTCCGAAGAAGTCGGACAGCCCGGTAATATTTTTTTTATCATTTATTTATCAAATATTGTCATTGATAGAATGCGAATGCCGTTAAAACTAGTTTAAACGTACGGATAAATAATGATTAATTCTACGATGATGCAACGGTCAACAGCGTACAGTGTAGTCGAAAGATTAGTTGGTATTCTGACAGATTTCTATTCGCCCGATTGGGCCCGAAGGCCTTCAGGCGAATAGTGGATTTACTCTATGGAGCCAAAGAACGGCCTTCACCCGTTCGGCTATAACTCCGCCGAAAATGAACCGATTTAGATGAAATTTGGAACACTGTGAGCCAAAAGTTGGGGCTGGCTCTGGCAGACTTTGGGCGCGATCCAGTTTGAGAGAGAGCCGAAGTTTTGTTTTTTAATGTTCATCTTTATTCACCAAAATGATAGAGAGATATATACATGTAATAACACATAAACAACAAACAGTGAAAGAAAAATAGAAGCTAATAAGTCTTAATTAAGCAGATCAAGACTTTTGTCCGTTTGGTAAATAACGCACGATTTAAGCGATTTCCCGTCCGAAAAATTTCACGACAACACAACAACGTCGATCTGTGAAGCAGTGAAAACTTTCTGAACAGAATTTTGAAAATTTTAACGTAGGGGGTCTTTTTTCAAAAAATGCAAAAATTGTTCAAAAATTTTTAAAGGTCTTGTTACTTCAGGCCGTCATAACTCCGCAGTAATTACAAAGGCCGAAAACGTCCGGCTAAATGGTTCCCCTAGTTTCCAATTTTACCGTTGGAATCAATTCAAAGTCTTTCCTTTGGGCAGTACGCTGCGCACGGGAAGCACACCCACCAAACGTTTTCGCGATTTCGATTACATACTTATGATATCGATAGCGCAGCAATATTGAGTCACGTGACACTATATCTCCAGTAATATAGTAAGTAAAACAGCTTATTTACGAAGTCATAGCACAATGCATGCATTGCGATATCAATTTCGTGCGGGGCAGCGATTTTGCTTTAAAATAATTATTTACCATAAAGTCGGACATAATTCAATTTCGCATTATTAAACGGCATAATTATGACTAACTATTTTGACATTAGTCGCAAACTAAACTAAAACAGGAACCGAGAAATTGGACGATTAATACGAACTATAACATGGCTATAATACGGCTACATGTACTGCATTACATAGCTCTACGGTACAGCAAGCGATCAATTGGTTTGGTACCACAAAGATCTCTGGTTCAAATTCTACAGTGGTGCTGAGTTTTTAGTCTGTTTTTATTTCTGATAAATAATTTACACTAAGCATATTTAAATTAATTTAAAATCAGCGTAAATAAAACAAAACATTAGCTGAACCACGACGCTGCAACTGTCTGGCTACCGACATGGAAGAGAAGCAGACTGAATTGGAAACTGAAAGTAAATAACACGGTAGATAACGCTAGCATCACTCCGTCGCACGCACTTGACACTAGGCATCGTCAAACGCAGAAACTAAACAGCTTGTGCGTCAGTAAATAAGTAAACAGTTGTGTCACCTGTCGGGTACGCAGGTGGGAAACGCTCTCTTCGAGGATATATTGTAGTGTGTCTCCACATACACTGCAACCCGTCTAGTCTTACAGCTGAATATAGCTGCTAATTGCTGAAGTTGATCCGATCTGTCGAGTCGACTGCTCCAGTAAATACTTGTTGTAGCCGTAGAAAATAACAGAAATTGGTTTCTCCACAGTACGCTCCGCCTATTGTTAAAGACCGAATAGCGTGGTCTGTTGGTCTTTCAGTCGGTCTGCCACCTATTGAGCCCGGCAAAAACGGCTGCAGCGATCGAGATGCTGTTTGCTTGGACGACTGTGGTGGGCCCAGGGAAACATCTGTTGCACATAGCGGACCGCTTCGGGTGAATACTGTATTGTGTTCATTCAACACAATACAGCCTTCTAGTTGATATTTGTTTTAGTTTTTTTTTGTGTCACGTTACTTTGAACTTGGCAGAAACGTCATTTGTGAAGAGTCGACCGTCAATCCCGTACAGGGCTAATTTATTATTTTTTTAAAAAAGTTTTCCTCATTTTTTCGGTGCCGTGCGCGAAATTAAGATGGCCCTCATCGTAGACTTTGAGCGCACGTAAATATACCATATCGTATCGTATCGTATCGTATCGTATCGTACATCACTACTACTGTCGTTATCCATTCTTACTGCGCAATTAGCACAATCATTTAAGTTATGATGTAGTATTAAAATGATATGCATATACCACAGTCGCGCTGAATGTGTCCGCTAACGTTCTCGGTCCACGGCGGCCATACGCCGTCCACGCTGGCGTCGACGAGAACGAGATGCGTAGACCTACGACGCCGACGGCGTGCACGCGAGTACGCCGTTGACGATGTTCGAACACCTAGCAATGCTAGATTTTGGAGACCGTCCCCCGCGTTCGCACACGCCGTCAACGGCCGTTAACGGCCGTTGCTTGCCGTCAACGGCCGTTATGTGCCGTCGCTGACGGCGGTTACGCGCCGTAAACGGCCGCAGTGAAAACGCTACTTTAGGAATACGGTTAGAACGGTAGTATGGTTATAAGGATTAGGGTTAGATTTGAGGTTGAGGTTAGGTCCCGTCCCAATTTTTGTTACTCATTGTGGTCTTTGCGCAGTCTCACCCTGCAGTGTTGTTCTGCAATTTGTACCAGCCTTGTAGTTGTATGTTTGTATATTTATTTGCCAGTTCAGGTCCGTCATTTTACTCTCCTGTGTTTTCATCGTTCCGATGTTGCACGCAGCACGCATCTTGTGTTTAATTTCCGGCGCCAAGACGCGGCGATTTCCTGCCACAACTGATGAAGTCTTCAACACTGCAGTGCAACGTTACTGCACAAAAGACAACACACTTTTCAATTTCGTTCAAGATATTTCTACGAATTGCAGCAGTCGCAGTCGTAGTTTGTTCCTGTCGTTCTCGGAACATGACAGCTTTGTTAGGCTACGTTAGTTTTCTCTCACTAACTAGAAATTAAGAGGCGGACAAACAACACCAAAAAGCAATCTATCATCTTGTTTTGTGTGCACTGTGAGCAGAGATAAGAATGAATATTATTTTTTAAATTAAGTAGAATTAGAATTAATATACAAAATGTGGAAATTAATTATAACTATAAATAGAAAATGTTTAAAAGCCAACTAATCGCCGTTTGGGCGATCCTATCCTGCAAAATAACGGTCCCGGTTTTATACCCCATTTCCATGGCGAAATAAGCGTGAACGTTTCCGTGGGGACTGCATGGAATTCCAAACGAAATAATTCGTGGATTTTCCCTGCAAATAGATGTCAGTTTTATCATTTAAACTCCGTGGAATTTTCATATGTTTTTGCCCACGTGGCATGCAAATTCCATGGGGCGTAATACTTGGAGTTCTAAACCGCTATTCTGCGGGATCGCAACCGTTAGTCGAGACGAATTGTAAAATACTCTAAGGGACAAAAAACGTTGTTTACGCATTCGCCTATAACTCCGCCGAAAGTGAACGGATTTGGATGACATCTGGAGCACTGTGAGTACATTGTTGGGGGCTGGCCTTGTCAGATTTTGGGAGCGCCGCGCAGTAGCGACAGTTTGACAGGCACTGTCAATGATACTACTTGCCATAGTAACACTGACAACAGTTTCAATTCTTTACATTAATCGTCCAATTGTTCATTCCTGTTGTATTTTAGTTCGCGAGAAATGTCGAAATAGTTAGTCACAATTATGCCGTTTGATAATCTGTAATTAAATTGTTTGACTTTATGGTAAAGAAGTAAATTTAAGCAAAATCGGTGTTCCGTACCAAAATTCATATCACAATGCACGATCCAGTGTCTGCCATATAACACTAAATTATCACAAATGTGTGTCAGCAGTTCCTACTTCCTAAGTTTAGGACTTTTTCAAGGACTGAGTCACAAGGACAAAGACAAGGACAAGGACCAGACCCACAAGGACAAGGAACAGTACTTGAAATTCATCCTTAAGGACTCCTTAAGGACAAAGATTAACATCACTGGTTATAGCCGAATGCGTGAACACCGTCTTTTTGCCCCGTAGGCTTAGATTATTTCCATAATTCGCCTCGAAGGCATTCTTGGCGAATAATTATGACGAAATTAACCCTGACCGTGAGTTGAGTGTATAAAGATCACTTCGTCCTCTAGAAAGCTACCCAGGGTAAATATCTCGAAAAATACAGCACTTATGGCGTAAGTAACTAACTATAATTATCATTGTTTATCCACAAACACATATGTATTTCGATTGTCGTATTCGAACTCAGGACTGTCCACGATCGTTTGTTATCAGTATCACTTAATGTACAAATCAGCAGTAAAGTCTTAAGTTTGTGAAGACGTAACAAATTTATTGCAGCAAAAAACAACAAACATATCGGTTTCCCTTATCGTCGCGCCGAAATATACGCTGGCCGCGTCGCATACTGCTCCCTGGTGAATTGCGGTGAGTTATCCGACGGCACAGACAGACAGACGGACAGGCGGACGGATGCCAGTCCGTTACATTACTCCAGCGTAATAATCTAATAAACCAATTAATGTAAGTAAGAAGTACGTGTGCCAACTACTGCAGTGACAGATTTGCCCTGAACCAGTTGCACAGCCAGGGTGACCAGTTGTCTAGAATACCTGGCTCACCTGGAAATGTCAGGAAATCTAACGGCTGTCGAGGAAACGTCAGAGAATATCACAGTACCTGGACAGTGATCACCATGGTTACAACGGAACCGGAAGTCGCACGTGAACTACCGTGCGCTCATTTCTCAACGAGAACATTCTCTGTAGTGCAATCCCAATGGACGTTAAATTATCGTTTCCGTCGTGTAGATCGCACCTGATTTGTTGTTCTCCTTGGTTTGCAGCGATATATTATGTTGGAGAATATTACTTTTGCCGCCCTGACGATTACAAATATTTTATGCTTATTATCGTGATTAAAGCTTTTAAACTTAAGCAGTATACCCAGAATCCATTTTACCTGTGCTGACGGGGTCGGGTTTTCACCGCCGTTTGTCTGTCTGTCTGTCTGCTTTCCACGCGGTATCTCAATAACCGATGCAGCTAGAATCACCAAACTTGACATACAAATGTTCCACGATGAGTCCTGGAAACCCATTTATTTGGGGTCAGAAAGTTAAAAGTGAAAGTCACGAGTCAGAAAAACAGTGCCGGCGTGGGTCTTTGCACTCTTGTGGGTGCTGGCCTCTTCTAGTTATACATAAAGCCACTATGTGAATGCCGTACAAGCGAACTCTTCACATTAGCTTCGGACTAATTACACGATCTAGTATTTTCATCACGTATTGCTCAGAAACTGCCAGCGCTTGCTGTGGAGACGACATCTTCATTTCCACACACTTCACTGTTCCTTACGTCATACCCTGCGCTTTCATTACTCATTATTTGGCTCGAAGCTAGAATTCAACCGAATATTGGACTAACTTTACGGCGCGTTTTGCCGATGTTTACGCGTTCGGCAATAAATCTGCCGAAAGAACCGATTTGGATGAAATCTGGAGCAGAGTATATTGTCGGGGCAGGCCCTGGCAGATTTTGGGCGCGATCAGAGCCAGGCGAATTTTCGTCAGTTAAACAACGCACGGTTTTACCGATTTTTCGTCGGCCAAATTTCACGAAATTTGAACACAACACGTCGATCATTGTCGCGGTGAAAACTTTTGGAACCTAATTTTTTGAAAATTTTACCGTAAATGGTCGTTTTTCCAAAAACGCAAAAATTTTTCAAAATTTTTTAACGTTTTGCGACTTCAAGCCGCCATAACTCCGCAGTGATTACAGATCGCCGGAAATTCACTACCAAAATAACCTACGGGATTTCTAGTTTCCATTTTTACCGTTGGAATCAATTCTAAGTCATTCCCCTGGCCTACCCCAATTTTCTTTGACGTCCGACGCGGGTTGACAACACGGCCGATAACGCTGACATCACTCTGTCGCAGGCAGCCAATCACCATCGACTATTGAGTCACGTGACACTAGGCCTCGTCAAATGCAGGAAGTAGTCAGCTTATGCCCAGATAGCCGTTCGCTTCGAGCCGAATACTGTATTGTGGGCATTTCACACAATACAGCCATCTAGTTACAACCATGCGTTGTCCAGAGACAACACATGGTTCGACCGTCGTCACAAATGTGACAGAATTAGAAAATAGAAAACCAGTCCAGGATTTCTGACCACCTTCCAAAATCAGGAAATTGTACATTTCTTAAGTACGTTATGTATGATAAAAAACACTAAAAATTTTGACCGTATTATGGAAGAGGATGGAAGAAAAACTGGTTTATCCGTCCGGAAATAATTACTGTCTTGCACTGCAAACCTTTCATTTAAAGAGTACAGCCGAGTGTTTTTGTGCAGGTAATTGACTGGAGACTGCCCACGGCTGCGCATCACATGCAAGCAAACACTAGCTCCCTCTGGACCTCACGCCGCGTGTGACCGCTCGATATCAGGCGTCGCGCGCTCGGCCACCCGCGCTGGCTGTCCTCAGGAAAATGTTTAGGACTGACGCTGCGTCGCGTGCCTGGATCCCCTAGACTACCCTGCCGCGACCGACGCTCAGCCGTCCCGGCAGCACGAATGTGTCCGATCATTGATCCAGGTTTTAAGCAGATTCCTGACTCCCAGCTGATTTGTAAGCGATGAAACTGCGATCTTTGCATGCCACGCTCCTCTAATTTGATTGTTTTCTCATCTAGTGATAGGATCGTTGTACACGGCGGACTTTCGTCGTGCGAATTTGCCGAACATTTTGGTGAAAACTACCTTTTCTGTTCCTGCAGAGTCTTAGTTTTGTAGGAAGAGGAATGCCAGATACTGTAACCTAAAGAGTCCACAGAGTGCGTGCTATTGCACTACGTTTCCTGATGTCATGCTCATTTGGACAAGATACGTGAAAGACTCGACGACTTCGATATTGTCTCCAGCCACAGGCACAAGGGTGCCCGGAGGGAAGGAAGCATCAGTACTTTGAATCTTGAAGCAACATTATCGAATGCTACAACGGCATTCGACAATGTTGCTTCAGTACAAGTCGAACGATTTTTTCCGACAATGTTGAATGTTACTTCGACAAAGTCGAACGTTGCTTCGACATTATTGCCGTTTTGGCAACAATATAGAACAAAATTTCGTCTTTTCGAGCTTGATGAGATGACCTCGACCAGATTAAACAGCAATGTGCAGAAGATGCAGCAGATGCATGGATAAGTAAGTAAGTAAGTTTGCCTTCTATCAAATGCATGTCAATCGCACGCATAACATAGGAAGATAATGTAAACACATTTAAACACATAAAAGCGAGAACTAAAATATGGGGAAAACACAGTATAAGACAACATAGAATACTGATTAGATATTATGTGAAAGGCGAAATCTCATTAGAAAACTGTTTTTGAAAAGGTTGGACTCAATGTGTTGTAGGCCTAATACGTACAATACATAGACCTAGCGTGGAAGATGTATAGTTGTGCTGCAGCAGCAGCCAGCGGCTTTGTCATTTTGTCCGGCTGAGTCCACTCATCAATCATGCCATGTGCTTGTACGTTCGCTGGAGGATCGCCCGAGAGGCAAGAAGATGGCTTTCATCGTTGTGCCGGTCATCAAACAGCCGGACCGGACGGGCAATCGTTGTGTATACCGGCCGGGCCGGCCACGGTGCCCGCCCCGCACGGCTTCAGCAACAAGCGACTGCCGGATGCGGTCCGCATGCTGACGATGTCCATCACTCCTGCAAGAGGGGCCGACGCGGTTCCAGAGTGGGTGACAACGGAGTAGGACTGGCAGAGAATGGGAAGGAGGCAGCCGTCTTGCAGGCCGGCGACCATCTTAGCTGACGGCGAGCGTAACGCCGAAAAACAGAATCCGGCGACTACGTGCGTGGACGCACACAATGTTCTATGCGACTAAAGAAGTAATATTGAGGAAATGAGTTCCATGTTTGACAAATGAGATCGTTATTAGTCCAGTTTGTCATTCGCAGATTCAGCGCCACGTTCAGAGGTAGCCTGACAGCTTCGTTTACATGCCGTCAGCGTCCAATTTGCGTTTGATGAATGCAGCTGTTAGAAGCCATCATGTTTTAGTTCGTGTGATGCTTCACGCATTTCAAGTATGATTTAACGCGTACCATATTGTAGTATGTTTGCTTACTTACTAGGCGCCACAGACACTGTACCGTAGCATAACTTCGGTTCGCGATCGAAGGGATATGTGTCATTCCATGCACACAGAACAATTTCAGTGATGAAAGTTTCCCTGTTGCTGGTCCTCGTGAATGGAACGCCTTGCCGTCATATTTGCGACAGGATATGAACAACAAACACTCAGAAATCACTCAAGGCGATTGTGACTATGTGCGCCTTAGAAGCTTACTTACTTACGACCTGGTTCGACAGTTATCTCGTCGTAATATGACTCACTGTTCCAAAGCCCCAACTATATATCCCATTGCTGTCGGCTGCGGCGGCGGTTGCTAGGCAACCGAGATAGCCTTGGTCCGGTCGAGGCATCAGACGGTTGACAGCGGTCAGCAATATTGCGGCTAATGTTGTCGTCTAATTCGTCGCCGTCCGACAATGTTGACGCCGTCCGGCGAAGCTGAGTGCTGCTGCTGCTGCAGCTGATGCAGCTGCGATGGCGATTGAATGCATCAACAACGGCCACGTATTGCGTCGGCTGTGGATGCGAACATTGTCATTACGGTACTGATACGCGGCAGGAGGAAGACACAAGAGGAGGAGGAAAAGAAAAAAAGATGACGGGATGCAGTGCGCAGCGGCCCTGATGGCAGACTCAGACGAACAGGATAGCGATCTTTAACCGCGTGACCTTGACCTCTGACCTGTTCCGCCATTTACACGTTACGCAAATGTCAATGTTGGACTTCAGGTCTTTTTGTTTTCGCGTTAGCGGCATGTACGAACACCGAGGTCAGACGGACGGAAGGAATGTAGTCAGACACGGTTCAGTACTGAGATAGTCGGGGGAATGATCAGGTCTAAAAAGTGTGGAGGACAATAGGCGAAATCATATGGGCGGATGAGTGTAATGAAGGGTCTCTCCGACCCAATAAGGGTTGAGTGTGGGGACAAGGAAATTGAAGGCAGTTCCAGCAAGTGAACTAGAAGGTTGTATTGTGTGGACTGTTGAATGACACAATACAGTATTCGCCCGAAACGGTCAGCTATTTATGCACAAGCTGTTTACTTTTTGCATTCGACGATGCATAGTATCACATGCATCCGACTGAGTAATGTCAGCGTTATCTGCCGCGTTACTTATTTTCAGTTTCCAGTTCAGTTTGCTTTTCTTCCATATATCTGTCGCCAGGCAGCAGCAGCACTGCGGGGTACTATTGGTACTATACGCAATATCGGACATCGGACGTTGCCGCACGTTTCCTGTTTACTTACGGCGGAGTTATAGCCGAACGCATGAACACCGTTTTTTTGCCCCGTAGAATATTTCCATGATTCACCAGAAGCTATGTTTCGTTTAGGGCGAATAATAATGAGCCACTTAAGGATCAACGTAGGGAAGTGGTATAGCTCTATGCCTGACTGACCTTTCTTAGCTCCGTAAACTTACCGGATCTCCATCAATCCTAGGAACGCCATCTAGCATTCAGTGGCGTTTCTTGCACTCAAAACGTGGGGGCTATTATGGGGACCAACATAAATGTGGGGGAACAAAGACTTTCATTAAAGTAAACCTGATCAGTTTTAAAGCGCCCTTAAATACTATAGCATTTTCGAAAGCGCTCAGGTGTGGCAACACACAGTGTTACCTGCAAACAAGCCATGCCTGCCTTTACTCCCCAGCTGCAGAGCATCACCAACCTTTGGCCGGTACTCATTTTACCGCTCCACGGAGGGTAAAAGGCTGAGTCGACCTAGGTGGCTGGTTACATACCAAAATAAAGTGCCGCTTCCGGGAGTCGAACACGGACACGGTCACCTATCCAAGTACTAAACGGACTCAGCGTTACTCGTTGATCGATACCAACGCGTTACCACTACGCCAACTGACACCAAAGTTTACCAAAATGTTTACACGATGTAGCCAGATCATCGTTGACGATTTTTTAATATCAAAAGTACAATATTGCAATCCATTTCCAATGCCAGGGTCACGAATAAAGATGAATAGGCCGATTTCGCCAATTTTGACGCTGAAATTGGTTGCCATGGCAACGTCCCTTGAGCGATCGGAAAACGTAGGGCAGATTCTTTATCTACGATCTAATAGTTACCACACGGCGGAATTTTGTGACAATCGGTTAAGTAGACCCGATATAATTTTGCCTCAAAGGATTTATAATTTTTGAAAAATGAGGGAGTGCACCCCGACGACCCGCTTAAACTCCGGAGTTACTAGACAGAAGTTCACCAAATGTACATACCATATAGTCAGATCATCACAGATGGACATTTTAAAATCAGAATGGCAATATTCAATCCATTTCGGAATGCCAGGGCTACGGATAAAGGTCCGGATAAAAGTCCGATTTTGTCAATTTTGACCCTTAAATTGGTTGCCATGGCAACGTCCCTTGAGCGATCTGGAAAAAGAGGGTCAAATCGGAAATTTACTATCAAACACTTACCATACGGTGAAAATTTGGTGAAAATCGGTCCAGCAGATCTGAGTTCTTTTTTCTCAAAGTTAATTTTTTTATAAAGAAATTGACGTAAGCAGAACACATAGCCCGCGGGGCATGCAGGCCGCGCGGGCAGAAAACGATTTGCTCAAGAGTTACGGTTCAGGTAATTGTCTGTGGAGGCGGCCCTGTTTCTTTGTTCCACCTGGATATTATTCCTCAGATCAACAAGACACTGCCGGCCAGGTTTCGTCGGTTGATGAGGTGGGTTCGAAGTAGTGGTAGGCAGGACAGGAGAAAAGGGGAGATATGGATGAAGAGGAGGAAAGAAAAAGGCGAGATGGGATCGAAAGGGATAGCGTTTTTAGCGATGGAAAGAAAGGGGAGAGAGAAGGTGAAAAGTCAGAGGAAATAAAGGGACAGTGTTGCCACTAGGCGCTGATGCCATGCGCAAACGAACAGCTGTCTATTGACGTCGTCACCTTAACCATTAAACATTCGACCTTCAAACCTCTCTGCATGTGGGCTTAACCGGGACAACGTTTTCATCCATTTTGAGCTTTTCTTGATCTTCTTGTTTTTGAATGAGTGGCATGGACAGTACAGATGGACAGACAGACGGTGCAGTCGATGACACAGGCTTCTAGAGAAAACGCCTGTACTGATAGTAATAAGTACACCGGGTGCTATAAAATGATAATAGTCAATGCATTTGCGCCGTGTATAAATCGTAATTGTTAGCCATGCGCGAGGCACGACTGTCGCAGAGAAACCGCGCGACGCTCCATATCAGTCTGAATCTTACTAAGTTGATTTTAGGCTATTCGACTATTTATGAAGATAGATTGTGAAAATGTAACTGCAACTTTCTGCTAGCGTTACATAGTAAGTACCCGAAATACAGCGACATAGATATTTGTCGAAAATCGCAAATTTACCTACCCCACGTGTATTTTGCACTCCTATTATGATAATCCCGTTGGAATTTCACCAGTCCATGATGTTAACTGCAGTATCCGTGCACACTATCATTGCTTGATGATTGCCTTAGCCGTTTCGTTAAAATATCAATGTGTCGGCGTCTTTGACGTAGTAAAAGCAGAATGGTTTGTTCCGTTCGTGGATAAACGTGTCGGTGGCAGGTAAAACTGTGTGATCTCTCGTTAACACGTGCCACTCGGAGCGCTTTAGAGATGAGTATCGCACTCATTATAACGCACTATACAAAGTATCCTGTTTACTTTATTTTACTTTATTTTACGGACGAACAGTCACCGCAGGTCACAGCATGAACCGCGTTATGCGTATGCGTTGTACATGCGTCGCGCGGTAAAAAAATAACGATTAAATTTGTTCAAGGCGGATGTTGAAGTGTGGTTTGACGTGAACTTTGTTGTCATTGTTGTTGTTGGACAGTGAAGCGATGGACGCTCGATGCCGTCTTGTCGTGCTGCAGTTCATCTGCCTCGTCTGGCCGTCGCCGCCGCACGTCGCCGTGGACTCCTTCGTCCTTCG
>Ga0209363_1000520_pt1 | contig 15300 bp, 9 predicted proteins | sample WorMetexBAHAMAS3_FD_187385 | JGI IMG/M metagenome (GOLD analysis project Ga0209363, IMG submission 187385) | Marine gutless worms symbiont microbial communities from Max Planck institute for Marine Microbiology, Germany - Inanidrilus exumae... | ecosystem: Host-associated > Annelida > Digestive... | reverse complement strand
GCATGTAGGACTGATGATGAGTCTATGTCCACGAAAAATTCCTACCACCCCTTTGCAAGATCCGTGGTGGAGTTTAGGGACTGGGGGCTAATTATGGAGGTAAGCCTTAGATCCGGATCCATGGCCACCAAACAGTCCCGACCTCAATCCAGTGGACTACAAGATATGGGGCGTTGTCCAGAAGCGAGTCTGCCAGTCACGGGTGCACAGTATCGACGAACTGAAGCAGCGTTTGCTTCATGTTTGGCATGGCATGGACCAAAGCATCATTGACAGCGCAGTTGACAAACGGCGTCTGCGTCTTTGTGCTTGTGCGTGAGCAAAGGGTGGACACTACGAGCACTTGTTGTGACATTATCAGTATGCCTATCTATACAACTATGTGACATGAAACGTTATATGTTGTGTTAAATATGATGTGATTTCTAAGGCGTGCCTCCGTAATTAGAGGTAAATTTGAACTTTTAACTTTCTCAAGGTAGTGTAGCGACACGTTTAAGGTGTGGTGGAATCTTTAATTATCACTGTGCTGCAAATTTACCGCTGAGTATGTCAGTGAAAGAATTTCGAAGTTCGGTTAAGAAATGACAGAGTTACGGCCATGAGTTTGGTGTCTTCCTTTTTGTGGGACACAGTGTATATCTGAGGATGTAATAGAAGTAGATCTGGGTGTTTGATGAAATATTCGTTTAATTTAATATATTTGTGGACGATATACTGTACTTATGAATAAAGCGGCTCTCACAACTGAAATGAAACTAAAATAATACTTGAAATAATACTGAAACAAAACAGTTTTGTTTCAGTTTTATTTCAGCTGCTCGCACATGTGAAACATGAAACTGAAACAAGAAACACGAAACGCTGAAACAACTCTGAACTGTTTCAGAGTTGTTTCAGGCTCATTAGCATATTTAGTCGCCGTCCACAAAAAATATGCAAATGCCGAAACTGTTTTAGCCAGTTGCAGCCAATCGCAGGTTGCTAGGTAACGAAGCGTCACTACCAGCCTCACGTCTATCGGTCGATAAAATCGGGATGAACCGGTTGTCTTAGCCTTGACCAATGACAGCAGCTTCTCATCGAACTCTTTGACAGTCAGACATGTAAAACCACGGTATCTGGCTTCGTCTGTTGTCCTGAGTTCTGCCATAAGCAGACTGTGTGCGCCTGGCGAACAGCGGCGTATCACCCACATTATTTGCCATTTACAGTTTACGCTTTTTCAACAGCATTTGATGACTTGCAACAATAGTGACCGCAGCTGCAGCAATAGGGCTTCGTAAGCCTACAACAGTCGTCCGTATTGTCCGCCATGCTGCGATGAACTTATGACATCGTAAGTCAGGGATTGTCCTAAAAATCTTACGATCGTCTAATTTGATTTACAGACAAGCTCCACAATACGCTTCGCCCACTTCGGATTTGTTTCAGCGTTTTGTTTCACAACTGCGGATGCTGAAACAAAACTGAAATAAACATTTTTGTCCGCGGTTGGCTGAAATTTTGTTTCAGTTTTATTTCAGCGTTTAGTTTAGTTTTATTTAAGTTGTGAGAGCCGCTTTATTCTCCATATCACATGCATTCTGGTTTTTCTTTCCATTAGACAAAGAAGCCAACTGATCAAAGAAAGCATCTGAAGAACTGAAATGTGCACAGAGTCAATATCAAGTTGTGTTTGGTTGTGTGCTGTTTGGCTGTTGCTTGACGTGAAGAGTCTATCTGGTCATTCAAGTCCCGTGGAGGCCGTGTGTTTTGGACGGCTGGAAGATGTGGTTGCTGCAGGTTCACTGTCTGGATCACTCAAGATCTGGGATCTTGAAGCCAGCAAAAGTTTGTCATTCAGCTTTTTGTCTTTGTATTGTTTCTTTCACTTTACACAGTCCTGCGTGGCAGTGCGTGCTGCTGCTGCTGGTGAATGGTGATGATGATGATGATGATGATGACGATGACGACAATGATATTGTCAGTGTCAGTATCAAAGCTTTCATAGATGATACGATATGATACGATACGATAGGTAGATTAACGTGCACTCAAAATCTGACGAGATGACAAGCTTAATCTAGTGCACGACACAGAAACGAAAAAATAAGGGAAAAAACAAAAACAGAAACTGAGTAGCTCAGAAGAAACGGTCCAGGCAATAGTCCATGAAGGCAGGATATCCACCTGCACACCCTGCTCGCGAGACAGTCCAGCTGCTGCAGCAGGAAACACCAGAAGTCATCTCGCCAGATATGTGGCCACCAAACAGTCCGGATCTGAATCCAGTTGACTACTGAATCTGGGGACTGATGCAAGAGCGTGTGTACAAGACACCAGTCCGTGACACCAGCGACTTGAAGCAGCGCTTCATTGACACTCGGGCAAGCATCCCACAGAACGTCGTCGACGAAGCCATTGACTAGTGGAGAATACGATTGCGTGCATGCGAAGAGGTAAAAGGTCGTCATTTTGAACATCTGCTTAATCAGCCGGTTCTTTTCAGAGCCACCTGACCACACAACACAACACAACACAACCAGCTGTTTTCAGGGCCACCCACAGTTTCCCAAACAAAAATGCATTATGCCTGTTGTGTACAGCAGTAGCTTTTTAGGGTAGTTAGATATACAAAAATAGATAGATGAGAAATAATCTTTGCAATCTGTATTTAAGGTCAGGATCATACTGTATAGCAAAACTTTCAAAATTGACCGACGAGTGTCGAAGTTATGGCAAGTCAAAGATGGTGCATTTTTACAGACAGTGTATTATTGACGTCAAAAACACGTCATTTCTGTTGCAGTAATGTAGCAGCAAATAAAATGTAACAGTGAATAGACGCAAGAACTTGAATGAGTGTATTATAGCCACAGTTCCATTGCTGTTGTCTGCCAAAATTGTCGAAATTGGTTTGTGTGTATAGAAGTTATAGCAAGCCACAGCTGTAGTTTTTTTGGGACACAGTGTGTATACACCGTGGTCAAATAAAAAACGTCACTTTATTTCGAATTATACCCCTCACTTTCTTTAATGGATTTTTATGCTTTTTGTACCGAGGAAACAGGAATTAATACTCTACAGAGAAATTTACTACATGTACCACTCCACCTTTAACTGCGTCTTCACAATACCTGGTAAAACTTAAACAACATAAAATATTAAAATGACCGTCAATAAATCAGTCAATAGTGTCTTTAATAAAAGCTGGCAAACGCAACTTGTACAGTAAAAAAACACAAGCATAAATGTAGAAAATGGTAAAAAAATAATAAAACACAAACGTGGCCGATCGCTTCCCACAATGCATTGAATGGAATCTGCTGAGCAACTTTCACAGAAAGTCGTCCAGTGTTCATCTATTCTAATTTTTGTTAGGGAATTCTTTTATAACTCTTATGGCAGAAAATCTTTTACATTGCCACGTGTTTTTAAATTAAAATTTTATCTAACCCATATTTCATCTCATTTTATTGCTACATTACGCATGAAGTAACTCGATAAACTGAATGTTACTGTACGATGCATTTATGATGTCGTCAACCAATGAAGTAAGCGGAGCATTCTTTCTTGTTTCTATTGCTATAAAAATGTAAAAATCCGATCCGCCAATCCGCCAAGAAACGTGGGAGTTACGACCCAAAATAGTGATAGTTTTTTATGGGCCATTAAAAATTGCAAGTGCACAGAGTTGCTGGGTGATATAAACTCTGCCTGGTTGTTTTAATTACACCGAGCTCTGTCAGTCGTTATAATGTCTATCCAGTCATCTACTATATAGCATCATTCTGTACCGTCACAATTGCTTTCGTGTTTTGTGTTATCTTGTTATCTCATTTATCTTATTGATGACATTTCATAGTCTGAAAAAAAATTTAGTACTTTGTTCTGGATGGAAACAGGAGGTACTACTATTGCAAAGCAGTGAATATGATGATGTTCTGATGTAGTACTAGTCACGCAGATGGGACATCGTTCCAGCATTAAGAGTCTTACCTTTCATCCGTATGGCAACTTCATAGCTACTGGGTCGTCAGACACAAATGTCAAAGTAAGTCCACACTTTATCAGTTCAGTCGTGCTATTGTACACATGTCTCTAACTATCTATGCATTTTTAGGTCGCCTGTTCTACGAAGCAGAGCGGGTGATCTGATATTTATTTCTATTTTCAATATCAGCAACATGTTTTGTATATATAAGCAAAAATAACTGAGGGCCAGTTTTTCCACCGCAAATTAATCTCCCATTGTGGAAAAACCGACCCTGAGTGAATTACTTGCACGCCAGTTCAGACTTTTCTGACTTTCTACTTTTGCGTAATTTTTCAGTAATGAACAAAGTCTTGTAGACTATCAAACATTTGTCAGAAAGTTATTCAGATAAATAAAAATGATTGCTACATTATTCAGTTTGGTAATAAGAGTTAAAATGATGTCCACATGTGAGAAAATACAGTTTAAGGTATTTTGAATTGTTTGAAGCCTGCAAAGAATCTCTGATAACTTTACTGTTCTTCTGCATGGTGCAGTAAACCAGTTTGACAAAAGTGGCAGATTCACCTATTTATGCATAATGAATAATTTCATTACATGATAGTTGATGAGATGTCACCTTACGACCTTTTTAATAGTCGTTTTTCATAGGTTTTCCCTTTCAGTTTGCTTTCTGTCGGTGTTCTGGAACAGAACGTTTGGGGATCATAAGTGGCAGAGGTTTTTTATGTACGCAACGATCAGTGTCAAAGCGCTGAAGCAAATACAAAGCACTGACTGTAACTGATGACATGACATTATTTTGCTGACCGCGTTTAGCGGAAAGCGTAATATAACGATCTGGCGTCCATCTGTCCGTCTGTTTATCTGTCCCGTCGACGCATACTCAACGTGAATCACCAGGGGGCAGCACGCGACGCGGCCAGCGTAAATAACGATCTGAGTATTACGAGGACATATGCTTGTTTCTTTGTCCATCGCTGGACTTTTGAGGGAAAGGGTGTTGCTGCCTTTACATTGCCTCTCTGACACCCGGAAGTTGTTTACATACTGCAAAGATTTGCTACACAAGACATTCGCACATGATGAACTGTGGAAACACTGTAACTGCACCGTGTGAACAGTACATTACACACGATGTGCTATCAGCACTTATGAGTTGCTGTGGTGCACGCCTGTATTATGTGATGTTCGAAGTGATTATTGATCTTGCTGTGTAGATTTGGGATATAAGAAAGAAAGGATGTGTATCTACATACAAGGTAGACTCACATCTGTGTTTGATGACTGTTTTTGTGATGGCTATATATGGCTGCATTTCAGTATAGTAAAAACATTCAAGTAGTAAGAAACAGAACTGTGATAGGTTTGGCGCTCTGCAGTGACTGATGTGACTGTGACTTGTGATTCATGATCATCACAGAACATTTACTGACAACTAAGTGTCTTCAGCCGTAACTGAGCTCTTACATTTTGCTACGTTTACAGTTTACACCTTTTTAGTTATTCCTTATTTTTTTCGTTTCTGTGCCGTGCACTAGATAATAGATTAAGCTGGCCATTTCATCGGCTTTTGAGTGCATACAAATCTACCGTGTCGTATCGCATAGTCACATCTAAACTCGTTTTGAGACTGTGAGACAGACAGATGGAGATAAATTGGACTTTGTCTACATGAGCTGCAGTCAGATGTGATGGGTTGGTAGGCTGACATACAGTGCCAGTGCAGAATACTGAAAGAGCACAGCTTTGACTACAATTTGGAACAGTTACTGCGAATCGCACTGCATTCTAAAGTGGCTAAATTGGGCCAAAACTGTGTTTGATGAGTGATGACTTGAAGAAAATGCCACTACTGAGCCCCTGATTTCACACACAGATGCACACTGATCACAGTTTTACAGGTTCTTGTTACGACACAGTTCATAGTTCATAGAAAGTATCGATGATGTTTTCTCTCATGCTTGAGCTTGCAGCACTCAAATTTTCATTACTTGTTTGCTAATGGAATTTTTTACAGAGTAGTTAATTTTAGGCCGCATTGCAGCAATAACCAGTTGTGGCCTATTGCTACAGACGGAATACCATGGTCTGTGTGTCTGTCCATTGGTCGTGTTCGTGAGCGCTGATAAAACCGCTGACCCGATCGAGATGCCGTTTCGGAGGTTGACTTGGATGGGCCCAAGGAACCATGTCTTAGATGGGTGTCAAGATCACCCATGGGAAGAGGCAGTTTTGGGGGTTGTCTGGCCCATTGAAAAGCATTGGGACTCTCTGCTGCAGAGCACGGGCCGTACCTGGCCTGTGATTATTGTCCATACTAATAACTACGGCCCATGCTTTCAACTACCGGCCTCTGAGTACAGTACGTACTTATCGGTTCGGTCCATGGTCACGGACCGTAATCATAAGTACGGACCATGCTCATAGGTGCAGCCAGTGTTTCCGTGTATGGCCTCTGAGTACGGGCCGTACTACGTTCAAGGATACGGCCCATGCTCTCAAGGTACGGCCCCTGGGTATGGGCCGTACTTATCGTACTGACCCTGATCACGGTCCATAACATAGGTATGGCCCGTGCTCATAGGTGCGACCTGTCCACCCACTGCAATGCAGCCTACCTGATTACCTGTTATCATTACTTTCAGCTGTGTTCAAGTTGCATCCTGACAGCTTTCTTAATAAAATAATGTTGTATTGTATTGTATTGTATTGTCAGATTACTTTGACCACTTGTTGTTTTCTCACGAGTGCTTTGATTCTCTTCAGTAGGTGACTGCAGGCGCTGAAACATGATTAATAAGAGGACGGCCAACAGCGCCTGAAAAACTCGGATTACCGAATTAAAGTTCACCAAATTTTTACCAGCCTACAGGGTTCATCGGTGGTGTTAAAGCACGCACCCTTGTTGCAATCCCAACATCCGTTGTGGAATGCCAGTGCACAAAATGAGGATGGGTATGCCAATTTTTGCTGATTCACGCCAAAATCGGTTACCATAGAAGCATCTCTTGAGTGATCACGAAAAGAGGTTAGGTCGATCATGCCCACCCATACTTGTATCTATCTATTGAAAATTTGGCGAAGATCAGTCCAGTACATTCTGAGTTAATTGGTTTTTAATGAAACCGTTAAAATGAAGATAAGGTGAAAGTAACCATCACAGAATGTACAGCCCTTCTGTGAACAAAAAACCGTGTGTGTGTACATGCATGCAGGGTCACAATGGCTGTGTGAATTGTGTCAAGTTCAGTCCTGATGGCAGTTGGCTGGCATCAGCTAGCGAGGACAGCCTTGTTAAGGTTCACTTGACATTTCTGTTTCCTGCTTTTTAATGACTGTGATACACAAGCTGTGTTTGTCTCCTTAATGCTGCTAACACACGTACATGTATATTTTGTGCTTCTTGCCTTTCAGTGGTTGTAAACTAGTATTCACTGAAGTTGGATATTCTGTTCTGAGAAATTGTTCTTCTTAGGCTCCATCACATTATATTATTATTATAATGGAAATACTCTATGTTATGCACCGTAATATATAAGTAGCAATCCTTCTTCTGTCTTTCGTCCCTTGCTAATGATGTAAATGTTGCGTTTTGTGTGTAAATCATCAGAATTAGAATTAGAAAGTACACTTGTATAGCCCATTAAACGAAAAAAATTGTCTCTAATGTGCTGAATGCGTAATCTGCTATAGATGTCGATTTCCGCACACGGCACATTTTCAGCAAGTAAGCTCCAGGCATGAGGGCCGGCGTACGAAAATGCGCGTCGGCTATTAGTAGTAAGTCATCTAATATTTTTTGAATGCAAGCATTTTGTTCAGGCTTTGTAGAAGTATGTGCTCCCGGATTGCCTTCTAGCTCTCAGTGTGGTCATGTAACAAGATGTTGAGCTGATATCTGTTTCGCAGCAAGAGAATGTGTCTGTTATTTACGTGCTGTAGCTGTGGGACGTGACAGGAGGCCAGCTGCAAGCCGAGTTTCGTGGTCATTCGTCTACCATCAACTCCCTTGACTTTCATCCTCAAGAGCTCATCCTGGCGTCTGGCAGTGATGACAAGTACACTTAAAGTTATTTGATCTCTCTCTGTTTTGCTGTTGTCTGCCTCTGCAGCTGTACTGTTGCAGCGTGTTGAGTGTGATTTTCTTGTTTTCATTGTCATAAAATAGACAACGTAATTAAGCAGTTAAGTAAGTAAATGGATTATATAGTGCCAAGGTATTTAGAAGAATCAGGGCGCATGGACGAAGATATTCTAGGCAAGATGGGCAGCCGAAAGGGGATGGGCCGACTGAAAATAAAATGTCTTTAGATGACGTCTGAAAGTGGGAAGTGACTTAGTTTTACAAATACTGACTTACTGAGAGGTAATGAATTCCAGACTCTCGGAGCAGAAAACTGAAAAGCACGAGATCCAAATGTTAAATTGTGGAGGATGACTGAAAGCTGATGAGAACTGGATGAGCGCAAAGACCTCGTAGGTTTACGATGTTGCAAGAGGTCGAAAAGATATGGCGGGCGACCAGTGTGCAAAGCTTTGAAGGTAAGGTGGCAAGTTTAAACTGTATGCGCCATTCAGTAGGAAACCAGTGGAGTTGTTTGAGAAGTTCATTTGAAGACAGTGGAGATGTACGAGAATGCTTACATTAGATGTTCCAAGAAACACGATGTCAAAATAGAAATCACTGTAAATGCAGCATAATTAAATATCCTTCTGATAACTTTAATTGTTAATCAGTCAGTTCAAACAGATGAGAAGTAAAGTAAAGTAAAATATACGTCGATTTGTATAGCGGATTTTTACGCAAAGCGCCTCGAATGCGCTCAGACATGGGTCACACAGTTTTACCTGCAAATTACACCATGCCTGCCTTTACTTCCCAGCCGCAAAACATCACCGCCCTTTGGCTGGTACTCATTTTACCGTCCCACGGAGGGTAGAAGGCTGAGTCGACCTGGGTGGTTGGTTACATACCGAAAAAAGTGCTGCCTCCGGGAGTCGAAGCCGGACACGGTCACCCATCCCAGTACTAACCGGGCTCAGCGTAGGTTAACTTCGTTGATCTAGACCAACGACGCTACCACTACGCCACGCCACCACTGAAGGAAGGTATACAGAAGTTGTGTGCAAAGTTGTATATTACATGGCAGAGAAACTTGGCCAGTGAATAAAGAGAATGTGTTGGCACTTCATTGGTCTGCAATGAGAAACTCATCAGGTGATAGGTGAATGTGTGACGTTAGAGTAACAGACAAGTTCGTGTGTAATGAGCTGCGGGAGAGACTAGGAATAGATGATGTATATAGTGGTGCATTAAAATAGGTTGAGATGGTATGGGCATGTTTTAAAATAGGATACAATGATTGGGCGAAAAATCCACACGGTATGAAGTTTACGTCGCACATCAATAGCATAGAATAGAAAACTTGGAGTGAGGTTGTAGAAAAAACTCAGATCCGACAACTATGCAAGGAAGATTCTGTGGACCATAGTAAATGGAGAAAGTTAAGTAAAGATACTGTATGATACCCACAAAGATGGAAAGTGAGTGAATTAATGTATTTCTGGTAGTGGCTCACTGGGGTTATCCTGGACATGTGGCCGTTGAACAGGTGGTTTTTCACATGGTACACGTTTTGACAAAATTCACAAAGAGTTTCTGAGATATAAACTTTTAGAAAATTTGGAGAAGAATCATATTTCATTTCACAGTATGGCACAGTTAGATAGGCAGACAGACAGACAGACAGATATTTATTTCAAATGCAACCAAAATGGTTGAAGTGACACAATAATGAATAGGACAACAAAAACAATGCATAATAACTACACTAAAGTACATTGTCCACAGCAACAACAAATACAAATGTCCAAATTTAACACAAAAACAAACAAATGCACAAGAATTATAAGAACCTTAAAACTTTTTAGAAATACAATATGGTATAAAATCATGACCATATTCCATATCTAGTTTTCTTGCAAATAGGGAGTTTGTATGGATACGTTGTACACCACTGATGGTAATGATTAAGGCAATTTCATCATAAACTTTTAGAGAGAGTTTGAAAAGTTTACAGAAATTTATGGGCTTTCCCAATTCCCAGTCTGGTGTTACATAGCCATTAAGGCTTTTTAATTCTAACACATAGCAAATTTATCGTCACTTGTCAGTTGTCCGACAGTTACTGACAAACATACAAAGTCAGAATTCATGCCCAATGGTCTACTCATGCGTTGTCAGGAAGTAAGTAATAATTTCCACTTACTAGATTACTATGTGCCAAAGTGTGACACGCTTCAACAACAAATTCTGCATAGAAACCTATTGACAAAAGTCGAAAAACCTTCAAGAATAAAACAAAATCCGTTGAAATTTACGGAAATTTCTAAATTTTGTGGAATTTCATGGATGTAAGGATTTTTCACGGAAGAATTAATACAGAAAATGTTACAGCCATAAAATCGTGAATTAGGTTGGTCCGTGATGATGGTGATGACTGGTAAATATTCATGGAGTGTGAGTGTGTGGATCTTGCTGGTGAACTATAAATCATACGATGTGTGACAGGACCGTTAAATTCTGGAATCTGGAAACGATGCATCTAGCAAGCACTATCAGCGGACTCTACTCGCCAATACGGTCGCTTGATTTTGCTACTGTCCATCGTAATGTCTGAACGTTTGGAAAGTATGAAAACACTGCCACAGCAAGTCACAAGGGGTACTACCACTGTAGTAGCTGTGATAATTGTTAGACTAGCCTACGTTGACTCTGCCTGGCACAGTGACAGACTCAGTATTTCCACCTCAAGAGAGAGGCAGTACAGGGTAGCAGAAAAACGTGGGTCATTGGCCACTGAGTCAGAAGTGGTGCCGGATGTTTCACAAGGTAGTGTAGCAACACGTCGCATTAGTGATGACTTTACTACAAATGAACTGCGTCTGACTGTGAAAGAATATTGACGAGTGGTTAAAGTAATTTGACGACAGACAACATCTCTCCCGCGAACGAATCGCTCAATCGTTTGCACCCTGAAAACGTTTCGTTTAGACAGTTTCAAAATTCTATCGTAGGGCCTTGGGTCTGGAAGCTCACCACTGCCATCCTTTCCTATGTGACCGACTCTCCATCAAAAGTGCCCTTTCCCGTGGGATATCTCGACGTCCTTCTAATACATGGTTCCTTGCGCCCGCCCTAGTCTTCATCCCAAACGACATCTTGATCGGTACAGCCGTTTTTTCACAACTCACCATAGATTGTACCTATACAATGGGCCCAAAATCCAAGATTGCGGCGGCCGCCATCTTGTGAAATCAAAAAATCACCATATCTCGGGCCGCGGTTCAAGCAATTTTGACAAAATTTGGCGTGATGACGCAGATCGACCCTCTTAAGCATTCCGACTGTTAAAAATTCGAAATTTCAAAAATCCAAGATGGCGGCGGCCGCCATCTTGAAAAATAACAAATCACTATATGTCGGCCGCGATTGGAGTGTTTTAGTCGAAATTTGGCACACTGAAGCAGTTCGACCTTCTTGGTGTGTCCGACCATTAAAAATTAAAAATTTTTAAAATCCAAGATAACGGCGGCCGCCATTTTGAAATATACAAAAATTGTGATATCTCGACCGCTGTTCGAGCAATTTCGACAAAATTGGGCATAATGACGTAGTTCTGCACTCTTGACTGTTCCAAGAATTAAAAATGTAAAGTTTTCAAAATCCAAGATGGCGGCGGCCGCCATCTTGAAAAATCGAAAAATCGCCATATTGCAAGGATTCAAACTCATAACTGTTGATTGTAAGTCCAACGCTCAGACCACTAGACTTCTGAGCCACAAATTGCCACACCAGTATGTTACTTGTTCATTTTAAGCTGTATAACTATGCAGTATATTGTACAGTGAGAATTTGCTCCATAATCTTTATGGTGAATTTTGATGCAATTTTCCAGTGGGATGGGACAAGTAAGCAAAGGTAGTTACTTTGCATTAGCGAACGACGTATTAATGACGACGATTACCAAATTGAAACCGCAAGTAGTATTCCAGTATGGCTTCCGTTCGTTTTTGCAACACTGCAACACCGTAAATAGGCTTGTGCTATAATATGCATCTGTAAAATAAATTTAGCAGAAAAACTGCAAATATAAATGTGAAAATCGTCGTTTTATAACAACGTGTAAGGCCCATAATTGACATATATAAAAACAGCAAAAAAAAATTTTCTTACCACGTCAAGGGCCGTGGACATAATAAGACCTCAACTGCTCAATATTAATATACTGTATTATATCCACGGCCCTTGACGTGCCAAAAAGAATATTTGCTGTTTTATATGTGTCAATTATGGGCCTTACACGTTGTTATAAAACGGCAGTTTTTTTGCATTTAAGTGTAGCAATAGGCCGCTATCGCTAGGTGGGATGAGGCCTAAAAAGTCTGTCAGCAGTTGGCGAAATTACGCACAAGAGTAAAGTGCCACTTTCTTAACTTGCAGTGACCAGTCGCCCAGTTTTTTCTCCACCCTGTATGTTCGTAACTAAGCGAGTTGCATACACGGCTAGATAGTCTTATTGTTACTGTGTCATACTGCACCATGTCCGGAAAAAGTATATTTTTGCCTCTTACTTTTCTAAATACTGACCGATTTTCCAAATTCTTTCACCGACAGACATAGCAGTGTGGTATTCTATCATCGCTTTACTACAAATTCATTGGCAAATCTGTCGGTGAAAGAATTTTGAAAATCGGTCAGCATTTGGCAAAGTTAGCGGCAAAAATATAGTAGCGCCTTTTATTCGGACACGGTGTAGTAATTGAAATGGCTTCAAAGCTAGAGGCCTGAGAGTGTTGATGCTTCTTCATCTGACACTATAATCACTGACTGACAGCAGCCGCTGCTGCATTTGCAGTTAGTGAGTGCACGCACGTCAGAACTGTCATGAAAATTGGCCAACACGTACTTCGAGTATAGTGTCGTGGGTGACAAACTGGATTGACTCTTTCAAAGTGGTTATTATTTCTATGCAGTTGTACATTGCCACTGATTGTACGATAACTGATGACATTTGTAATAGTGATAGTAATAATTTTCATATCATAACAAGCACAGTGATGACATCGACAACAAAAGTGATGACTCTGTAGCGACATTGACGATGAAAATGACAACGATCACAGTTATGACAACCATGACGTGACGCTGACGTGACCATGACGTGACGTGATAACAAACATGACGTGATGGTGACATGACCATGACATGGTGGTAACATTACCATGACGTGACGCTGACGTGACCGTGACGTGATAACAAACATGACGTGATGGTGACATGACCATGACATCGTGGTGACATTACGTGACGTGACGGCGACGTGACCATGACGCTGACGTGACGTAGACGGTAAGTGCCGAGACAAGAACAGCGTGACTAATGTGTGTGGTCGGCTGACAGGACGGTGTTGTTTGACGCGGATGGTCAACGTCTGTTTGCCGGGACTCACAACGTCCTCAAAGTGTTCAGCTGTCCGTCAGCTGCGTGTCTCGACTCCATGTCGGTCAGCTGGGGTAGTGTTGTCGACATGGCCCTCACTCACACCTACCTCGTATGCTCAGTCGCGCGTCTTTCCTGTTCTAGCAGTAGTCAGTGCTTAAAGTAGTTCGAAAAAGCTGGGGGGGCTACCTCTCACCACTTACCCCTTTCCCTTATCCCCTCATTCAGTCTACCACCCCTCTCCCCCTGAGCTGGGGGGCTGAGCTAAGAGTTGGGGGCTGAGATGAGCCCCCCTTACTTTAAGCCCTGGCAGTAGTTGCTGTAGTGATTGAAGGAGGATTAGCCGTGGCTCAGTGATGAACCACAACAGGCAAATGATTGTCGTCTGTTGGAACGGCATCTGCAGAATTGTTTGCGTGCTCGAGAGATAGTCAGACTCTGCACTCTCATTCTTTCTGTGTGCTTAAACCATCTCCAGTGATAGGCACACCCCAGCTATGACTCTCATGATTTAAATTGCAACATGAATTTTTTTTGATGATGATTTTGATGATTCGATTTTTGGTATAATGGCTTAAAGGCTTGCGGTTCTTTCTGCAGTATGATTTTTAAAATTTTGCGTATTTGGTTTGAGAATAGCTATATCACGTGTAATCTCAGTATTACTTGTAAGTGCTTGATGAGCACGACTGAGTGGATGAACTGTCGAAGCACTCAAACACTTGATTTCCATTAGTAGGTTGGAGTTTAACGTCCCTTTTCAAGTTTTCAGCACATATATGGCTATATCAGAGACGAAAGGTCAGGGTTGGAGAGCTATCCCTAGTCCCTACCCAGTAAAGGAAGGCCAGCGATATATTAACTTCAACTCTGGCCGCCTTTTTGTTCAGCAGCCACTCAAAAAGGGAAAGGAATCAAGAAGCTCATTTAAATTATTACGCTAGCGCCTACAATAGGGGGAGACAACTATCACACCTCAAGACAAAATGCAACAAATACAAGCATGCATTATTAACTAAAAAATGCATATAACACACAATCAACACAACACACAAAAAGCCAGATTTCGTTGCCTCCTACGACATCCGGCCTGGAAACGGAGTGGGACTATTCTGTAGAATGGGAAGGGATGGAAAAGCAAGAAAATAGACGAAGCGAGTAAGAAAGGGAAAAGTAAAAGATACTAGAATATAGTAGAAGGTGGGGAAATGAAGGGATAAGGGGTGGGGGTTGCCTCGGGCACACACGGGGCATGATTTCAAGTAACTGACCGTGATCTACAACACTTGCCTATTGACTAACAAGGGACAATATTTTTGTGTGCATTTCCACTTGAAAATTTAATTTACATCTTACCGGTACATTTCCGTGGAAGATTTTTTTATTTCATTTGAGATTTGCCCATCACTGACCGTTACCTTCATGCACATGATACTCTGCTGGTCTTTTAATCCACTTAATTTGCATTAAAGCATTACTCATTAACAGAACGCTCTCTGCGTACTTCCTGGATGACTGCAGATGTCTTAACTTTCGACTCTACTGAGATTGAATATTTCTCAGCAATTAAACTTCCATGCGGGTGAAATTTTCATGATGTGGGCATTTTTACCCGTCTTAAAATGGTTAACAGACATTTCAATTTCATTAGTGATTGTCTGGCTGTTTGTAATGATGCTGTCAGTTGGTCAGCCGAATGGCATCCAGCATGTTCACAGTACTCTCCAAAGTTTTACTTCAGTCGACCCTTGGAGTCCTGGGGCCCGATTTACAAAAAAAATTCTTAGGAAAAATCCTAAATTTAGCATAAGTTTTT
>Ga0209363_1000517_pt1 | contig 15336 bp, 16 predicted proteins | sample WorMetexBAHAMAS3_FD_187385 | JGI IMG/M metagenome (GOLD analysis project Ga0209363, IMG submission 187385) | Marine gutless worms symbiont microbial communities from Max Planck institute for Marine Microbiology, Germany - Inanidrilus exumae... | ecosystem: Host-associated > Annelida > Digestive... | reverse complement strand
GCTGGGGGTAAAGGCGGGATTCTCACCTCTGTCGGGTGGCAGGTAACACTGTGTGATCCCATATGGCATGTGAGTTTCTCGTAGCGGTGAAGAGCTAAGTTGATGCTAAACTGCTATACACTGTTTCCTTTCCTTCCCTGGCTGGGAACTCCTGGTTTAGGTGCTTTGCTGTGGTCACAAACTCCGTCACATTATCAAAGCAGCTGCATTTTGTTTCCGACTTTACGGAACTTGATGTAGAAGACTGCATTCCCGGTTGCTTCAACATACTGCACTCTTTGAGACGGAATATCTGTAAACATGTGAGACGAGACCCACGACAGTCTATTAAACACAGAAATATCCCAGATCATGTAGCTACCAATAAATGGTTTTCCACGACAAGATCTCTCCCTGACACTGCCATGACTTTGGGTCAATTGCCTGGCAGCTGTCAAATTCCCTGACATATCTAGGTTTTTCATACAAGTGGTCATCCTATTACTCAGAACTGACTGTTGATTCTGACATAACTAAATTTCATCTTTTATTCTAACAAGACTAACAGTACTAACAGTATCTATTACGGTCTGTATTTGTAGAACACAGTGTGTACAAGGAATGATCACAAATGTGTAGAAATACTGACATGACGTTGTCGCGACCGATGACGTTGGCAACGATCTGTCGTCGCAGCGACGGAACGGTAAACACGCACACCTCACCAGTGTTGAGCAGACAGAGCAGGTCATCCTCAACATACGACTCATCTACACAGAGTCATAGAGACAACCAAAACAATACCGATCAGCTGACTATAAACACACATGCACGGAAATACCTGTCGCTACTATTACTAAATACATTAGCCCCGTAGAGGACTGACAATCTACTCTTTCACAAATGACATTTCTGCCAAGTTCAAATTCACCTGACACAAAAACTATGACAAATATCAAAAATCCGGCAAGATCAAATTCAGATATTGTGCCCTAGTTCAAGAATCCGTGGTCAGTTGCCAGCTCCTACTGTAAATGGCGGAGAAGATACTTCTTGTGGACGGACGAACATTAGAGACCGGCTTTATTAGAGTCGACCTAATAAAACACACAGCACTTGGAAAAGCACATAACTCTGCCACACCACATCAAAATCACAACAGTGTAATTAACGATGAGCAGCAGGTACATCAGCAGAGACTATCCCGCACTTGCTGTAACTGGTTTTCCAATCTTCACTTTCACTTTTCACATCAATCAACTACTGGACTATCCATCACCACTAACCAACCCTAACCATAACCTTCCAAATTTAATCAACTTCTCAGGTCCGCAGTCTAAATATTCCCCAAATATCACTAAATCCATCCATGACTTTCTCAGTTTGTTCACAAACAGACAAACAAACGGCATGAAAATGGTAATCTGCCAAACGTCGCAGAGGTAAACACACAAGCATCAGGTCAAGCCTCTTTGTAGTGACTGCGACTATACACATTTAGCCAAAAAAACACACCAAAGGGATTAATACAAGCAGGGCTCCCGGAATTCTGCAATACAAATCGTAGATTCCAAGAGGCCACTCTGCAAATTCTGCACACAGATTTTTGCTAAATCCGTGATAATTCTGTGATCCATTCATAAAATTTATAAGCTCAAAATTTTCATCACTGCTCTTTAACTGCTGTTTCCTATGAATCACAAACGTAGTCACTCAACAATTAAGTACGTAACATTGATTTTCAATCCAAAACCATCTGTGGATGCTTTTGGTTTTTACTAGTGTTTGGTTTAATTTTACAGTATTACTTATTAGTACTTTTACGACAGATAACGTCCGTAAAAATTAGAGCAAAGCAGTACGACTAATGACAAAAATTCTGCACAATCTTTAGCAAAAAGAAACAAATTTTGTGAATTCTGCATGTATTAGTCAATTCTGTGATAAATCCTGCGACCGTAATATCCTGAAAGTCGTAGTTAAGAGTCACTAACTAACTATTCATACAGCTACTGCTGATAGGCGCTGATGGTTACCGGCTCTGCTACGAAAGCTGGCAAAGGCCGCAGCTCGTAGCCGTATAAGTTCATGATGGTTGGCAATGCTGGTGGCACACAGCTTGTATTTGTGTACTGGCTTCAAGCCTGGAAGAGAGAAAATCTGTCAATACAGAGAACGAACTGACAGCAACTGACAGAATCATCATGGTACACACACACAACCTCTACACCGTGCTTGTGCGTGAGTACCTGTTTGTTTCAGCCTTCCACTAATAAGCTATTTTCCCCTTCCAACCGCTTTATGATACTATTCAGACACCACAAAATGTGACAATCGTGCAAGAACCAAACTCTGAATACTTGTAATGGTAGAACCAAAAACGAGACTGTGCCACTGCATGTAAGTCGATTGATTAATTTAAGGTTTTACGTCCCACACGGCACAAAACACGTCATTTCTCTTGGCTTAGTACTGGAAAACTAAATCAAACACAACAATAGCATCCACAACAAAACATACTACAAACAAAATGAATATAAACAACTAAAGCCAGGTTTGGTCACCTCCTATGACCTGCAGCCTGGAAAGGGAACGGGCCTATTCTAGAAGAATTAGGGTAAGTAAATAAGTAAGGAAGTAAGTAAGGAAGTTAAGTAAGCAAACAAATGATTTATACAGTGCCGAAATCAACAAATGAATGAGGGCCCCGCAGCCTATACGGGGCACTGCATATAAGTAATACCGGTTTAAGGCAATTTTCGACACACACTTGGCTCAGCTGGCTGCCCCCTACCGCGATTTTCTTCGTGAACTCATTATGAACCTGTGCATTATCTTGCGACAGACAAAAACTTCACAGCCTTCTAATACATCCATCATGTCTTCCTCAGATGGTCTAGCCCCCTCCTACCACCATCACTGTACACCGATTGACTGAGTTAAGGTTTAACGTACCACCCGACACAAAATAGGCCATTTCGGACAAGTTCTTCCCAGCCAATCTCTTTCGGCTTAGTACTGAAAAACTAAATCAAACACAACAAAAGTACGATGACGTTTTTTATTGTTAAGTATATACTAGCATTTTTCTAACATATTGTTTATGTACCCTGAGTACAAAGTTATAATAAATATACAGGGTGGTCCAGAAAAACCGCACAAAGTTTATAGCACCAGAACATTGCAACCGTGCGTCATTGTGTCACGCGGTTTTCACCAAAATGTTCGGAAATTAATAAATAACACGAAAACGGAGAAAATTTTGACGTTGCATTTAAATATTCTTTGTTTAGTTACAAATAACCAACCTACTTTAAAAACATTACCAGCGACAATTTCAAGGCAAACCACAGAAGAAATACGGTTTAAACAAGCATGACGTCATAGAGTTAACGAAAGTGACGCTTAAAGAGCCCACCATGAGAACGAATAACCAACATCAGTCGTTTGGACCACTGGTCAATAGCACCGTTGATTATTTCTTGAGTGATCATGTTGATAACGACTGAACTTCACAGCAATAAAACACACTGAGCTGTAAGTCTTTATTCGCGATCCTTGCAGCCAAAGAACGCGAAATGCCAGTCTCCCTCGCTATCTCTCCCTGACTTTTACTTGTGTCTGGTTGCCCTTCTTGGCTACAGATCAAATTATTAACCAGCTCAACGTTTGAATCAGTTCTCATCGAACGTCAACGACTGCTACCAGTCAGCCGGGCAGCGCTGCCGGTAGAATCAGTCCATCGCACGAGATCAAACAACGGACGCCGTTTCCACTGTCCCACTGGAAACTCAGAAATCATTCTCTCAATTGTCCATCCTTTTTTCAGTTCATAAAACGTTAATTAACAATCGATCTTCATCAGAAAGAGGTGCCATGTTTACGTCACGTTTACGTCACTGACGACATGTAACCGTCTCCGGTTATTTAACAAAGAATATTTAACCACATATAAAAATTTTGTGCTTATTAGCAGTAACTAATCATTGCTAAGCATTTTGGTGCAAGCAGTGCAATTCTGCAGCAAATATTTTTAAAAGTTATCATATGCAAAACTTTGTGCGGTTTTTTCTGGTCCACCCTGTATAAATAAACATGCATCCATAACAAAATGTACTGTAACACAAGATCAACAACACAAAAACCAAAGCCAGGTTTGGTTGCCTCTTACAACCTCCAGCCTGACAATGCACATCTTATATGTACCTTTTTACCTCACTAGGTGGCGCAACTGGTACAGCGTTGAACTTGCGATTAACAGGCCATGGGTTCAAATCCTACTCAGGGCAAAGCTGTGTTACAACCTTGGGCAAGTTGCTCACACCTATGTGATATGCCTCTGTCACCACCAAGCAACATCACTTGGTACCGGCCAATTCCTGGGGTAAGATATTTCAAACCCATAAGATCACTAATCACAATTGCTAATCCCTGCGAGCATAGTGATCCTGTTCACCCAGTAAACGTCAGAGGTCACTTTGAGCACAGATTTCAGGGGGAGGGGGCATCGTCCACCAATGACTCTTGGCGTCAGAAAACTAGAGACCCTGGGCATCACGTGGCATTGTTTGCGTGATCCTACATTTAGCTGTTTTGATACACATAACGAATATACATCATCATCGTCAACACATTCCAAACAACTGGACCATCAGCTAAAAATTTCCACGATGATCAATTAAATTTTCCACGACATTTCCAGTTTTTCCAGGAGCTGCAGAAACACTGCCACCACCACACACCTTGAGCTGTTCTCGTGAGCAGACAATAACTTGATGTCCGCCTGTCATGTCTGGTGCCTTTGCTCGCTCATGCTGCACTTCAAGTGGCGCAGGCAGCGGACGTCCCATGCGGTCGATTACCTCCACCATAACAACAGGTGCTCCATGATGCAATCGGATTTCCTTTGCTGTCGACGCAACAAAAAAGTAAACAATAATGAGTCAGAGCTAACCACGTACAATGTACATAAATAGTTCCCAGATTATCTGGGAATGAGAATCTCTGAAAACTTACTGGTTTGGCGACTGAAGCGCATAGTGACTCTATTGAATTTATATGCGCTATACAAATAACTCTTATGTATGTATGTATGTATGTGTATGTATTACGTTCGACACAGTACGTGTGCTGATGGTCGACTCTTCAGAACTGATGTTTCTGGCAACTTTCTGCTAAATTCAAAGTCACGTGACACAAAAACTAGAAAAATATTTTTTAAAATCCGGCCCGACCAAATGTAGATACTGTGCGATAGTTTAAGAATCCGTAGTCAGTTGCCATCTCCCATTGTAAATGGCGGAGGAGATAGCTTTTGAAAATGGAAGGATTTTCAACGTCCAAGAGCTCGTGACCTTGACCTTGGATCAGGTCATACTGCATACCATCGTGCATCACTCATCAACCTTTACCTACATTCCAGATTTCATTGTAATCAAACAAACTGTGGGTGGATGGACGTACGAGACCCATTTGAGACCCACTTTATTAGGTCGACTCAGACGCGTTGACTTAACTCAGCATAAAAAAGACAAGCTGACTGATTGACTGAGTCGATGTTTAACATTCAACTCAACATAAAAAGGCCATTTTGGAGACATCGTTCCCAGCAAATCACTTAAACCACTAAACCTAACACAACAAAACCAGACATGCACCAGTAAAGCTAAAGATAATGCAATGCAAAATAAATTGGGCCTGTTCTTGGGACCCGCGGCTCGCACAGGGCTTAAAGACATTTCACATTCCTCTGCTCAAAAGCAACGCTTTCAACTTGAAATATGGGAGCTTTTCTTTAACTTCATAATTCAAATTACGGTAATAATAATAATAATAATCTAGCTTGTATAGTGCCAGTATATCAAAGACTCCAGAGGCGCTGATGGACAGATTACAGTAGTGAGAACCGACTAGGCCTAAATGTCTGACGGAATAAGAATGTCTTAAGAGTAGACTTAAATACAGCAAGTGAAGTGCTAGAGACAACGTCGTTGCTAAGGGAATTTCATACTGTAGGAGCAGTGCAACAGAAAGCATGGTCGGCAAAGTGAGTTCTGGTATAGGTTTGTGCAGTAAAGGCGTGTCGGAGGAACGAAGATGACGTGAAATTTGACACGATCTGTTAATACAATATAACATCATCACAACCATCACCTCCTGTTAATGCCCACTTTTCAAGCGAACTTGGATTTAGTTGGCTCTCCCTTAGTTTTATTCCTCATTTGTTAGGGAAGTAAATTTTTGGGATATGTAAAACAGCCTTTTTACAGCTGCCCCTCCTATTACGCAACCGCGTCAAAGTACTGAAATACCAACACCATTTTTTAAGAAGTGGACACCAAGCTGTAATAGCATGATCATTGCCCAGACAAAACCAAATTCCCTGACTCTGGCAACGCCAATAATGCCACAAACATCATGCACCTAGTAACCAGTAAGATTCAGGAGGCTTTCAGAATTTATTATTCAAAAGACTAGTTTTATTTTTCAGAAGTACACTGTTTACAGTTCATATTAATCACACTGCTAAAAGTATTACTCATCCTAACACCAAAAGCATAAAAATCAAATTACTATTTTCCCCATTGTTTTCCCAACTTATCCTCACCACTCCACAGTTCCGGGACTTCTCCAAGTTTTCCATGTGTGTGGTCAATCCACTGCCGTCACCATAAGTTCATTCAACAATAAACATTGCAAAGTTTGTTTTTCATACAGAATTAGGCCATGTAGCACTAACGTCTCTGGAGCTCCCTTTATTCTGGCTCTCCAACACCAGTATTGTAAAGAAGCAATGCCCTTTATCTCAACAGTCACAAGGTAAATAAAAAAATTACAAATAAATGTGGCCAATAAGTGATGTTCTCCGGGGTTAGTGCTTTCAAGTTCCTTCAATGCTTTCACACTGTTCTTTGGTGGAGACGAAGGGCATGCAGGCTGTAAAATCTCTACATTTATTCCCAATTGAGGGAAACTGGCCACTACGGATCAATGGAAAATGGTCGTTAAAATAGAGGTAATAGTCATAGAAATGTTGACAGAGAAGACAAAAAGCACAGACCGAGAATGCATTGCACAATGTCCTCTTCACGTTTGTCAGCAGCCGGTACAGTCAACTGATAGACGTAGACAAGGCCGGCATTAGTTGCAGCCCAGAACGTGCTAGTGTTAGACTGGCCTGCAACAGAATGCACTGCACAGTATATTAGGTCATCTCTTAATAATAATAATAATAAACTGATATGTACAGCGCCATTAGGTTGTAACTTCGCTGGGGCCAGGCAGCGTGTTAGTGAACAGAGGAAAGAGAGAGAGCCAGGGAGAAAAGAAATGTAGACACATTGACACATCAATGATTTAGTTACACCCCACCCGACACAAAACAGGTAATTTCGGAGACGTTCTTCCCAGCCAATCTCTTGCCTTAGTACTGAAAAACTGAAACAAACACAACAAAAGCAAACATGCATCCATAACAAAATATACCACAACATAAAATTAACACAAAACAACCAAAGCCAGGTTTGATCGCCTCCTACTACCTCCGGCCTGGAAATGGAGAGGGCCTATTCTTCAAGGAGTAGATAGGTCAAGTCAGGAAGTAAATGAGTAAGGAAGTAAATAAGAAAGAAAGCATAAGGAAAGAAGTAAGGAAGAAAGCAAGCGAGGAAGGAAGTTGAGTTAACACACATACAATTTATATAGCGCCAGAGTCAAAAAATTACTGCCCCGGAGCCTGTACGGAGCCCTTGACACATCACGTCACAGTGGTCTAACAGAAACGAGTAAGAATGTAGTGTCTAAAAGCCTACTGCCAAATCCCAGCTTACTGCAGTTCCTAACTCCACTCAACCTTCTACCCTTCATGGAATGGTAAAATGAGTAATTGAGTATCGGCTTTTGGACTGAAAAATAATAACACACAACGACGGTGAGTGGATGGTAGCAACCTACTGGCAGACTCAAAACCCAAGTTGCTTGGCTTGGACTGAGGGTTGGCAGCCACTTGGCACTGAGTCAAATGGTACAAATAAAATATCAAATCAACTAGCAGTTGTAGTTGGAAAACGTACCACTGATAAGAAAAGTGTCGGCAAAGTAGACGCAGCCAACAGCAGACAAAGTGCTGTCAGTTGAGCTGTCGGCAGCATGAAGTGACACTACTGGCGTTGACGGTGTCGCCGACATTGCTGGAGATCTCTGTGCTGTTGCGAAGCTGGGTGGTGTGTCCAGCACTGATCCAGCACCCGCGCCTCCAGAACCAGAGGAACTATACAACCCACCAACAGCCATGATGGCCCTCCGAGTTGAGTTAATGACTGCTGATAAGCTAACGAGCACTTAATAATAATAATAATAACAACCAGGATATTTATGGTGCTGTCATCATGGCACAGCCATTGCGAGAGTTCACCCGGTTCATTTAATGAATGCAGACTCAGCGCCGAGGTGGCCACCAACTCTCAGACCAAGCCAACCGACTTGGACTGCGAGTCTGCCAGAAAGAAATGGCAGCTATCGTCCACATCCACCATCGCCATTTTATTATTACTCAGCCCTAGAGTTGATACTCATTTTACCGTCCCACGAAAGGTGGAAGGCTGAGTCGACCTAGGCTGTCGTGATAAACAACTGCCCGTGGTGAGATTCGAACCTCTCACACCGCAGTCAGGTATGTTACCATTATGCCACTACAACACTGCAGTGGGATTACTGGTTTTTCTTGGAGGACAAGCGCATCTGAGTACTTTTTACTTTATATTGCACCATACAAATGTCCGATTTATTGTTAATAATTATTATCCTGGTATACTCTGAACAAACTGGAACAACTTCCTGTCACTCAGTTAACAGTGTCAAAACACTGAAAGTAACATAAAGCAATGACCCTAACCACAGGACTGGGTTAGCTCTCTACCCCTAGCCCAACCTTTCTTCATCACATCGACCACCAGACTCCCTGACAGAAGACGCTACTTCCTTTACACTGGCTCTCCAATGCCAGTACCACATTTCGTTTGATTGACTGAGTTAAGGTTTAACGTCCCTCCAGACACAAAATAGGTCATTTTGGAGACGTTCTCCCAGCCAATCTCTTGGCTTAGTACTGAAAAACTGAAACAACCACAACAAAAGCAAACATGCATCCGTAACAAAATATACTGCAACATAAAATAAACCCAAAAAACTAAAGCAAGCAGGTTTGGTCGCCTCCTACGACCTCTGGCCTGGAAACGGAGCGGGTCTATTCTGGAAGGAGCACATAGATAAGTCAAGAAGTAAACAAGGAAGAAAGCACAAGGAGATCAGAAAGCAAAAAGGAAGAAAGGAAGGAAGGAAGTTAAGTAAACACAGAAACAAACGATTTATATGGCGTCAAAATCAACACATGAATCACGGAGCATTACTGCCCCGGAGCCCGCATGGGGCACCAGACTCCGATGCCAGTTATACGCACACTAAGGGTATATTCAGATGACAAAGTCATTTTTCCTGTCAAAAGACGTAGTTTAACAGAGACGTGAACGCACGCAGCATGAGAGACTGGTGTGCCAGTGGTCCCAGTGTCTCGAGTCCGATCGCCGCGAGGTCTCGCTGGTTCAGACCTCCGACGCCGCAGACGACGGAACGAGTCCCGCAGTGACTTCTGCAGCGACTTGCGTCGAGAAAGGGTCGGTCTGTCACCAGCTCCACCTACTGTTGCACAGAGACACACACGCCACTTCATCAGTCATTTTCAGAACCCAGGTTAGCCAGGTACAGGGTTACCACTTCGCTGACAGTCTAAGTTCCCAAACATTTCCAGTCAAACACACAAGAAACAGACACAAGCTAATATTATGTGCCAGCAAATGGCACCAAGGATCATGATAGCTTTTAAGACTATATGAGTACCACTTAGATACCAATCTGCTCCAAACGTTCAACTGGGGCAATTTTTTGGCATCCATAAGCTTGGTATCGAGCCGGGTTAGTACTGAGATGGTTGCCTGCTACCGTCACTATTATGATAGTTTTAACATGCCTAAAAAACCCGTTTCACAACCCATATCGGTAAAATAATTACTCCTAAATTTCGCCCATACTGGCATGGTTACTCTTTTTTAACCTTCTCCATTTAAATAACTTACTTAATTAAACACACAGTTATCAACAAATCAAGAAGACAACTAGGAGACTAACCTGCTGCTATGATTGTGCAGTGAGACAGGATGGCCTTACGCTGAGCATAGTCAAATACGACAAAACCATACGCTGTACCCACTGAAAACCTAAACACATCAAAATTCACTTTGACATTGAAAATAAACGTGTATTGATTAGAATATGCTAAAATTTGCATGAAGGATACAAAGAAACTAAGATGTTGAAATTCACTATGTGTTGCTGACAATGACATGAGCTCATTCGATGGTAAAAATTATGATTAACCGACAACACAAGATCAACAGCAAGTTTGATGGTAACAAACAACATACCTTTGGAACTGTGAACTGTATATACACTAGAAAAACTGTCCTCGGACGAGGATTGAGGTCAGACAGACTGCATTACCATGCTCACACATCCTAGACTCCATTGCCGGCCTTGGCTGTGCCACGCTGCATGCCTGACCATGCTGGTGTGCAGCTATTTCGTGACAGTCAAAACCTACTTTTACAGACGTCAGTCAATACTGATAAGACACAGCAGTAAATACTCATGTAGCACACACATTTTTGCATTGAACTTGACCAATGACATTGACTTTCAATCCACTGCTATCAATTCTCATGACCAACACACAAGCAAAAATCAAGTTCAATGGTCAGTTGATTTAACAGACAGTGGAAACAAAAGGACTAACGGACGGACACAACCAGCGCATTACCTTTCCCACTAATGCGTGACTGGTAATAAAAATATGTGAAGAAAGCATCCGTACAATTGCCATTCTGAGTGCAGGGCTGCAGCTGTACAGGTGGCAGGCGGCTGCAACTGCACAATGCACGTCGGCTGAAAACCAGGTGCCAGCTTCGAGTCACGTCCACCAGAGCGCAGCTCCAGCGCCGAGTGACCGCGCCAAACAAACGTGTCGCCGTCACCCACCACGCAGACGGTCGCCACATTGATGTTCGGCTCGCGTTCTTCACGCTCAAACTGATGCACAATAACCTGGCCGGCCGAGCCAGCCGCCATCAGCGTCTCAGACACGACACACAGGCACACCTTCTGAATGGCAAGCCGAGGATCCTCAGTGAACGGATCGTACATTCCCACCTAAAAATGACAAAATAAGCTGGTCACACCAAACACAAAAATATTTTAACACCCACTTTCCTTGTTTCGCTGGGTTAGCCAAAAATTGTAGTAAATATTTAGAGGCCACATGCATTTCTGATGCCGAACGAACAGCATCATTACGACCATGATCACCACCGTTTTTCCCAGATAAATACGGGTTAACAGGTTCCTCAAATTTTCATCCTACATACCACACACGGGCACTGCGACATAATCGACCACTGCTTACACTTGAAGCTGACAAGGTGGTATCTCACAGCTCAACTTGACTACTGTAACTCTTTGTTACATGGAACGTTGGTCAGAAACCTGAACAGACTGCAGGTTGCTCAGAATGAACTGGCCAGGGCAGTCTGCCGTACTCCGAGGTAAGTCAGTGCCGTTGAGCTCTGATATCAGCTCCATTGGCTGTCAGTGTGTCAAAGAATCAACTACAATCTGGCGTTGTTGACGTACAAGACTAGATCTACAGGCACTCCTGCATACCTGGCGTCTCTGCTGAAAAGTCACAGGCCGACTCAAACACTGCTATCTTCTAATAATAAATTACTTAGTGTATCTCAGTTGTCGTTAGCCTTGTCAACGAAAGCATTTTGTGTCAGCGGACCTACTGTATGGAACTCCTTGCCCAATAGTTGTAAAGAGGCTCAACTTGTAACTAATTTTAAGCGCAAATTTAAATCCGAACTGTTTTACCTAGCCTACAGTGAACCGCCTACTGTCTATAGTGTCTAGTCATCGCCACAAAGCGCCGCTGATTTGCTCTCGACGTAAGGCACTATATAAATTTGTAACTGAATTGAAATGAATCCTTTGCTTGTTGCAGAACAAAACATTTGGGCTAAGTGGCACAGGTTTTTACAAGCATCAGCACATCCGTCAAACACTTCAACAGATATGCCATCTTGACAATATAATGTTTAATTAAAAGATTAATCACAGAAAAATGTGAAGAGCAATAATTCTACTTAGTACATCCACAGTACAAGTTCTCCTCATAGTTGGAAAAGATGAGACATCCGAACAACAATCGCAAGCTAGTCTGACTGTTTTTGTCATTAGAGAAAAAAATTGTGAAGGGTGCAAGTTTTAAGGGTTGTTGTCATGTTTTAACAGGATGTCCATACATGTAACTCATTAGATGGTAGAGAAAAAACTTAAAGATAAATGATTCATCAAAGCATGATTAATTGTGCAATTAACTGCAATTAATAATTCAAATTGTAAGACTAGTCGGAAATAAAAATCACTAATCAATATGCAGCCCTAAAAAATAGCACTTCTGCCTACATTTACTCATATTACATAACTGAGTGATGCGGTTACCTTTCTGAATGGTGGCCAATCATCGCAGAGGTCGCTAGTACTGGCGCTGATGTGAGGTAAAGTATCTATACCAAACAGTGAGGCAGTGTCCAGTTTGTATGCGAGTCGCAGACACGAACCGGACACATCCCAGAAACGCACCGAGCCATCTTCATGGCTATAACAGACATTTAAACTTACACGCTACAAATAACAACAACAATAATCTCACTTTACAGCCCAGATAACTCATACTGCTACTAGCGCTGCTACTGATGCAATGGTATGTGGAAATTTATAAACAGGTCCAATGCTGCATAATGGAAAATTAGCCCCGTACGGGACTGGCGGTTGACTCTTCACAGCTGACGTTTCTGCCAACTTCATACTCACGTTACCCAAAAACTAGGATAGATATCAAAAATCCGGCCCGATCAAATTTAGATATTGTGCCATAGTTTAAGTGTAGATGGCGGAGGAGATAGCATTTGAAAATGGAAGGCATTCCAACTTTAAAGAGCTTGTGACCTTGACCTTGCATCGGGTCATATTGCATACCGTCGTGCATCACTCATCGACCTCTATCTACATGCCAAATTTCACTGAAATCGAAGAAACTTTTTGTGCACGGATGGACGGACATACACACGGATAGATAGACGGACGGACATTTGAGACCCACTTTATTAGGTCGACTCAGAAGAGTTGACCTCAAAATACAGTAATGCAAGGAATGGCTAACCCGGTAATTAGTAGATCATTGCTGTGAACGTCCAGTGTATTAGTGTGTCCGCCTCTCACTGGCCAATCCTGCATAGCAATCACCAGTCAAAATACACACAGACAAAAATATACATTGATCATATATATTTTGTACCGTAAATCGAGTAACAAGTGGTCAAAGTATTTGACAAAAAGCCGCACCGCCCCCGCACACCAATCATTCAACTGTTTGCAGCGTGAAAAAGCTTCGTTTAAACGGTTTCAAAATTAAACAATTCGCACATCCATTGCCTGCTCGGTCAAACAGCGTGATATTTTAGGTATCACGACAAATGCGTGCTGCTATTGGTTAAAGTGTGACGCCATAGCTGTGACCATTGCTGATGCCTTGATTAGCAGCGTCAAGGTTAATATTAGCCGAGCTGACGTGAGCCAAAGCAGATAGATGTGGCAAAGTCCTCTGGCTGGCGCTCTGGCGCTGAAAAAGTGTCAGTCAGGTGGCTAGCGCTAAATAAGTGTCAATCAGGGCTTAGCCACACAGTAGGCCACGCCTTGAGGGAACGCGCTTTAGAAATACCCGACAAGCTGTTCACTTCTACTTAAGCCTTCCTTCACCCAGCACGTCATGCACACACCGCACACACCTACCAATTCCCTTCATCTCCCTGGGCAAGCGCATTGGACCGACATAAAGGCCTCAGCACTGGGGTCCAGAGTAGGCCGGACCCCTGCCCGCAATAACAAAGGAACGAACGAGACCCATCTAATATATGCTTACTTGGGCCTATCTGAGTGACAACCCCAAACAACATCTCAATCAGTTCAGCCGTTATTGCAGGGCTCATGAATGTGACCGACAGACAGACTGACCACGCTACTCCGTGTGTAGCAATAAACCGCTACCGCTAGATGCAACACGGCCTAAAAATAATAAGAAGAAAGAACTCTGTTACACTACACTAAATGTTTTGTAACACAACACGCATATCTACATTTTAATGGGTGACTTCCAGGTAAACCTGGATTAAAAAAATGAAAATTAAACGACAAAAAATCTGACAATTGATTTTTTTCCTAATTGTTTAACATCCCTGATGACGTAACAGAGCATCTGCATCTACAAGCACTGAATAAAACATACCCGAGTGCTTCTAAAATAAAATCTTATCCCGATGCAAAAAAAACACAAAAGATTCTAATCTGATACTGATGCACTACCCGCTGAGAGCATGCAGCCGACTGTTGTCGTCCAACGTCAGCGAGTTTCGTCCACAGCGTGTCAGGTACATTGACGATGTGAGACATGCACGTGACGGCACTGTTGTGCAGACTACACATGTACGGCACATTATACGTCGGCCACTCGTCACCGGACAGATCTACTGCCACCAGCTCCTCCTCCACGAGAATCAGCAGCGAGTGAGGATCATCCGCGGCTGTATTCCACAGACACAATATACAACGTTGCAGTGGTCTAGTGGCAACACGGCTGGCTGCAGTGGAGAGGACCCAGGTTCGACTCGCACCACAGACAGTCGTTTGTCATTACAGCTGCGATATACACACTGCACATCCTCACTACATTGCCTATGTCGACTCAGCCTTCCACCCTCCGAAGGACGGCAAAATAAGAATCAGCTTTCTAGATGAGTAATAATAAATGGCGATGGATGATGTGGATAATAGCAGTCTACCGAAGGACTCGCAGTCCAAGTGGGTAAACTTGGTCTGAGGGTTGTCGACTGCCTGGCACTCTGTCCGCATTCATTAAATGAACTAGGTGAAGTCTTGCATGACGACAGCTCTGCCAACACTGTTGGGGTTATTAATGTTATTTAGGCCGCATTGCATGCTTTGCAGAGATGCAGCCTACTGCAATAGAAGTCACATGTAGCATGGTCAGTCTAAGTGTGTCTGTCCAATGGGCACACCGGTGAGCCTGGCAAAAACGGCTAAACCGACCAAGATGCAGTTTGGGGGCTGACTCGCATTGAGCCCAAGGAACCATATATTAGAGTAATTAGACAGTATCGAGATCCCATGGGA